>Ga0213868_10000330_pt1 | contig 44868 bp, 41 predicted proteins | sample PICome_9_FD_160087 | JGI IMG/M metagenome (GOLD analysis project Ga0213868, IMG submission 160087) | Coastal seawater microbial communities near Pivers Island, North Carolina, United States - PICO127 | ecosystem: Environmental > Aquatic > Marine > Coastal | place: USA: North Carolina...
GGAGTCGAATGTCAACGTTGGCAAGATCCTGATCGATCTCGTCTGAGCAGGCGCTACTGCGATCACACCGACATCAGACTTCGACGTCGGTCAGCTCGCCTCCTTCGGCACCCCCAGCAAGCTTTTTAACGTTGCGCGAACTGAAGAAGACCCCGATTGCAAGAATCAACACGGCGAACAGTCCAAACAGAATCCACGTGAGAGAGCCAGCACCTTCTCCCGCACGGTCGCCGTAGACAAAAGTGATGGCGCCGCGGATGAGGTGACCGTCCTCCTCTGCAAGGTAGCGCACGAAGTACTCACCCTCGACTCTCAGTGGCTCGAAGACAAATTTGGCTTCGATTTTTGACACAATCAGGACCTCACCAGGTACGTCGCGATCATCTGGGCCGACCAATGCGAGTTCGACACCGCCAACCGGTTCGCCGAAGTTGATGGTCACCTCGCTGATCGGATCGTCGAACTGCGCTTTGTGTTCGGGAACCGACGATTCGATTTCGTCGTGCGCACGCACCGCCGGGCTAGCGCTGAGTACCGCTGCGACAACGAGCACTGCAACTAAGAATCGGCAGACAGGAGCAGTGGTGCCCTTCATGTCGTCATTCAATCACCGCTGAGGTCCTTCCCGACCGCACCAGACGCAGGTCACCGGTTGGCGAAGGGGTCAACGAGCGTCAACGTCTCGGCCCTTCCACTCGACGCGTCGCCCGAAGATCAATGCGACGAGGCTGCGGAGAAAGATGACTATGAAAGCCAGGACGGCGAGCGGATACAACAGGACGGTAAGCGGATGGATCGACGCAGCTCGACGCCCCAGAATCCAGAATTGCAGCGCGCTAAGCGGGAACACGATGGGCATGGTTATCCACCCCCCAGCGAGCGACCAGACCCACGCCAGCGTGGCGATGGCAATCCAACAGGATGTGAATCGAGCACCGGTCGCAATGCTGCGGGTCCATCCGCGAATGGTCTGTCTGAGGCCTTCCGGGTACATCTGAAATGACGTGTCGGGACGGCCTGTGTAGAGCTCAGCACCGCCTACAAGGCGGGCAAGTCCGATGTCCTCGGTGTGCATCGAACGCACGGACGGGGCTGCATGTCCGCCGACTCGGTCGTACGTGGTTCGATCGACCGCCAAAATCGGGCCGAATGCCACCTGTGCCTTTGCGTTGCGTCTTGCCGGGTTAAATGCGCCGCAGCCCATCAGAGCCGTCACATTGCATAAGACACTGGCCTGCTCGCCCCAACTGCCCGTCTTGTGCCACGGCTGGATCGAGGTCACCACGTCGGGTTGTGCTGTGACGGCCTGCGCTATTCGGGCCACGAGGTCTGGGGCAGGTTGAACGTCGGCATCAACAAAAAGGAGAATTGGTGCGCTTGACTCAGCGGCGCCGATCGCGCACGCGTGCGGCTTGCCGAGCCATCCAGGCGGGAGCGGTGGCGATGTGATGACGCGGGCGCCGTGCAGCGTCGCAACCCTTGCAGTGGCGTCATCGGAATGATCGTCGACCACGATCATTTCATCTTGCGGTCCAAGGTGCGGCGCTACGCGTGTTAGCAGGTGCGGGAGCGCATCTTGCTCGTTGCGGGCAGGGATGATTACGGCAACACCCGGGCGCGCCCCACACCAAGGAGAAGGGTCATCGGTTGGAGCCGGAAGCGGTCGAACACGCCACAACAGCAACCAACCAAGGGTCCATCCCGTTAGGTAGATCGCGAGATCAACGCGATCGGGCACGAGTTCCACTGGACCACTCTGGTCGTCGCGGAGATTTGTTGCAACAAACGTGTACGCCTTGTTGGTAGGCAAGTCGAGATCCCGTGCATCGGAGGCGAAGTCGGTGCGCCGGATTAACTCCCTTGACCTGGCGTCCGCAATCGTGGTTGCCTATACCTCATGCACGCGGTCACCCCGGGCGCAAAGTGACTCATCCGAACACGCAGACCGAGCAGAAGGGACAGATCTATGAACGGCATCACGTCAGTCATTCAAGGCAACATCGCAAAACTGTCTGTTCATGGCTGCGCCGTGTTGGCAGCTGTTGCGGCACTCTCGGTTCGGGCTTTGGCAGGCATGAACCCAGCATTCGATCGCAATCATTTCGGCACGGGCGCGAATCGTGACCGCATGAACACTGCGTGGCTCGGTAACTCTGCCGACACCGGATGCTTTAAGACCATGTATGTCACGAAGCAAATCACCACCTGCGGCCTTTGCGGGGCTCTGACGTAACACCAGCGCCAGATCACCTCTTGCGAGGCCGCCGGGTTCTTTAACCCGGCGGCCTTTTTCGTTTTTGACCCAGATTTCACCTACCTCCACCCGCGCTACCAACTCAGAAAGCACCCATGAAAACTGTCACTCACCACAACGCAGCCGTCGCTATCTGGACTGATCGAACCGACGAAACAACACTCGCAACTCCCGCCACGTACACACGTCCCAACGATAAGGAATCTCTGATGAGCACCTCTGCCCCCGCCGACGCACTCGATGAGCCCGACCCTGACCTACAAAGACCCCCAGATCGATCACTTGACGGGTCGCGCCACGAACCCAACGTTGCCCGCGCCCCGGTAGCCCGGTGTGCTGACGGTAACGGCACGATGGTCGGACTCTTTTTCTCCGATCACGTTGTCGATATCGCTCGAGCGAGGGCGATGTGCGCCGTCTGCCCGTTGCAATCACAGTGCCTCGCCGGTGCCCTTGAGCGTGAAGAGCCGTGGGGCGTCTGGGGCGGACAGTTGCTTTCGGGCGGCCGGATCATCGCTGACAGGCGGCCCTGTGGTCGTCCGCCGAAGGTCCCGCGGCCCGAAGTTGTCTACGACGAGATGGGCCCGGTAGGTGCCACGCTGGTCTCCGCTTAGTCACATCGCCGTTCTGGTCCTGACTCAACCTCTTGTTTGCGTATCCGCCGTATGTCGCTCACGACACACGGCGGATACGCAAACCTAATAAGCAAGAGATTGAATTCTGCAAAGGAAGGTTTCGCAGCCCGACCGGCGCTGTCGATCTGCTGTCACTACTCTTCCAAGAGTGAAGATCGCACGTCCACGACTGCTTGTTGGCTCGCTTGCCGTTGCCGTGTTGTTGATCGTGGCGTTTGCTGTCGTGCTCGCCACTCAAGAGAGCGGTGACCAGGACGTCGACGCTCGACTCACCCCCGGAGTCGTCACGTTTCCAAATGATGAACTTGCAAACGCCAACGTGGAAGGTGACCTTCTTCCCGTCGTGGACCTTGGCGATCGCGACGGGAATGTGATCTCCACGTCGTCGTTCTTTGGTCAGCCGCTCGTGATCAACTTCTGGTACGCCAGTTGCCCGCCTTGTGTCAAAGAGCTCCCTGACTTTGCTGAGGTGCATGCTGAGATGGGTGATGTCGTGCGATTCATTGGAATAAACACTCAAGACTCGGTCGAAGAAATGGAGCGCTTTGCTGCCGATCGCGGTGTCACATATGAGCTTTACCGTGACGACTTCGGTGATCTCGTGGATGCGATTCGCTTGGTCAACATGCCGACGACGCTCTTTGTGACTGCCGATGGCGGCATCATCGAGCAAACTGGTGTGCTCGATGCCGATGAGCTTCGCTCCGAGATCGAACAACTCTTGGCGGCCTCGGCATGAGCTTGTCATTTATTCGGGGTCTCGTTGCTGCGGTCAACCCGTGCGGCTTTATTCTCCTACCGACCTATCTGATGTATTTCCTCGGTGTGTCCGGTGGCGCGCCGGGTACACAGAAGGCATCGATTACACGGGCGCTCAAGGTAAGCGCCGCTGTGTCGTCCGGGTTTTTGGCCGTCTTCTTAGCTATCGGGTTCTTGTCGGTGCCGCTGCGCTCGACGATTTCGGCAAACTCCAAGTACGTCACCGGCTTCATTGCAATCGGGCTGATCGTTCTTGGCACAGCGATGCTGTTCGGCTACAAGCTCCCGTTCATGACGCCGCAGATCGAATCCGGGAAGAAGGATCAGACCGTGAAGTCAATGTTCGTCTATGGCGTTGCGTACGCAGTGGCGTCAATCGGGTGCACGATTGGACTGTTTCTCGCAACTGTTTTCAGCACTCGCCCGGACGAGACCTTCATCGACAGTGTCGCCAACATGATCGCCTACGGCGCCGGCATGGCGCTCCTTGTCAGCGCTCTGACTGTCGGATTTGCATTCGCTAACACGACCCTGCTGAAGTTCTTGCGTAGTGCCATGCAGTACGTCGACAAGATTGCTGCTGCCTTCGTCGTGCTGTCGGGTCTTTATCTTGCCTGGTACTTCTATTGGGTCGACCTCGACAATGGTGGCGACCCGATCACCGACTGGGCCTTCGCCCGGCAGGCGGACGCCACCGCCTTCCTGAACGACAACTGGAAGGTCGTCGGCGTTGTCCTTGGAGGCGTTGTCGTTGTTGCGGTGGCGTACGTGACGTTCCGCAAGGAGGACACCAACGATGAACTCAAGGTGTTCTCTGAGTCCGAATCGGCTAGCTGACCCCTGTTTGCTACCGATCTTCAGTTTGTTGGGACGTCGGTGCGGAACAGTCCGCGGAAACTCTGACGCAAACGAAGTGGTCGGATATCTCTAGTGTCGGGCAGGCATGACTGACACACCGTTTGACCCGACCACCGTTCCGATCAAGCCGGCAGCCACCGTCATGATGGTGCGCGACAGTATTCTGGGCGGATCCGAGAGCCTTGAGGTGTTCATGCTGCGACGTACCGGCCGGGCTTCATTTGCTGCCGGAATGTATGTGTTTCCTGGTGGACGTGTTGATGACGTCGACCATGCCGATGAGATCGCTCCCTTTTGTAAGGGCCTCACCGATGATGAAGCCTCCGCGCAGCTCAGTATTGATTCGGGTGGGCTTGCATATTGGGTCGCATCAATCCGGGAGTGCTTTGAGGAAGCGGGTGTTCTGCTCGCCGAACGCAGTGATGGCGCCCCGCTCGATGTTGATGAAGATGAGCGTCACCACATCCACGACGGAACGCTTTCGATGGTTGAGCTTTCACAACGTCACGGTCTTGTGCTTGATCTGTCGACGACGCACTACGTAGATCATTGGATCACCCCAATCGGCGAGAACCGCCGGTTTGACACCCGTTTCTTCGTAACGCTGGCGCCTTCGGATCAGGAAGGGTTACACGACGATAAGGAGACGGTCGAGAGTCTGTGGGTAAGGCCGCAAGAAGCACTTGAGATGCATGCGCGCGGCGACCTCATGATGTTGCCGCCGACGATTCATAACCTGAAGTTCTTGGCCGAACACAATTCTGCAGCTGATGCGATCGCTGCGGGCCAGGCACGTACCGACGTGCCATGTATCCTTCCGAAGATGCGGACTGACGACGCAGGCAAGTTCATCGGGATCGCCCTGCCCGGCGATCCTGACTACGACATGCTCTGAGCTCAACTACAAGGACCGGGGACCTACGGTGACTGCGGTCTCGAGTTTGGTGAACGTTGGATCGTCGGAGTCGAAGAGGCGGGCGCTGCAGCCAGTCATGTCGACGTCTTCATGTTTCGATGGGGGAGCAATCTCGTCGATGATGTGCGCGGCGATCGAGCGGAACAGTTCCGCTGCTGCGCCGGTGCCGTCAATGGCGACGGGAGCACCTGCGTCATTGCCCGCAGCGACTAACGGTTCCAAAGGGATCTGACCGAGCAACGGCGCATTTATTGCGGCGGCCAGCGCCTCGCCACCACCCGATCCAAACAGGGCGTATGTTGCGCCGTGGTCGCACGTAAACGCGCTCATGTTCTCGATGACACCGACCACCTTTAGGAAGCTACGGCGGGCCATGTCGGCCGCACGCTGCGCGACTTTCTGCGCGGCTAGTGCAGGCGTGGTGACGACAATAAGGTCAGTGCTGGGAAGCATCCGTGCCAAGCCCATCTGGACGTCACCGGTGCCCGGTGGCATGTCGATGAGGAGGTAGTCGAGTTCGCCCCATTGCACGTCGCGCAAGAACTGTTCGACGGCCTTGGTCAGCATGAGGCCCCGCCACATCAGCGCAGTCTCTTCGTCGACTAGGAACCCGGTCGAGACCACTTTGAGAAGACCATCACCAACACTGCGCTCGTTTGGAGAAATTTTTGGCTTGCCCGCATCTCCATCGGGTCCTTCGACTGCGTGAGCTTCCATTCGATCGGTGATTCCAAGAAGACGCGGCACGGAGAATCCCCAGATGTCGGCGTCGAGTACGCCGACGGTGAGCCCCGTCGACGCCAGCGCTGCTGCGAGATTCACCGTGACCGAGGACTTACCGACGCCACCCTTGCCGCTCGCGATTGCGAGCACTTTGCAGTTGGCCGGCACCTCGGTCTCGGCGGCGCGTTCGCGGGCATTCCAGCGTGCCTTGGTCATCACCTGGCTGCGCTCATCGGAGTTCATTTCTCCCCAGGCGATTTTCACCTTCGAGACGCCGGGGTGCAGTTCGACGCGATCTTCGACTTCTTTCTTGATCTCGGCACGCATCGGACAGCCCGAAATCGTGAGCTTAATTTCGATTGTGACGATGCCGTCGTCTGTGACCGCCACGGAGGGAACCATTCCAAGCGACACAATGTCGGCATCAAGCTCAGGGTCAATCACTGAGCGAAGTACCTCGACCACTTCGTCTTGGGTCGGCGGGGGACCCGAGGTCGGGCGGGGCGCCTTGCCGGAGATGGAGCGGCTCATCGCCGCCATTTTACCGTTTCCAGCGGTGTGATTCCGTTATGTGGGCCGTGCCTCAACTTGATTTGCTGATAACGCTAGGCGGAAACATGCGTTACACCATTTTCCTGGAGTTGGCGCCGGCGGCCCCGCCGTTGATCACAACCGAGGTCGTTGACTCGCTTTCGCTCAAGGCGAACACGGTGCGGCCCCAATGAGAGCCGACGCGTGCCGTCGGCTAGCCCGATCATCTTTACTTGTTGGCCGTTGACGTCCAGCGATGCAGCGGCGGTCGGCTGCGACGGTGGCGCCCGCCGGGCGGGTCGGCATGTCAACAATCCTTTCACGCTCTAGGTGTTGGTTAGTGACCTTGATTGACTTGGTTTTGACCCTGTCATCATTGATAACTCTCGTAATGACGCGGTCGGGGCCGATGTTGGGGCGGTCATCTCGTTCGGCTACTGCTCATTTGCTGACCTCACTGGGAACATCTGAACCTCGTCTGTGGTTTGCACGGAGGAATGGTGGCAGGCACTGCAGCCGCCCTTGGCGTCGCCATGATTGAGGAGTTCTCTACCTTGACCAACCGCACACTTTGGCGAGTCACCGTTTTGTCCGGATAACGTATGATTACGCAGAACTAATAGTCAGATGGCTCCTGAGGAGGACTGTCACATGATCACACTCACCGACACTGCAACCGAGAAAGTCGGCCAACTTCTGGCTGCCGAAGGGGCCGAAGAGCTTGCGCTCCGTGTTGCAGTCCGCCCGGGGGGGTGCAGCGGCTTTTCCTATGAGATGTTTTTTGACGGTGACATCGCTGCCGACGACAACCAAACCAGTTACGGCGACGAAGGCAAAGTTCGTGTTGTGGTCGACCAGGCCTCAGCGCAGCTCCTCGAGGGCGCCACGCTTGACTACAAGGACGGGTTGGATGAAAGCGGCTTTGCAATCACCAATCCCAATGCAACCCGCACCTGCGGCTGCGGCTCTAGCTTTTCCTGAGCCCGCTCTCTGCTCTTGCTGAGCGGAAGATCTGGCCGGACTCAGGCGGCGAGGGCGAGGCGTTCTTCGAGTTCGGTTTGATCCCAGACGGCGTCAAGACGTTCGACAATGGTTCCGGTGGCATCGGTGATAAACAACGCAGGCTCATAGGTCATGCCGACCGCAGTGACCGCAGGTGCAATCGTCGTGCCCGCCGCATCGGAGAAGACTTCGGCGTGGACGAACGTGAATGTGTCTGCAAAGCGCTCCTGAGCTCGGATGAGTGCTTCGAGGGCAGGGGCGCAGCTTCCAGTAGAACAAAATGCCGGCGTGCCAACGTAATACGCCACAGGACGGCCTGAGTCGATTGCCTCGGTCAGTGTCACGTCGTGGAACGGGCAAGGATCGGGAGCACGGGAGCACAGCACATCGAAACCCCGAGGATCACTGACTGTTGGTGTGTCGAAGCCGGGCAATATTTCGCCTGGCGTTGGAACGGCGACGGCGCGGGGGTCCATGACCTGAAAGGCGGCACCACCGTCGGGGCCGCCAGCGACAGAGAGGGCGTAGATGCCAGGTGCGTCAATGGTTGTCCGGAAGTCGTAGTACGGCGCAGGGGGGACGTCGCGACGGACCGCCGAGATCGCATTCCCTAACTGGGTACCGTCAATGTCGAGCACCTGAGCGGTCAGCGTTGCCGGGCCATCTTGAATGAACTCGGCTGCACCGGTGGACAACGTGATCGGCATCCGGACCTCTCCAGGGATCTGCACATTATTAGGGAACCGTTGGACGAGAGTGAATCCATTGCCAGCCACCCCTGAGTCGGCATCGGTGTTTCCGCCCGCTCCGTCAGCCGAGCTTTCAGAATCGCCAGAGGACCCTCCGCATGCGGCCAAGGCCCCTGAGATGGCGAGACCAGCGAGAAAGCGCCGTCGGTTGAGGCCGTCTATCAGTTGTGGACGAAGGTTGAGATCGGTCATTGGTGGTCTCGCTCTCGGCGGGTGAGGGGCTACGGCCGCGGCGGTCGTAGCGGCACATGTCGTTGCGTTGCCAACCGGAAACGTGCAAATTTCTCAACGTCATGACCGTCTGACTTAGAAGGCCGAATCCATGACAACGATACCGTGGTTGCATCCTCGGTTGGGGCGCAGCTGGCGTTCTCGCGTTAGCCGCTGTCGGCGGACCAATTTTTGTTAATTGCGTCGAAGATAACCTTCTAATGAGCACATCCGAAGTGAGCAAGTACGGGGGGTGCGACCCCCTCCCTGGTGGTACTACCGGGTCGGGCTACGGGGTTACGAAAGAACTCCCCGAGAACTACACAAACATCTACCACGGCACCTATCACGGCATTTGCCACGGAGCTTTTCTGTGAGCCTGTGTGACAGCATCGGGTAAACCGGTGTTACCAGAACGCAGGGGCCGCCATCCGAAAGGGCAGCGGCTTCTCTGCCGTCAGCGCTGGGATCGGCGTGATGACGCGGCAACAACTCGCCGAGGCTGATACCGAGATCCTTCAGTCGATGCTCGGTGCGACCGGGCCTCGATTCAGAATGCACCGGCCGGCGTCGTGGTCGCAGCAAGCGGCGCTCCTCACGAGTGGGCAGTAGGAGGAGTTTGTCGGTCTGACTGAGACCTTGGCTGGGAGTTAGAGTCGCTGACATGAGCAAGCCTCTCGGTCCTTACACGCCTGTCGTCCGTGCCGGTGACTTCATCATCATCTCTGGCCAAGGAGGTCTGCTCGACGGCATCAAGGTCGATGGTGGCCTGGTTGCCGAGACACAGCAGACAATGAAAAACATTGAGGCGCTGCTTGCGACAATGGGTGCGTCGATGTCTGACGTGGTGAAGACCACGTGCTTCCTCACGGACATGGAGGATTACTCGGTCTTCAATGAGCACTATGTTGCAGCATTCGGCAACCATCGCCCATCGCGCTCGTGCGTTGCGGTCGCTGAGCTGCCTGCCAATTTTGTTGTCGAGATCGAGGCCTGGGCCTACAAGCCGGCCGGGCGCTAACCTGAAGGCATGCTCGGGGGAATCGCCATCATTATTACTGTTCTGCTGATTCCGGTTGCTGTGTTGATGAGTGGCGCTGCGGCGTCGGCAGTCATCGGCGAAGTCTTCTACCGAGACGGTAAGAAAGACGCTCACCCTGAACTCGCTGACCTTCCTGATTGAGATCTGCGGCTATGGCTGACGGTCGACATGATCTGGTGGTTACAAATGCTCGGTGTGTGGCGACTGTCGATGAATTTCGACGAGAGCTAGCTGGTGGATGGGTGGCGATCACGGACGGTGTGATCGCTGATGTCGGCACCGGTTTGGCGCCGTCGGCCACGACCTCGATTGACGCCACCGATTGCCTGGTAACTCCTGGTCTCGTCAACGCCCACCATCACTTGTACCAAAACCTGACCCGGGCGTTCCCACCCATGACCGACAAGCCACTGTTCGGTTGGCTGCAGTCGCTGTATCCGCTCTGGCGGTCGATTGACACCGAGTCGGTCTACGTGTCGGCGTGGGTCGGTCTCGCCGAGCTTGCGCTGTCTGGTTGCACGACGTCGACTGATCACCTTTACCTACATCCCCGTGGCGCTGGCGATCTACTCACTGCTGAGATTGAGGCAGCACAGGACCTGGGCTTGAGATTCCATCCAACCCATGGGTCAATGTCGCTGTCTGAGAAAGACGGCGGGTTGCCACCCGACGATGTGGTTGCCGATGACGACGAGATTCTGGCCGCCTCCGAATCTGCCGTTAACCGTCATCATGACCGTTCACATGGCGCCATGGTACGAGTGGCGCTTGCACCCTGCTCGCCTTTTTCGGTCACTGAAGACCTGATGGTGCGTTCTGCAGAGCTGGCTGAGCGGCTCGATGTCCGATTGCACACACACTTTGCAGAGAATGCCCAGGACGATGAATTTAGCATTGCCACCTTCGGGTGTCGGCCGATGGAATATCTTGAGCGCACTGGGTGGTGCACGGATCGGACGTGGGTGGCGCATTGTGTGACCCCCAATCACGACGAAATTCAGCGATTGGGGGCGGTTGGAGTCGGCGTTGCACACTGCCCTTCGAGCAACATGATTCTTTCGTCAGGCATTGCGCCAATCGTCGACCTCCGTGCCGCCGGGGTGAAAGTCGGGTTGGGTGTTGACGGGTCATCATCCGCAGATAGCGCGTCGCTGTGGCTCGAAGCCCGGCAATCCATGTTGCTGGCCAAACTACGAAACGGCGCGGATGCGGGCACTGCTCGGATGGCGCTCGAAATCGCAACTCAGGGAGGAGCCGGGTGTTTGGGACGCGAGGGAGAGATCGGAGTCATCGCCCCTGGAGCTGTTGCGGATCTCGCCATTTGGTCGTTGACTGGCCCGACCTTCGCCGGAGCGATTGCCGACCCGGTTGAAGCATGGCTGCGCTGCGGGCCAACCGGGGCACGTGACACGATTGTCAATGGACAACCGGTGGTGCGCGATGGCCAACTAGTAAGCGGGCGCCTGAGTGACATACTTGCTGCACATGGCGCCCTGTCTCGACGCATCCAACAGCTCGACTGACGGCCTGCTGTTTGTGATTTAAAAGGTGTAATTGAAATTCGGTCGCCTGCCGCCTGTGCACCCCCTGAGATAGCAAGAATGTCGAGATGCGTCGCTCTATCCCAGCGTTCCTGGTCGTCGTCCTGAGCGTAGGCGCGTGCGCTATTGAGACCTCATCGACGACTAGTAGCGACGCTCCTCTTCCAACGATAGGGCTTGGCTCTGACATCGGTGAAGCTGACCCTGTCGGCGGCGGCGAAGACGTTCAAGTGGTTGGCACGAACGAAATTGACACCGTCATCATGGTGGGAGACTCGATCACGGTCGCGTCGACCCCGCAGCTCGAGACGATGTTTGAGCAGCTCGGCTTTGACTCGGTTGCCATCGAATCAAAGCAGGGCAAACGGATTGCGCTCAGTTTCGGGTCAAACCTGAGTGGTGTCGAAGTTGCAGAGGACCTCATCAAGACAATGCATGCCGCCGGTGACACGAGCGGAGAAGGCCGCGCCGAGAACCCTTTCGATCATTCAAACGAACTGTGGGTCGTAGCGCTTGGGACCAATGACATTGGTCAGTACTCCGGCCCCGGCGAGATCGCTTCTGCTGTCGATGAAATGCTCCAGGCCGTTCCGGATGAATCACCACTGGTCTGGGTCGACACATTCTTCCGTGACCGTCCCGACGACACAGTGGAACTCAATGTCATAATCCGCGACCTCGTGAGTCAGCGCGACCTCAGTGTGATTGCGTCGTGGAGTGCTGTGGCCGATGACGACGGCAACTTGCGCACCGACGGGGTGCACCCCCGGGAGCAAGGTTCGATTGTTTTTGCCAACGTCACGGGCAACGCAATCGCCGACTTCTTGCAGCTCACCTAGCTCTCCCAGCGGGACTCGCCAAAGCGATAGCCGACCGAACGCACTGTCTGGATCAACGCTGCGTACTCTTCGCCTAGCTTGGCGCGCAGGCGGCGTACATGAACATCGACGGTACGAGCGCCGCCGTAGTACTCGTAGCCCCACACGCGGCTCAACAAGATCTCGCGAGTGAACACTTTGCCTGGGTTCTGCGCTAGGAACTTGAGCAGTTCATATTCCATATAGGTCATGTCAAGAGGCTTGTTTGCAATCGACGCCTGGTAGGTCTCGAGGTTGAGGGTGAGTGCTCCGTACTCGACCATGTCAGAGCTGACGACGGCAGCGCCTCCTGAGAGCAGGTGTTGCAGGCGCGCCTCAAGTTCGGACGGGTGGAATGGTGACAGGCAGAACTCGTCGAAGAGGTCGTGGCGGTGCTCGAGTTCCGAGAGCTGCGCCCCTCCGATCAACACGATAACAGGGAGGTGCTCGTCGGCCTGTTTACGGATCGCTCGCAGGAAGGCCCAAGCACCCTCAGGGTCGGTCGTGGCATCGACAATGGTTCCAGCCCAGCCCAAATCGGGCTCGGATTCACCGGCATCGGCGGTCGAGGAAACGGCCTTCCACGAAGAACCACCAAGATCGAGCGTGCGCGCCAGTTCGGGTGGCGCCGGGTCCGGGAAGACCAGGAGCATCTGGCTGCGCTCACTCACAACGACGTCAGGTACCGATCTCGCTCGAACGCGCTGACGTGGGTCTTGTAGTCGCGCCACTCAATTCGCTTACTCCGCAGGAACCACTCGTAGATGTGCTCGCCGAGGGCCTCTCTCACGAGGGTAGACCCTTCCATCGTTTCGAGCGCTGCGGCGAGCGAAGTCGGGAGCTGGCCGATGCCGAGCTGCTCGAGCACCTCGTCGCCGATTTCGAACAAGTTTGCGTCGGCTTCGTCGGGCAGCGTATAGCCCTCTTCGATTCCCTTCATGCCGGCCGCAAGCATCAGGCTGAAAGCCAAGTACGGGTTGCACGCAGGATCAGGGGAACGGTACTCAAGGCGCGTGGCCAAGGGATTGTCGTTCTTGGCGATGGGGACTCGGATGAGCCCACTGCGGTTGTTGCGAGCCCAGCTAAGGTGCACCGGTGCCTCAAAGCCGGGAACTAGGCGTTTGTAGCTGTTGACGGTCTGGTTGGTCACCGCTGTGATCTCAGGAGCGTGTCGCAGGAGGCCCGCCATGAAGGCTTTGGCCTCCGCAGAGAGGTTGTATGAGTCGTCGGCGTCAAAGAAGGCGTTGTTATCGCCTTCGAAGAGCGAGAGATGGACATGCATGCCTGAGCCTTGAACGCCCTCGAGTGGTTTCGGCATGAACGTCGCATGGGCGCCGTTGCGGGCTGCAATTTCGCGGACGGCGAGTCGGAAGGTCATCACGCTGTCAGCCATGGTCAGCGCATCGGTATGGCGGAGGTCGATTTCCTGCTGACCGGGCGCGTCTTCATGGAAGCTGTACTCGACAGGAATGCCCATTTGCTCGAGTGTGCGAATCGTGCGCTTGCGGAGCTCGCCGGTGACGTCGTTGGTCGTCAGGTCGAAAAACCCACCTTGGTCGATCGGGACTGGGGCTTCGCCAGCAACGAGGGGCTCGAAGTAAAAGAACTCGATGTCGGGCGCCACATAGAACGTGAGGCCCATGTCGTGGGCGGCTTTCATATGACGTCGCAGGACCTGACGAGGGTCACCAGCGAATGGCGTGCCATCCAGGTTGTGGATGTCGCAGAAGACCCGTGCCTCGGGTTCCTTCCGATCGCCCCACGGGACAATTTCAAACGTGTCAGGATCAGGAATCGCCAGGACGTCAGCCTCTTGAATGCGGGAAAAACCATCGATCGACGACCCATCGAAGGTCATCCCATCGGTGAGGGCATTGTCGAGCTCGGCAGGTGAAATGGCGAGGCTCTTGAGGTTGCCGAGCACGTCGGTGAACCACAGCCGAACGAGGCGCACGCCGCGCTCTTCGACTGAGCGCAAGACGTATTCGCGGTGTTGGTCGATACTCACAAGTTCAGTCTTTCAGATGATGCGGAAAAAACGAACCGGCGAAGCAGGGATTTGAGGTCCCCACCCCGCCGGCCACGTCGCCTTCAGGATTTTATTTTGTTGAATTTGAGGTCAAATCAAGGGATTTGACCTCAAATCACTTCATGGCACCGCAAATCGTGTCGACCATCAGTCGGGCCACCACGTAGGGATCGATATTGCCATTTGGACGACGGTCTTCCAGGTAACCCTTCTTGTCGACAGCGACCTGCCAAGGGATGCGAACAGATGCGCCGCGGTCCGAGACCCCGTAGCTGAACTGGTCGTGACGCTGGGTCTCATGGGCGCCAGTGAGGCGATCCTCGACACCGTCGCCGTAGCTGGCAATGTGCACTGCAGCGCGCCGGCCAAGAGCCTTACAACCAGCTTCAATGTGCTTCATGCCGCCGTCTTCGCGCATTTCCTTGGTGGAGAAATTGGTGTGGGCACCAGCACCATTCCAGTCGCCTTTGACGGGCTTAGCGTCAATGCTGATGACCACGCCATAGTCCTCGGCGATGCGGTGTAGAAGGTATCGACCAACCCAGAGCTCGTCGGAGACTTCAAGCAGACCAGCGGGGCCGACCTGAAATTCCCACTGTCCAGGCATGACCTCAGCGTTGATGCCTGAGATCGTCACACCGGCGGCGAGGCAGGCATCCATGTGATCCTCAGCGATGTTGCGGCCGGTGATGGCGATTTCGCCGACACCGCAGTAGTACGGACCCTGCGGTGCGGGGAAGCCGTCATCCGGAAAGCCGAGCGGGTTGCCGTTCGGCTTGAGCATTGTGTACTCCTGCTCGATCCCAAACATCGGTTCGTGCTTCTTGTACTTCTTGGCAGTCCGAGCCGCCGCTGCACGAGTGTTGGTTGGATGAGCTTTGCCATCCACAAGCATGACTTCGCAGAGAACGAGAACGTTTTCGCCGCCACGAATTGGATCGGGAAATACGCGGGCGGGCTTGAGCACGCAATCGCTCTTGTCTCCCGTGGCCTGGTTGGTCGACGAACCGTCAAAGCCCCAAACCGGCATGTCGGCGAGATCGGTGCCGCTGTCGTCGGAGATGACCTTCGTCTTCGAACGGAGCTGCGGAGTCGGCTCTGTGCCGTCGATCCAGATGTACTCAGCCTTGATAGCCACTGTTGTCCTCAAATCTTCTTGATGGTTGGGCACACCAAGGATACGGCGGGACCAATGAACGAGCGGAATCATCGCAGCGGGTCGTTGCGCCGTCGTTGCTCGTTTGTGAACGGCGTGTGAATTGTTGCTGGTTGCCCGCGTGGCGTCGTTGTTGTCGCAAAGCGATCCGCTGTCAACGGACTTCGAGGGTGCGTTCGGTGAAGTTGGGATCTGCGGCAATTTGTTCATCTGTAAATGCCACTGTTCGCCAATTTTTTTCGCTGAATCGAATCGTTTGCTGTTCGAACAATGGCGACTTGCGGTCGTTGGTTTGGCCGTATGTGAGGATCGTCCAGGCCTGAACCTGATCGCCGGTGTAGTCAACGGTCATCAGAAAGCTTGTCCCGAAGTTGACGGGAAAACCCTCGCCGCGCAGTGCGCTGTTTGGGGACACCGCGTCACTGCGGCTTGGTGCTGTCTCGGAACTTGAGCCGGTGCCGCTCCACTGGACCACATTGGTGACTCCGTCTGCGTCGGTTCCCCCATGAATGGGGATCCGAGTCCCGGACCGTTCTGTGAATTGAGCGGCACCGAGCGTGGAGTCGAGAGGAAAGCCTGCCTTGGTCAAGGTTTGCACAGCACGCGCCAGAGCGGCGAGCAACGCAGTGGAATCGTCGGTTGGCACTGCTGGGCTGCGCGTGGGCCGCAGTGGATCGAACTCGTCGGAGAAGAGCGGCCCGGCGGTAGTGAGCTCGTCGCTGCTGAATCGGTTGAGCACTTCACGCCATAACAATGGACCGGCTCGGTCAAGGTCGTAGCGGCCGTCCCAGCGAGCGAGAATGCCGCAGGCTGGAGTGAGGTCGACGAGTTCGGCGGGCAGCGCAACTGTCTCGTCATCGAGCACTGCGTCAATTTCGAACGCCGGGGTAGCGGAGCACGCGTCGACCGCAGCATCGAGTAGCAGTGTGGCGGTCTGGCTCATGTTGTCGAACACAGCGTTGCGTAACTCGATTCCAGAGAAGTTGGCATCATCACCTGCCAGGCCGGTCCGATTGTCGGAGGCAAGCACAGCGGCGTTCTGGCGCGTGCGCATGCTGAGCGGCGTGTCTTGTTCGCCGTGGAGCACCGAGAACGTTCCGTCTAGTGTGAACTCGTCGCTGGGGACCCAGAAACTGTCGTTGGCGTTGAAGACGTAGTCGGTGCGCTCCACCATTGGCATCTCATCGAACGGAACTAGTCCTTCGTCGCGGGCACCGGGGACGACTTCCCATGTGAATCGACTGTCGGATCCGTCGAGGAGCACTACGCCGTTGTCGTAACCGATCTGAGTGACTGGATCGTTGGACAGTTTGTCGACGAAGAGCTGCTGTGCCTCGTCGGAAAGATTAGGAGTTGCCGAGGTGTCTGCGTACCAAACTCGGCCGTCTGCGCCGGTTGCAACGGTGTTGAAAAGCGGGATGCCCTGATGTTCGGCGTGCACCGCTCGCAAGTCGTCGAGGCTCTGTACTGAGATCATGTCGAGGTACTGCTCTATGAACTCGTTGTTGTTGATGTTCGCATCGCGATAACTGAGCACTGCTGTCTCGGTCCAGCCGAGTCCGGGGAAGTCAACGATCGGGCCGTACTCGCTGCTCCACAGCGTGCGGCTTTCTTCGTCGATGGTGCCATCGGCTCGAAGGATCGAGATGGTGTGTTCAATAGAAGTCATGGGCCTCGACTCGTCATCGACGATGTAACGCGTCGGAGATTCGGGATCGAGCGACAAAAGGTAAGCGGTGAGCCTCTTACCAGAGGACACAGTATGAGTCCACGCTACGCCCTCTGTGAACCCGATACCGATACCAGGTAGGCCAAGCAATTGAGCCCCGTAAATGTCGATCTCATCGTCAACGGTGAGGTGAGTCTCAGCAAAACGAAGCTCGCCTTCCCATGGGAAGTGTGGGTTGGCGACGAGTAGACCGCCGGTGCCATTTTCTGTTCGGTCGCTACCAACAGCCCAACCGTTGCTGCCAACGTCGAGCGGTTCAAGCACGGTGAAGTCTGGAGCAGGGGAGCCATTGGGGGACTGCCGTGGGGCGAAGCCGAGCTCCTCGTCGGGTTGCGGGGGTTGGGCGCTCGGAATGAAATCAGCGAATCGAGCACTGCTGGCCAACAGCGCCAACGAACGGGCATACACATAGACCTCGACCGGCTGGATCGGTCGGACCCAATCGGCATCGCTGCACCAACCGGTGAGACCGTCGGGGCCGGTCTCGATGAGTTGGTCGTTCCAACCCTCTGCGAAGGCTCCGAACTGTTCGACAACCTCGGGTGCTGCGTTGTCGTAGTCGGCTGTAGCCACTCCGACGATGTCGATCGCCCGCCAAGCGAAATCGCTCTCAACGTTTTCTCCGTCGCTGCCGGGTCCGAGAACTTCGGACCGGCGGCCGTAAACCTTGTCGATTTGGTCGATCAGCGTGCAGCCATGGTCTTCACCACTAACCCATCCCTGTCCGTACGCGACGCTTGCGAGGTCGGGGCCAGAGATGTGCGGTACGCCATCGGTGGTGCGTCTGATCGTTGTAGTCAGACGCGGTGGGACCAATGTCGTCGTCGTAGTCGTGGTGGTCGTAGTCGTGGTCGACGAAGTCGACGTCGTGGTCGTATCCGCCGAAGTCGGCAACGGGATCGAGTCTGGGCCCTCGCCAGGGGTGCACGCGCCCACGAGCATCATCGCAACGGTTGCAACACTCCTCCAACGCACTTGCCCAATACTGCCAGGTTGCATCTCATTCCATGTAGCGAAGATGCCGTTGTTCAACTACTCCAAAGGAATCTTGGCGGCAGGGCTTGGATCACCCGAGGAGTAGCCTGACGTCGTGACGGTCCTGCGTGTCGCCCTTGCCCAACTGAACCCCACCGTCGGCGACCTTGACGGCAACCTCGCCAGGCTTGTCGAGGCGTACGACGACGCTGCGTCGGCAGGATGCGATGTCGTTGCGTTCCCTGAATTGTCGACCACCGGCTATCCACCGGAAGACCTTGTACTGAAGCCTGGTTTTGTTGCCGACAATCGTGCAGCGCTTAACACCTTTGCTGCTCGGACGAACAAATGCGTTGCGGTCGTTGGTTTTGTCGATCAGGACCGCGACCTCTACAACGCAGCCGCCGTTTGTGTTGACGGTGAGATCGTTGGGGTCTACCACAAGCGTCTGCTGCCCAATAACGCTGTGTTTGATGAGCAGCGGTATTTCATGGCGGGCTACGAGTCTGATGCACTTGAGCTGTTTGTCATCGGGGGCGTAAAGGTCGGGATCTCAATCTGCGAAGACATCTGGAGCCCACTTGGTCCGCTGGCCGAGCAAGCTGCCGCTGGCGCAGAGGTAAATATCAACATCAACGGATCGCCGTTTCGCGCCGAGAAGGACCTCGTACGTGAGCAGCTTGTGTCGACCCGAGCGGCTGACTCCCATTGTGCTGTGGTGTACGTCAACCAGGTCGGTGGCCAAGACGAGTTGGTTTTCGATGGCGGCTCATTCGTCATGGATCACGAGGGAGCATTGCTTGCTCGGGCACCGCAGTTTGTCGAAGACCTAATGATTGTCGATGTTCCCGTCCCGCCCGTATACCGCAAACGGTTGCTGGATCCGCGCGGTCGCGCCACCGAGGCGTTGCTGCCTACGGTCAAAGTGTCGGCCAGGCCCCGCCGGACAGCTTCGTCAAGCCAGTCGCTGGCTTCGTCAATCGCTGAGCCGCTTGGAAGCGACAAGGAGCTCTACGATGCCCTAGTGCTCGGCACCCGCGATTACTGCGGCAAGAATGGGTTCAGCGATGTGGTCATCGGGCTGTCAGGTGGTGTTGACTCGACCATTGTGGCGTGCATCGCAGCTGATGCACTTGGGCCCGAACACGTTCATGGCATCTCGATGCCGTCGAGGTACTCGAGTGACCACTCCAAGAGTGATGCGGCCTTGCTTGCCGAGAATCTCGGCATCGACTTCCGAACGATTTCAATCGAACCGGCGTTCACCGCATATCAACAGGTTCTCGCCGAAGCGTTCGCCGGTCGAGAAGTGGGACTTACTTACGAGAACGTTCAGAGCCGGTGCCGCGGTCAGCTGCTGATGGCGCTCTCGAATGAGTTTGGCTGGATGGTGCTTACTACGGGCAACAAGAGCGAAATGGCAGTTGGGTACTTCACGATCTACGGCGACTCTGTTGGCGGGTACGCGATTATTAAAGACGTCCTCAAACTTCGCGTGTACGAGCTGTGTCGCTATGTCAATGAGGCAGCCGGTCGCGAAGTCATCCCCGTTGACGTCATCACCAAGCCGCCATCGGCCGAGCTGCGTCCCGATCAGCGTGACGACGACTCGCTGCCTCCTTACGAAGTGCTCGACCCCATCCTCGAGCTGTACGTGGAACAGGATCGGACAGCGACCGAGATCATTGAGTTGGGTCACGACGAGGCCATGGTGCGGCGAGTGACGCGCCTGGTTGACATCGCCGAGTACAAGCGCCGTCAGTGTCCGCCCGGTGTTCGTGTCACCAACAAGGCCTTCGGCAAAGACCGGCGGCTGCCCATTACTCACGCGTATCGCGGCTGATCAGGCCTGCCCGGTCGTCAACTTCGCTCGGACATCTTTTGCAGCATCCAAATCGGCGATGCTTGGACACGATGATCACATACAGCGACCAACTCCGCGACCGGATCGAAGCAAATCTGCGGGGACATGAACGGCGCGAGTTGCCGCTTGATGGGCGGCGCCATGCTGCCGTCACGATCCTGCTGGTCGATTCAGAGCCGGGCTCGGATCGGGTGGACCCACACCCTGCACAAGCCGATGGGATGGCGAGTATACCGACAGGTGTCAAGGGCCTTGACGCGAGGATAGATGGACACATGAACGGCGTTGCCGGCGGAGCCGCCTTCGTGCTCTGTCGGCGGGCGGCACGGTTGAGCACTCACTCTGCGCAGTGGGCGCTGCCCGGTGGCCGACTCGACGCAGGCGAGACAGTCGTTGATGCGGCGTTGCGCGAAACCCACGAAGAGGTTGGCGTTGAACTCAACGAAGGAGCCGTGATTGGGGTGCTCGATGACTACGCAACGCGATCTGGCTACATCATGACTCCGGTAGTGGTGTGGGGGGGAGCCGACCTTGCACTTGACCCGAGCCCCGACGAGGTGCTTGCCGCCTACCGAATCGGTCTACATGAGTTGTCCCGCGACGATTCACCCCGCTTCGTGTCGATTCCTGAGAGCGATCGGCCGGTCGTTCAGGTGCCGTTGAGCGGTGACCTGATCCATGCGCCGACGGGTGCGGTGCTTGTGCAGTTCCGGTGGGTGGGTCTCGAAGGGCGGACGGGCGAGGAGTGTCGGGTTGCTGAGTTTGAGCAACCGGTCTTCGCGTGGGGTTGAGAGCCGGCTCGGGTTTCGGAGGCGCTGGGCCTCAGGTGCCCGAGTGGCCGAAGCCGCCGCCACGGTCATGACCGTCGAGCGTGTTGCTGATCTGCCACTCGATCTGTTCGACTCTTTGAATGACGAGCTGAGCAACGCGGTCACCGCGAGCGATGGCGTAGTCGGTGTCGGGGTCGGTGTTGATCAAGATGACCTTAATTTCCCCGCGGTAGGCGGCGTCGATGAGGCCTGGGCCATTGACAACGCTGATGCCGTGTTTGAGCGCCATGCCGCTCCGTGGGAGGACGAAGCCTCCGTATCCCGTCGGAATGGCAATTGAAATGCCGGTTGGGACAAGGCAGCGTCCACCACCTGCGGCGAGAATTGTGGCTTCGGCGGCGTACAGATCGAGGCCGGCATCGCCTTCATGGGCGTAGGCCGGTAAGGGCAGATCGGCGTCGAGTTGAACGATCGGGACAGGGAGGGTGCTCACGGCCGTGCAGCGTAGAGCAACGCGCCGAGGTGGAGCCACCGTCCTGCTGACGGATTACGCATCGGTGGCCGATCTGTCGGCGGGGAATAGCTTGATCGGGCGCTCGCTGCTGCAGCGCGCAGACGCAGTGGCTCCTAAGCTGGAAGCGTGGAAACTCGACTATTCCTCCCAGGAGGTGGCACATGACTGCACCTTCCCGTCCACCGTCGGTGGACAAACTCGCTCGGTCGCTGAAGTCCAGCGGGCTACCGCATCCAATCTGTGTCGACATAGCTCGCGCTGCCATCGAAGATGGAGACCCGGATTCTGCAATGCATCGTGCAGACGAGTTCCGTCGCACGCTGCTGACCCCCGTGGTCAATGCGACCGGTGTGCTTCTGCACACGAATCTTGGCCGCGCACCATTGGCACACCAGCAAAACGCAACTGCACAGACCGTTGAGTTCAACCTGGTGACGGGCCAACGCGGATCACGGCAGGCGGCTGTGGGTCAATTGTACGCGCGGCTCTGCGGCGCTGAGTCAGCAATGGTCGTGAACAACAACGCGGCAGCAGTGCTGCTCGTTGTCGCAGCACTCGCGGCAGGCAGGGACGTGCCGGTCAGTCGTGGCGAGAGTGTTGAGATTGGCGGGTCGTTCCGCGTACCTGAAGTCATTGAGCAGTCTGGTGCCCGACTCGTCGACGTGGGGACCACGAACCGAACGCGACTGAGGGACTACGAGGCAGCGATCAAGAAGGCCAACGTCGATGCGGCAATGGTGCTGAAGGTCCACCCGAGCAACTATCGCGTTGAAGGTTTCGTTGAAGAGACGTCGATTGCCGATCTTGCCACGCTTGACGTTCCCGTGGTTGCCGATATCGGTAGCGGCTTGATCGATGCGACCGTGCCATGGCTGAAGGGTGCGCCTCCTTCGTGGCTTGCGGGCGAACCTGCCGCTGTCCAGGCAATCAGGAACGGGGCAGATCTCGTTACCCTTAGCGCCGACAAGCTGCTTGGCGGTCCACAGTCTGGGATCATCGCCGGTCGCGCTGACCTTGTTGAACGGTGTCTGCAGCACCCATTGGCGCGAGCGTTGCGTCCAGGTGGACTAGTGCTTGCTGCACTGCAGCGCACTGCGCTGACCTACCTCGACGGACAGGCGGGAACCGAGATCCCATTCTGGAAGATGGTTGGTACGCCTCTAACGGCGCTTGAAGAACGTGCTCTGGCCGCGGTCGAAGCAATCGTTGCTGTTCACCCGTCTGCCCGTGTCGAGCGTACCGAGGCGCTGCCTGGGGCAGGTTCGGCGCCGGGTGTGACTATGCCGTCGGTCGGCGTGGTGATCGACGAGGACCTGCTTGAACAATTGCGCCGCCATAACACTCCGGTGATTGCTCGATCACGCAACGAGCGCACCTTGCTCGACTTCCGTTCGGTTGATCCTGTCGATGATGTCACCATCGTTGCGGCATTGCGTGGTGGCGTGTGACGGTCATCGCGACGGCGGGGCATGTTGATCACGGCAAGTCATCGCTTGTGCGTTCGCTGACCGGAACCGACCCGGACCGCTTGGAAGAAGAGAGGCGTCGTGGCCTCACCATCGACCTAGGGTTTGCGCACACCGTGCTGCCTTCCGGCACCGAGCTGAGTTTCATTGACGTGCCGGGACATGTGAAGTTTTTGCGCAATATGTTGGCCGGCGTCGGTGGCGTTTCGGCGTGCGTCTTCGTGGTGGCGGCGACCGAAGGCTGGAAGCCGCAGTCTGAAGAGCATCTTCGCATTCTTGAACTACTTGGTATTAGGCACGGCATCATCGCACTGACGAAAGTTGACCTCGTCGACGATGAGTGGCTGGAACTGGCGCAAATGGAAGTGGCTGATCAGGTCGAGGGCACGTTCCTTGCGGGAGCACCGACAGTGCCAGTGTCGTCGACGTCAGAAACTGGCCTCGACGCAATGCGCTGGGAGCTTGATGCGCTGATCGCTCGCAGTGCGGTTGCCGTCGATCGAAAGCGGCCACGTCTGTGGCTTGATCGTGTTTTCGCTGCGAAGGGAAGTGGGACAGTCGGCACTGGCACCCTCGTTGGGGGCTCCCTGCAGACTGACCAGCTAGTGACGATCGAGCCGGGTGGACATTCAGCTCGAATTCGCACGATTCAAACGGCTGGAAACAGCGTCAAACGAATTGGTGCAGGCAACCGAGTTGCAGTCAATCTGGCGGGTGTCGACCATACCGATGTGAAGCGTGGTGATGCCGTCATTGAACCGGGGCGCTGGCGCTTGACTGAGCGATTCGACGCATCGCTACGCGTGCTCGACGCGCTTGACCATGACGTTTCGCGTCGTGGTGCCTACGTGGCCTACCTAGGCTCAGGCGAACATGCGGTCAAGCTACGTGTTCTTGGTGCCCAGGAGCTCGGCCCGGGGACCACGGGTGCCGTGCGCCTGTTCTTGCCCTGTGCGCTGCCGCTGCTGCCTGGCGATCGTTTCGTCTTACGTGAGTCAGGACGCGATGAAACCGTCGGTGGAGGTGAGGTTCTTGACATTGACCCGGTGTTGCGGGCCTCGCGTGCCGCCCCTGACCGAAGTGTTGACCGGCTGGTTCGAGAACGCGGTTGGTTGACCGTGGACCAAATCGAACAGCTCACCGGAGAAGTTGTCGATCCTGTGGTCGGCGAATGGGTTACGACCAATGAGTCACTGGTTGAACTAGGCGCCGCCATCATTGAGCGGGTGAGCGAAGCTGGACCTGCTGGACTTGATCTTGCTGCTTTCGACGATCGTGAGCGTACTGTCTTGCTCACACTCGACGCAGTGGTTGTGTCGAATGGACTAGTGCAGCCCGCCGATGCGGTCGACCCCTATGAGGATCATCCAGCTCTTGCGGAGCTGTTCGCCGGTGGATTTGCGCCTCCGTCACTGGGCGACGTGGATCGCAACGATCTCCGTGAGTTGGTGCGACGTGGTCACGTTGTGCAACGCGACGGCATTGGGTTTCATCGCGACGCGATCGACGCAGCGGCGTTCGTGGCGGCTGAGCTTCTTGCCGAGCACGTCGATGGGTTCACTGTTGCACAGTTTCGCGATGCCACCGGCGCAAGCCGGAAGTATGCGTTACCGCTTGTTGCCGAACTTGATGCCCGCGGCGTAACGCGTCGTCGCGACGATCTCCGTATCGGCGGCCCGCGGCTTCCGGCGGTCTGAACTCGGCGTCACGATTTCGGCGACCGGCACTTGGATGCCACCAGTTGGCCGCAGGGCTGCGTGCGGTCAGGGTGAAGTTTGCCCGTCGGTGACAGTCTCGACCGGCGGCCCGACGTCATCAGCGGAGGTCCGCCGTTCGCGGTAGTCCTTGGCGGCGCCTTCAAGTGGCTCAATCTCGAGTGTGATGCCGTCGATAGCTGCCACACGAATCTCATCACCGCGCTTGACCGGAGTGGCCCGGTTAGTGCGTGCACGCCAGCGCCCGTTGCCGACCTCAACTACACCGTCGGGGTCGACGTCGTCAATGACGATGCCGAGTTCACCGATCATCCACTCGCGGCCGATGGTCGGTGTGGCGAAGCGAGTGCGGACCATGTTGGGCATGCCTACGATGAATGTGAGTGCGATGCCCCCAAGGCCGGTGAACAATGCGATCCACCCCGGTCGCATGCTGGCCCCAGGCAACGGTTCGAAGAGGAACCAGGTGCCTATCAGGGTGAGCCCAAGCCCGACCCCGGTCCAGAATCTGGGAATGCCGACTTGGACGTCGATAGAGAACGCAAACATTGCGAGACCGATCACCGCCACGGCCCACGTTCGTGTGGGAAGGACAGCCAGTCCACTGAAGGCGAGAAATGTGCAAATTGCGCCGACGACACCAGCAACCCCAACGCCAGCGGTGAAGAACTCAAAAACGAGCAACGCCAGACCGGTGAGGAGCAGGAGGTACGCAACCGGTGGGCTGGCCACGGTGTGGAATAGCTGATCGATCAGAGACAATTTTGAGAAGCGCACAATGGCGACCGTGTCGAACCGCGTGTTGCCATCATCGGTGACTACTTGCTCTGTCGTAACTAGGACGACGCCAGCCTCTTCGTAGCCGTTCATTGCCTGCAGCATCGACGTGACCGTCGGAATACCCTCGTCGCTGATGCGTTGCCGGAAAATGTCCAGAGCACGCGCTTCGCTGAGGCCGACTGAGCCGTTGCGGAGCGTTTCTTCGGCGACACCGAAGTCAATCTCCGCGGACGGGGGGTTCAGCGGTACGCCGAAGTAGCCGACACGTGCACCAGGTGCCATACCTGTTACATCGGCAACGGCGAGCATTTGAGCTGCCGGTCCGTAGAAACGTGAACCGGTTGGGCCGACCCAAACGCCGATCGGTACGGGTGCGGTGGCGATGTCCTCAAGCAGGGCCTCAACGACATTGTCGTCGACGACTGTTCCGTCGCTGTTCACCTGCAGGATCAGGGCCTGCGCTCCGCTGTCGTCTGCACGCTCGATTGCGTTGCGTATCTCAGAAATGAGAATGTCGTCCATGAATCCGCTGACCTGCAGCACGTCGACCGGAGAAATAGTTGCGCCTCCGGGCGTGACAACGGTGTCAGGTGTGGGGTCGTTGCCGTCTTGGCTGTCCTGGGCGCTGATGCCGCCCGCGAACAATGAAAGGCCAGCTGCCGTTGTGAGCAATGCGATCGCTAGTCTGCGCAAAGGTGCCTCCGGAACACGAGAGTCCGCTGCAGTCGTTGACCGCAACAAATGTTGTCATTGTTGCGGGCAAGGGGGGTGTCGGAAAGACCACGGTAACGGCTGTGATCGCTCGCGCGGCCAGTCGTGACGGACGACGTGTTCTTGTCGTGGAATTTGACGGCAAGCCTACGCTCAACCGGCTACTCGACGGCGAGGGTCAAAACGGGCCCGGATCCGTTGAGGTTGTTCATATTTCGGCAGCCGATGCTCTCAACGAATATCTCCGAGAGCACGGTTTTGCCCGGATCGCAAAGCGGCTGAATAAGTCTGGCGTGATTGACATGGTTGGCACAGCGGCGCCAGGTATCGATGATGTAGTCGTTCTTGGCAAAGTAAAATCGTACGAGCGATCGGGGAACTACGACTTCATCGTGGTCGACGGTCCGGCCGCAGGCCATGCGATCACTTTCCTCACATCTGCCACTGGTCTGGCAAATGCAGTCCAGAGCGGTCCCGTGCGGGCGCAGTCCGACGAAGTCATTGAGCTACTCACTGACGTCGAGCGTTGTCAGGTTGTGCTCGTCACACTGCCCGAGACAACTCCGGTGAATGAAGTTGTCGAGACAGCATTTGCTTTGGAAGACAACGTCGGGATCCAGCTTGGTCCGGTCGTGATCAACGGCGTTGACACCGGCGTCCCATTGCCTTCAATTAAATCGGTTGCAGCCGCGAGGCAAGCCCTTAGTGCAGATGCTGCGGGGGCCCTCTCTGATGCCGCAGCGTTCCGTCGATCGCGTCGTGCAATGGAACGCGCTGAAGTCAGCCGTTTGTCAGAGGAACTGCCGCTTGAACAGATCACTCTGCCTGCCAAACTCGTCGCCGGATTGACCGCCACGGACATTGACTCCTTGGCCGACCACCTCCTGGGGCTCAACGATGTGTCCGGAGTCGAGGGCGACTGATGGCTGACGTACAACGTCTCATCGACGCGTCGAACGTGATCGTGTGCTGTGGCTCAGGTGGTGTTGGCAAGACCACCACGGCAGCGGTGCTTGGTCTCGAAGCAGCAGTGCATGGCCGCAGGGTGGTGGTAGCCACGATCGACCCCGCCCGCCGGCTGGCCGATGCCTTGGGTTTAGAGGACGGACTGGCCGCCGAACCGCAGCGGATCGATTTCAGTTCGGCAGAGGCGTCGGGTGGAGAGCTTTGGGCAATGATGCTCGACACAGAGGCAACTTTCGACAGTCTGGTGCGGCGTCACGCCGGTGACCCTGCCCAGGTAGACCGAATTCTCACCAACCCGCTGTACCGCAACATGGCCGGAGCGATGAGTGGCACCCAGGAGTACATGGCTGCTGAGACCCTGCACGCCCTGCACGGTGATGACCGTTTCGACTTGGTTGTCGTCGACACGCCGCCGAGCCGCAATGCCCTTGACTTCCTTGACGCGCCCGGCGTTTTGGCGCGGTTCCTCGACCACCGTGCGTTCAAGTTGTTGATGTTGCCGACCAAGAGTGGCCTTCGGGTGCTCGGTCCAGCAGCGCAGCCGATTCTGAAAGCGATCGGTCGAGTGGTTGGTACAGAGGTGCTCACAGATGCCGTGGCATTTTTCCAGGCTTTTGCCGGTATGGAGGACGGGTTCCGTGATCGGGCCGACGAAGTGGTGGCACTGATCCGGGCAGCGGAGACATCGTTCGTTGTCGTAGCGACGCCGCGCCATGACACCATCGGCGAGGCCGTTTGGTTCGCTCAACAACTGGTCGAGCAGGGCGTCAGGGCCGGCGCAGTAATTGTCAATCGCACCCAGCCTGCGTTCGGGGTCGGAACCGCTGCTGATGCTACTGCCGCCGCGAGAGCCGCTGTAGGTAACGATGATTTAGTCGCGCTTTGGACAAACGTTGCTGAGCTGAGAACGCTGCGTGAGCGTGAGCGGGACCTCATCGCGCCGCTCGCTGATGTGGTTGGTGATAATTCGATCGCGACGCTGCCCTTGCTGGACCGGGATGTGCATGATCTCGCAGGCCTACAGGCCATCGCAGGTCACCTTTTCGACCCTTCGGAATAAGCCGTTCAGCTGGTCCTCCGATGCCACGGGGATTCTGGGCGGTTGATTCCGACACTGGCGGAACGACCGGGTAACGTCTGAACTCGTGGAAATCGTCATTGCGACAGACGCCAGCTGGGTGATTGATGACATTACGGCGGCACTTGGTAAAGACGGTGTGAACTTCACCGTCTGTAGCGAGGGGCGGGTGGTGGCCGGTGAAGTCGAAAAGAACACCCCTGATCTTGCAATCCTTGATATGCAGATTGGCTCAATGGGTGGCATGGCGGTGACGATGTCGCTCCGGCTTGATGAATCCTCAGGGTTGCTTCCCCACGTGCCGGTGCTGATGCTTCTTGACCGTCGCGCCGATCTGCATCTTGCACGTCGCAGTGGTGCCGAGGGCTGGCTGATCAAGCCGCTCGACTCGCTTCGATTGAAACGAGCCGTCACCGCCATCAATAACGGCGGTACGTACACGGAGGGCCTTCCAACCCCCGACTCTGTTGCAGCCGATGTTGATGATGCTGAATCAGAGGTAGCGGATTCGCCCGAGGAAGAAGCGGTTAACGCCGGATAGCGTTGAGTACTGCTACGGGGTGTAGCGCAGCTTGGTAGCGCGCCACGTTCGGGACGTGGAGGCCGGGAGTTCAAATCTCCCCACCCCGACACAGAACACTTTTGTGGCGTAACGGTTTGTGTTAACCGGAGACCGTTACGCCGGAAGGTGGGAATGAGTCGTGTAACACATTGATCGCGGAATCGGCGAAAATGCACGGGCTCGGTCGACGAAGTTCTGTCTCGAAAACAGTGCGTCAGGCCAGGAAGTAATTGCCACGAAGGCAAAGACGATGCGTGTTCTAGGACGTTTGAAAATGGAACGAACGCTGAGTTCGTCGTTTCTTACGGCTCCGACGAGTTTGAGGCCAACATTTACCCTCGGATGGCCCATCGCGCCTTCCTTCGGCTGAGCCGCTTGCCGGCGAAAGGGCTCGTTTCGTAGTGAAGTGCGATAGCAGGCGTCTGTGCACGACCTCGGATACGAAGCCATCTGGTTAGGCGCTCAACCGCGGTCTGCTCTCACTCTTCGTCAGTGAGGTCGCCGACTCAAGTCGGACGAACCTGCCGGACTTGGTCGCTGGGTTCTGTGCGAAGCCCCGCTCTGGCGATCTCTTCTATCGAAGAGATGTCGATGGGCTACTAGTTGGCGAATTGGAAGGACTTGTTCTGATGACGCGTGCGTTGCACTGGCTGAGAGCACACTTCGCTTTGTTCGAAGGACACCGAATCGAGGGCGTTCGGGCCGTGGCGGGTACGGTCCGGCGATGGACCTGGCTGAACTGCAAGAGATCATCGAACGGACCTACGGCGACCGCGATCGCGAGCGAGGGGTGTCGGCTACGGTCGCCTGGTTGGCCGAGGAGATTGGTGAACTCGCTCAAGCTGTCCGCAAAGGAACTCGGGATCAGCAGATTCACGAGTTCGGTGATGTCATTGCCTGGATCGCAACCTTGGCAAATCAGCAAGGAATTGACCTGACCACAGCCGCAGAGCGATTTGCTGAGGGCTGCCCGAAGTGTGTGGCGTTGCCGTGCGCCTGCTAACTCGAAGACCCCGTATTCCTAAAGTCATCATGTGTCATCGGACACAGAGTACTGTCAGAGATGCCACACGGCTAAACCAATCACCCTTGGGAGGTAACTCATGGGACTCATTATTTACTTGCTACTCGTAGTTCTTTGGATCGCTGGGCTTTGGAAGATCTTCGAGAAGGCCGGCCACCCAGGCTGGGCTGCGGTCATTCCGATCTACAACATCTTCATCGTCACAAAGATTGCTGGCAAGGAATGGTGGTGGCTGCTGCTGATGCTCATTCCGTTCGTCAATATCGTAATTTTGATTGTTCTGTACCTCGCTGTTTCACAGAAGTTTGGAAAGGGCCCGGGCTTCGCAGTCGGCATGGTGTTCCTCCCCTTCATCTTCGCGCTGATCCTCGGATTCGGCGACGCTGAGTACCAGGAATCTGCAGCCTGATCGACCTCAAGGGTGCTACTGCGGCAGTCTGGCGACAGCCGATTACTCCGGAGTGGCATCCTCGGGTCCAGGCTCGGCGCACTGGATGCGACGCAATGACGTACATCGGCTAGGAGGAGTGCGATTTCGATCGTTGCTTTGGGGCCATCGGGATTTGGCGCATTGCGCTACTCGGAGATGCTTCGCCACCGATAGGTGCCGAGGAACACACCTGCCTTAGCCTCTGCGTGGAAGCTGGCATCGTGCCTCGTATCGCCTACCGGCAGCTTGATCAATTGCACCTCGTGGTGCTCCTTTTGGCCTCCTAAAACAGACCGTCAAAATGCGGCGATGTGAGGATGAATCAGGCCAACCAACGCCGACGAAACAAGCCCGCCGCGGGCGCCGGACACCCACTCCGAGAATTTTCAGCTGACGTCATGATCCGTCATCCCTCAGAAGGTATTTAGGTCAGGTTCAGCAAGAGGAAGTTACCGTGTGGCCTGAACCAACTCAGCGATTTGGAGGGCGTTGAGGGCAGCACCCTTCCGTAAGTTGTCGCTGCTGACGAAGAGCGCAAGGCCCCGACCTCCGGGAGCGCCCTCGTCGGCGCGGATACGGCCAACGAAGCTGGAGTCCTTCCCGGCTGCGTGTAACGGCGTAGGGATTTCGCTCAGTTCGACACCCGGAGCGACGCGGAGAAGCTCGTAGGCCCGCTCAACTGAGATCGGGTCAGCGAACTCGGCGTTGATTGACAACGAGTGGCCGGTGAAAACCGGGACCCTGACGCAGGTTCCCGATACGAGAAGCTCAGGGACGTCGAGGATTTTGCGTGACTCGTTGCGTAACTTCTGCTCCTCGTCAGTCTCGAACGAATCATCAGCGACGACGGAACCGCACATCGGCAACGCGTTGAACGCAATAGTTCGGGCGAACTTTACGGGCGCAGAAAAGGCGACCGCACTGCCATCGTGGGTTAGATCGGGTCCGGCGTCGCCCGCTTCGGCTACCTGCTTTGCCAGTTCGTCGACACCAGCAAGGCCTGAGCCGGACGTCGCCTGGTAGGTGGCGCAGATGAGACGGGTAAGGCCAGCCTCATCGTGCAGTGGCTTGATGACGGGCATGAACGCCATGGTGGTGCAGTTCGGGTTGGCGATGATGCCCATGGGCGGGTTAGCAACGAGATGGCCGTTGACTTCAGGTACGACGAGCGGGACCTTGGGGTCCATGCGGAAGGCGGAGGAGTTATCGATGACGACGGCGCCGGCCTCAGCGAACTTTTTGGCGTAGGCGCGAGAGGATGTGGCGCCCGCAGAGAAAAGAGCGACGTCAAGGCCAGTGGGATCGGCGCTCTCGGCATCTTCCACGACGATGTCGGCGCCCTTCCAGGGAAGGGTAGTTCCCGCCGAGCGAGCAGATGCGAAGTATCGCATCTCGGTGACTGAGAAGTGACGCTCTTCGAGTAACTGGCGCATGACGCCACCCACTTGGCCCGTTGCTCCGACAACTCCTACGCGCATATAGAAAATCCTAACGGTGGTGGTGCTCTGTACCCCGCGGCGTTTCTGTCATCGGTTTCTACCATTTGTCTTGCATGTATGAGTGCAAAGTGGCGAAGTGCTGTGGGTCTGGCACAATCAAAGAATGCTCCGGCGACCCCAACTTGTCCCATGGAAGGCAGCAGGGCTCGTTTCTGAGCAACAGTCAAGTGGCGACGAGGTGGTGCGTCGAACTGGCTGGGTGTTCAACAATGAAAAGGGGAGTGACCTTACCCTGGAGGAGTTTGTCGCCACCGGGGATGCGGAAGTGGGTGCGTATCTGACCGTTTTTGGGCTTCGATCCCTGGATACGGAAAAACAATCGCTTGTCGAGATCGGTTGTGGTATCGGCCGAATGACCTGTGCCTTCACTCGCGAGTTCGGCGCAGTAACGGCCTGCGATCTTGATGCCGGATTTCTTGAGCGTTGCTTCGAGACAGTCGGACTTTTCGGCAAGGTCGACCGGCTCAGGACGCGTCACGTTGCCGACGGCAAGACGCTTCATCTCCCGCCGAATTCGACCGACGTAGCCTTCAGCTACATCACCTTCCAGCACTGTGACCGTGATGACGCACTCGAACTTTCCGCCGAGGCTGTCCGCATTACGAAACCCGGGGGCCGCGTTGTTTTGAACTTCCGCACGCGAACTCGGGTCGATTCAGTGCTCGTCCCGATGAGCAAGGTCGTGCGTGGACTTTTCCGTGTCCCCAAGTTTGGAAACTGGTTGTCTCGACAGCGTTTGGTTGCGCGAGTTGGTTGGCAAGCCAACCGGCTTACACCCGATGAGATCATTGGGCCACTGTCTGCGCAGTTTAGTGCGGTTGAACTATGGCGGAATCCGAAGTCCTCCATCGACGGGCGCGAAGCAGCCATCCATACCTTCGAGGGTATAAATCGCGCCCACTACTGGGTCATCGCCACCGTTCGCTGAGCGTTCGCTATGGCGGTCGGCCTTGTTTCGTCGAAACCTTGCTCAATTGTTCGGAGGCTGCCTTCGTGGGGGATGATGATGGGGTGATCGAAATTTCCGGCAAACAGTTTTCCAATCTGCGCAGGTGGAACCTAGGCCTCACTGTTCTGCACCTAGCGCAGGCCATTCTCATCATTGTGTTGGCGAGCAACTTCGCCATCACGTTCACGACTGCTGCGCCCGAGGGGCCGCCCGGTACCCGCGTGCCGCAGGGCGAAGGCCTTTTTGACCTGCCGATCGGACTTGCTGTAGCGGTATTTCTGGGCTTGGCAGCCATTGATCACCTGCTCACAGCGACCATTGCACGTAAGTCGTATGAAACTGACCTGCTCAGCGGAATCAACCGATTCCGCTGGATCGAATACTCGATCAGCGCCACGCTGATGATCATCCTCATCGCGTCTTATTCAGGTATTACCGAGATCACCGCCGTGTTCGCGATAATTGGCGCCAATGTGTCGATGATCCTGTTTGGTTGGCTTCAGGAAAAATTCAACCCGCCTGGTCGGTCGGAAACCACGATGATGCCGTTCTGGTTCGGAACGATCGCCGGCCTCGCTCCCTGGATTGGCATTTGGTTTAACACGTTCACTGCTGATGAGGTGCCGGGCTTCGTCTACGGCATCGTGATCGCGCAGTTCGTGTTCTTCTCGAGTTTCGGAGTTAATCAGTGGCTGCAGTACCGGAGGGTCGGCAAGTGGACGAGCTACGTGTTCGGCGAGAAGAGCTACCTAGTGCTCAGCCTCGCTGCGAAGTCGGTCCTTGCGTGGCAGATCTTCGGCGGGAGCCTCGCCCCGCTCGATTAAATACAACAGGGCATGACCCTGGATGTCACTATTTGCGATCGGGAAGTGGTGCGCTGTAATCGGCTCCAGAGTCAAGACCGAAAGCGGTGTGGAGGGCAATTGCTGCGCGTTCCATGTCGGAGGACGGAATGATGATCGACACGCGAATCGTTGATGTCGAGATCATTTGAATGTTGACATTCTCATCAGCAAGTACACGGAACATCTTCGCTGCGATACCGGGAGATGATTTCATACCTGCGCCGACGAGCGACATCTTCGCAATGTTGTCGTCGTGAGTGACCTTGGTAGCCCCGATTTCGTTGGCAATCGACTGCACGATCGACTCAGATTGCGCCATGTCGGCCATCGGCATCGTGAAGCTAATGTCGGTCGTGCCATCGGTCGACGTGTTTTGAACGATCATGTCGACGTTGACGTTCGCGTCGGCAAGCGGTTCGAAAAGTGCGGCCGACACGCCGGGCTGGTCGGGAACACCGAGCACGGTGACTTTGGCTTCGGTCATGTCGGTGACGACACCGGAGATGATTGGATCTTCCACTGAGGGCTCCTCGTTGCTGACGACCGTTCCTTGCTCCCAAGTGAAAGCGGAACGGACGTGAAGGGGGACGTCGTGATTGCGGGCGAACTCAACGGAACGCATTGAGAGGACGTTGGAACCCGCGCCGGCCATTTCGAGCATTTCATCGAAGTTCACCTTCGTGAGCTTGCGAGCCTGTGGCACGATGCGAGGGTCTGCGCTGAACACCCCGGTGACGTCTGTGTAAATTTCGCATGCGTCAGCGTTCATTGCCTGGGCGAGTGCCGATGCGGTCAGGTCGGAGGCGCCGCGGCCCATTGTTGTGATCTCTTGGTCGGTGCTTACACCTTGGAAGCCAGCGATCACTGCAACCTTGCCGTTGGCGATGGCGGCGCGGACGCGATCTCCCTTCACTTCAACAATTTTTGCTTTGCGATGTGCGGTGTCGGTGATGATGCCGACTTGGCTTCCTGTGTAGCTCACGGCATCAACACCGCGATCGGCGAGGGCCATCGTGAGTAACGCTGCGGTCTGTCGTTCACCAGTTGTGAGCAGCATGTCCATTTCGCGCCCGGGCTGCGTCGTGGAAACGGAGTTAGCGAGTGCGATCAAGTTGTCGGTGGCCTTGCCCATGGCGGATACAACGACCACGACATCGTTACCTCGTCTCTTCGTGATGGCGACGTTGTCGGCTACTGCCTGAATGCGCTCGGGATCGGCGACGGAGGTGCCACCGTATTTCTGAACAATCAATCCCACGAGAATGACAGGTTACAGGACGGTGAGCCCGGGCTTAGCTTCCTTTTACGACGTGCTCGACGACGTCGAACGACATAAGGTCCGCTCCTTGAGCGACGGGTTTACGCGCTTGCTCGGCGTCGGGTGCCGTGTTGCGGTCGGCTTGGCCCGACCCGTGGCCATTGCTGAAGTCCTGGCTGTTCATCCATGCCTGGAAGTGCTCTTCAGAGGCCCAGCGGGTGTAGACGAAGTATCGCTCTTCGCCTTCGGTTGGGCGCAGCAGCTGGAAATCCTCGAAGCCGTCAAAGGCCTCGACCATTTTGGCTCGGCCGGCGAAGCGGCCTTCAAGCTGTGGGCCCATGCCTTCGGGAATCGTGATTGCATTGATCTTGACGACACTCATGACCTCATTCTGCCGTCGCTGCAGTGTCGACCAACCGCGTTTTCGCCGGGATTTGGTGTGCCGCAAATCTCACCGTTATCGGTTGAACGATTGCGGCTTCAGTCGGCGTTGTTGGTGGCGAGTTCGGCGACGAGGGTGAGTGCTTCGAAGACGTCGGTGAACCGGGTGGTCAATGGCGACATGCCGAGTCGTAGTACGTCGGGCTCGCGCTTGTCGACAATTACCTTGCGTGCGGCGAGCTCTGCTTGGAGACGGGTTGCGTCGGGATGCAGGATCGACACGTGACCGCCTCGGCGACTGTCATCGCGGGGGGTGTTTGTTACGAGGCCGAGTTCGTCGGCTAACTCAATGCCGAATCGGGTGAGCTGGCGGCCTTTGGCCGCAATCGAGATGATTCCGGCGGCGGCACTGACTGAGATGCCTTCGCGCGCGCTGACGAGACCCAGAACGCCAGGGGTGCCGTGCAGCATGCGCCCGATGCCTTGGCGTGGTTCAAACGGGTTGTCCATAGCGAACTGATCGGTCTGCCCGAACCAACCCCAGATCGGCTGAGTAACACGATCGTGTAGGTGGGCTGCGACTGCCGTGAAAGCCGGTGCGCCTGGACCTCCGTTGAGGAACTTATAGGTGCAGCCAACGGCGAGTTCGACGCCGAGTGCGGGCAGGTCGAGGTCGAGTATCCCAACGGCGTGCGACAAGTCCCACACCGTCACGGCACCCGTGGACTTTGCGCGCTTGGTCTCAGCTGCGACGTCGGCAATTTCGGCGGTCCGGTAGTCGACCATGGAGCGAACGACGACGTCCACGCCCGTCAGGTCGTTGAGTCCGATTTGGACAGAACCTCCGCGCAGACGAGCAACGCCTTCGGCGGCATAGCGGTCTGTCGGGAACTCGCTTGGTTCGAACGCAATGACCGGTGGGGTGCTTCGCCCAGGGGTGAGATCGAGCGCCACGTTGACAAGTTGAAATATTCCGACGGTCGTCGAGTCGTGAACAGCGACTTCACCGGAGTCCATGCCAAGGAGTGGAGCCAATTGATTTCCAACCGTGAGCGGCAGGTCCAGCCAGTCGTGTTCCCACCATGACGTGATCAGATCGCCTGCCCACTGTTGCTCGACCGTGGTCTGGAGGGCCGCAACGGTCCGCTTAGGTGTCATGCCGAGCGAGTTCCCATCGAGATAGATAAGAGTGGGATCGGGAATCGCGAACTCGTGGCGCCATTGTGCGAGAGGGTCGTGCGCGTCGAGACGCTCAGCGGCATGGCGATCGATCGGCATCAGCAACAGTTTGCCATTGCAAAAGTGCTGATGACGTCAGCCCGTCGATGGTGGCACCCAAAACGTGTAGGACCACTCAACGTTGGTTTGATCCAGCGCATGGCTCCCGGGCCAGCTGAGCAACACAGTCCAAGCGGTCACTGGTGGCCTCGGCTTAGCCGCCGACAACCAACTCGACAACCATGCGATTCTTCGTCTCGGTCCAGCCTTTGGGGCGTGTGTCCTGGCGGCGCTCCGAATCGCCGCGCTGGACGCTCACTCCCCTTGCGCTGTAGCCACGCAGTCGCTGCGTGAAGCGCTTCGCAGACCATTAGGGGCTGAATCCAGCACAAGGTCGGGGCGACTGTGCTCATTGAACGTCCCAAGTTTGGCTAAGAGAATCCGGAGCAGCTCAGTGACAGTCCCGGCGAGGTCAGAGAATTCCGCTTAGCGGTGCGTGACTTACTGGTCGAAGGCGTTTTACGACCGAACGTTTGGACCGTCCGCGATGGTGAGGGTGCCGCAGCGGTCCCTTTTGATCCTGCCCGCTCCCTGGTAGCTGGTGGCCAACAGGGGTGCTATTGCTAGCTTCATCGGCACCAATGGAAATGTCGAAATCATGATGGCAAGCGACTTGACAGAACGCCGTCCGATTCGAGTTTGTCGAGGCGTTCGGCGTCGAAGCCGAGCAGCTCAAAGAGCAGCGTCCGGTTGTCTTCGCCGCGGTACTTAGGGATACCTGATACCCCGACGTCGGAGGAATCGGAGAAGCGCCATGGCACGTTCGGCACGCGCACTGTCCCGCCGTTGCGATCATCGATTTCGACAGTTGCGCGACGTTCGACCGCCCAGTCGGTGTCGGCGAGTTCACCAGGTTGGCGGACCTGTCCTGTTGCCAACCCGGCCTTAGCGAAGACCCGCTCGAATGTTTCGGCGTCGGGGACTGACCGTGAGAACTCGAGGATGATGTCGCTCAGTTCGGCATAGTTTTCGATGCGACTGGCGACCGAGCGAAAACGGTCATCATCGGCGAGGTCGGCGCGGCCCATTGCGGCTAAGAAAAGGTCGAAGGTTCCTCGCTCGGCCGGGTGACCGCTAACGATGTAGCGCTCGCCGCTTCCAATTTCCATAACGATGTAGTCGCCGGGACGAAAACTGCGGATGGCGTTGGGATCAACATCATCGGGCCACAACGCGTCATGCAGATGCTCGTTCACGTAGAGCATCGTCTCCGCCATCGACACGTCAAGGAGTTGGCCTACACCGGTGTGCTCACGTTGATAGAGCGCTGCCAGAATAGCGGCCGCCGTCTCCATGCCCGTGTAAACGTCAGCATGGCTGTGGGGATCCTTGGCGTAGTCGCCCCCGCGGGCGTTGCCTTGCGACGCCACAATTCCAGCTTCGGCTTCGACGACTGGAGCGAAAGCACGCCGATCAACCCACGGGCCGGTCTGGCCGTACCCTGACAGTGATGCGTAGATCAGCTTCGGGTTGCGCGCCCGGACCACCTCCGCGCTGAGCCCAAGTCGTTTCATCACGCCGGGGCGGTAGTTCTCAACCAGGATGTCTGCATGATCGACAAGTTCGAGCACGATGGCGACACCGTCAGGCGTGGCCAAGTCGATGCTGACGTTTCGCTTGCCGGCGTTCTGTTGCACGAAGTAGCTCGACAATCCGTTACGACGCGGCGAGGAGAAGCGAGTGAGGTCGCCAGCGGGCGGTTCGATCTTGATGACGTCTGCGCCCATGTCATTCAACATGCGCGTGCAGTGCGGTCCCGAGAGAACGCGAGTGAAATCGAGAACACGGATGCCTTGTAGCGGGGACGCCATACTCCATCGTTGCCGATGTAGGGACGCTCAGGCGAGTCCCGTTGACCCGTCGTCGATCAATCGTGGCTCGGACGTAGGCCCGTAGTTCGATACTTTGGAGCGCCGTTGATTGATCGACAGTGGTGGTGCGGGCAACGATGTCGTCGATGTTGATTGATCCGAGTCATACCATTCGCTCGACGACGTGGTCGACGCTGCCAGCGGTGATCTGGGTGTTCATTCAACGGTGGCCTCGTTCGATGACTGAGCACGCTAGTCGGGCTGTCTCATCGTGATCGTCGCCGACCAGCATGTCGCGTCGCAGCGCGATTCGTGGCGTGTACTTGTGCTGCTCTGAGGCTGATCGGTAGCTGTCAGTTGCGATCGCAGGTGCATTTCCGTCGAGGCCGGCAGACGTGTACCAGGCGTCTTCCGCGAGCGCTGCTTGATCGATCGCGGCGGGTACGACTCTCGATTCGATCTACTGCTCGACCGCGGCTCGGCAGGTTGGCACCGAGCACGTCGAACTGCCCGGCGCCGGACCTGATGGCGTTCTGCACGATGAACGGTAGGCCGCTCATGGCTGCCAGTGTGCTGATCTATTCCGCAGTGGTCACCGGTTTCCAGAGGGGAGGCCGATCGGTTTGTCACGTGGCCAATCGGTCATGATTCGACCAATGGCTGGCACCTTCTGGATGGAGAGAAACGGTCGGGTTACATGCTGATTGCTGATGATGAGATGCTAAAGCCCGACCTGCGATGCGACACGACCTAGCTCGAGGAGTCAACTCATCGCGGTGGTCCCGTCTAGTCCCAGGTATCCGATCGTGTCTTATCACCGGATGCAGGTCGCCAATTTCATAGGCATGGACGGCGATCGTTGTGGGGACGTGCCGGATCGCACAGGGAGAGTGAGGTGAATCCCGATAGGTTTGCCTTTGCTCCGGTCGACATTCCGGCTGGTGAGCGCTCTCGGATTGTGTCTTCTGTTCCGGCTCAGCGCTGTTTTGAACAGAATCGACAACTCGAATTCGAGGCAAAAATATGACTATGACCGACAGCGCTCCGCGTGCAACTGACTTTTCGAAGACCGACGGGTCGGCCGTCCCGTTCGCCGACTTGGGATTGCCAGCATCGACGCTAAAGCGCCTCCACGCGCAGGGCAAGTACGACGCATTCCCGATCCAAGCTGCCGTGATCCCCGATGCGCTCGCTGGACGCGATGTTGCCGGCCGCGCTCCGACCGGATCGGGTAAGACGCTCGGTTTCGGGCTTCCCCTTGTAGCTGGCCTGACAGACGCCAAGCCTCGACGTCCGAGAGCTTTGGTGCTCGCTCCGACCCGTGAGCTAGCTGAGCAGATTATGGCCGAGCTCAATCCATTCTGTAAGGCTGCTGGCCATTGGGCTGCTTCTGTCTACGGAGGAGTTGGCTACGGGAACCAACGCAAGGCCCTCGACAAGGGTGCCGAGCTGATCGTTGCCTGCCCCGGACGTCTCGAAGACCTTATGCAGATGGGTGCCATTGACCTGAGTGACATCACCACCGTTGTCATCGACGAAGCCGACCAGATGGCCGACATGGGCTTCTTGCCCTCGGTTCGTCGCATTGTCGGCGAAACCGCCCCTCGTCGTCAGGTCCTGCTGTTCTCTGCAACCCTCGACGGCCCGGTCGCCAAGCTCGTTGCAGACTTTCAACACAACCCGGTACGCCACGAGGTTGGCCCCGAAGGTCCAGACATGAGTCTCGCCGATCATAAATTCTGGGTGACTGCCCGTGAGAAGCGCCAAGAAATTTCGGCTCAGATCATCACCAAGATGGGCTCAACCATTGTGTTCACCCGTACCCGTCACGGCGCTGACCGTTTGGCCAAGCAGCTGGGCAAGCAGGGTGTGCAGGCTGAGCCAATTCACGGTGGCCGAAGCCAGGGGCAGCGTGACCGTGCACTCGCAGCTTTCAAGCAAGGCAAGGCGGCAGCACTGATTGCCACCGATGTTGCTGCCCGTGGTATCCACGTCAATGGCGTCAACTGCGTCATTCACTACGACCCGCCAGCCGAGAGCTCCACTTATGTGCACCGTTCGGGTCGCACTGCTCGCGCTGGCGACAGCGGCACGGTGGTTTCGCTACTTGAAGGCAGCCAGAAGAAGGATGCTCGCAAGTTGCAGCGTGCGATCGGGCTCGACGAGCCGCTCACCGATCCTGACACTGCAGCGTTAATTGATCCGCCAATCTCGATGCGTCGTGAAGAGACGCCGGAACCCAAAATGCGTGAACAGCCGAAGGCAAAGCGCGAACGCAAGCGCGATGCCCGCTTCGACACCGCAGCGCCGATTGCCGCACCGGCTCCGGATATGAGTAAGGGCGATGGCACTGTGAAGTTCTTCAATGCCGGTCGGGGATATGGATTTGTCGTTCCCGACAATGGTGGCAAGGACCTCTTCGTCCACTACACCAACATTCTTGTAGGTGCGAGCCGGAAAAACGACGGCAATCAGAACGAACACGACGATCAGCCGTACCGCACGCTCGATAACAACCATCGGGTCTCGTTTGAGGTTCGCGACGGTCGTAACGGTCCCGAGGCGTTCGACGTTCGGGCAGTCTGAGGACCACGTCATTTAATTGGGCGAGCTTGCCAAAAGGGGCCTCAACAATCTGGTCAACCCGACGAATTTAGCGGCCCCTGCGCCAGTAATATCTGGTCGTCTTCTAGGTTGCTCTTCTCCATTTCGTTATGTCTTCACCATCCCGTTCTCGCCGATCTGTCAATCAGTCGGTACCTTTTTTTGAGGCGAAGAATCGTGTTCCAATTTTCGTTGCCGTCGGATTGATTGGTCTGATTCTTGGCATCGGTATTTTCGGCGCTCGCAACGGATCGTCGGCCGACTCATCGGACACCGAGGTGGTTTCAGGTTCGTTCGGACCGCTGACCGTTGACGCTGAACCGACGACCACTGTCGGAGTGCCGCCGACCGTCAGTGACGCAGAGCCGGTACTTCCGCCGGTCACCCGGACGCTTAAGCAGGGCTTAGTAGGCGACGATGTCAAAATGCTGCAGGAGCGTCTGGTCGACCTCGGGTTTGATCCAGGCCCAGTTGATGGGATCTTTGGCACACTCACGACACAATCCGTCTGGGCGTTCGAAAAGTTGGTTTTAAAGACGCCGCGAACCGAAGCAACTGGAGCAATCACCACTGAATCGTGGGATCTTTTGCGTGATCCGGAGTTGGCGATCACCCCGCGACGGCCAACCAATGGCCAAGCTGATCACACAGAGGTCTACCTGCCCGAGCAAGTATTAATCGCGTTCCAGCAGGACAAGCCGGCTCTGATCTCCCACATTTCCTCTGGCGAAACCAATCCCGATGGAACACCTAAGGAGTACTGCGAGACGGCGACGTATGATACCGACACCCAGGGTCGGGAGCTTGAAGAACCTGTCACCAAGCAGATTTGTGCGCTGTCTAAGACGCCCGGCGGTGTATTCACGTATGACCGCCAGGTCAAGGGCAAGCGTGTGAGCCCGCTGGGTGGCATGTGGGATCCGGTGTATTTCAACTATGGCATTGCGGTGCACGGCGCCGAGAACGTGCCGAATCGTCCGGCATCACACGGCTGCGTGCGTCTTCCGTTGCACATTTCGGCCTATTTTCAAGATGTTGTCGACATCGGTGAGCGGATTCTCGTGTGGAACGGTGAGAAGGAACCCGAGCAGGTGACTGATCGTGAGTCGTTGCCGTCGTTTGATTACCCCGACCCCAACGCCACGACGACGACCACGTCAACCACGTCGACAACCACGACCACTATTTCCCCACCGACAACTGCTGCCCCGACGACAACCGTCTCAAAGCCGCCACCAACAACGACCACTACGACGACCACGTTGTCTGTTCCGCCGACCTCATCGGTGCTCCCTTGATTTGGCCGCAACGCTGCGAGCGCCTGCCCTCATCCAAAGCCCTGAGCGACGGCTAATCGACAGGCTGCTCGACTCAGGCCATGTCCACAATCAGCGGTGTCTCCAACGGTACTACTAGACAAGCGCATGCAATTCGTTGACGGCTGAAAACCCTCAGTCGCGGATGCGTCGGGCCAGCTCAGAAGGGTATTTGGAATGGCTGGCAGGTGCTGGTTGGCGCAAGCAGATGAGTGGTACAGGGTGATGGGCGTCGGCTGAGGTCGTTCAGTCGAATACCCTGTGCCCGGTGACGATTGAACGCGACCCGCTGGCGGGCGTCCATCCGCTGGTCCGAGCGGCGAAGCCGGTGGTCGATGCAGTCGGCGCATCATTCATCAACGTTGACGATGCCGAACCCAGCGATGTTCCCCTGATCTGGGAGGGAGTCAAAGTTGCTGCCGTCCGCCTACCACCCCTGCACGGAGCGCTCGAGAGGTTGATCGACGCCGTCGAGACTGAACTAGGCGACTCGTTGCCGATGTTGTCGCGAGAGGGAAAGCAGCGCGCCATTCGATTGCTCGACGAGCGTGGGGCCTTCATTCTGCGGCGCGCTGTCGAAGACGTGGCCGACGCAATGGGCGTCAGCCGCATCACGGTCTACAACTATCTCAACGCCATCCATCGTTGACTCGGCCGGCTCGGCGTTGGGGCTGCGATTTGAGCAGCGTGATAAGCGAGACTTGAGGCCATGAATCGAATCGACGGCTTTGATGTAGTGGCCTTCGACGCCGACGACACTCTCTGGCAGAGCGAAGAATCATTCAACAGAGTAGAGCGGCGATTCGCCGAGCTGGTTGGACCGCATTGTCCTCCTGGCGTTGATGTTGACGACGCACTGCGGGCAGTTGAACGCGCTGACTTATCTGTTTCGGGCTACGGGGTGAAAGCATTTACGATTTCAATGGTTCGTGCTGCGATCACTGCGAGTAACCGGGCTGTGCCGATCGAAGTGATCGAGGAAATTATCGAAATTGGGCAACATATGCTCACCGAGCCGGTCCATGTTTTGCCGCACGTGCCGGAGGTGCTGGCGGCCGTCAGCGGTGCCGTCCGCACGGTGATGATCACCAAGGGTGATCTGGTGCACCAAACTCGCAAGGTAACGACATCGGGCCTTGAACATCACTTCTCCGACATCGAGATCCTGCTCGAGAAGAATCCAGTCACCTACGCCAAAATCCTGACCCGCCTCGACGTTCGTCCTGAGCGCTTTCTTATGGTTGGCAACTCCGTCAAGAGCGATATTCTCCCGGTTCTCGCACTAGGCGCGCACGCAGTGCACGTTCCGTACCACCTCACCTGGGTGCTTGAGCAAGTCGACCAGCACGAGGAGGAGTTCGCTGAGCTTGATTCGATCGCAGACCTCCCCAACTGGCTAGGACTGCTCTCAGCGCCGACGTCTTAACTGATTGAGCGTGGGGTTAGATGCGCCTGAGTTGGACTCTGTCGACGCGATGGTCAGCGGTCTTGTGGAGCACTAGCGACGCCCGATCTCGGGTGGGCGCAATGTTCTCAGCGAGGTTCCGACCGTTGATCTCGCGCCAGATGGTTCGTGCAACATCCACGGCTTCCTCGTCGCTTAGTCCAGCGTAGAACTTGAAGAAGCTGTTGGGGTTCTGGAAAACCGAGCCGCGCAAGGCCAAAAATCGGTCGACGTACCACTGTTCGATGTCGGGCTCGTCAGCATCAACGTAGATCGAGAAATCGAAGTAGTCGCTCACGAACTCGGTAAAGCCTTCCGCCGTTTGGAGCACATTGAGGCCTTCCAGAATCACAATGTCTGGCTGGTCTATGGTGACCTGCTCGCCGTCGAGAATGTCGTACACCACGTGGCTATACAGCGGAGCTCGAACGTTACGTTGTCCACTTTTGATTTCGCGCAGGACACGCAGCAATCTGCGCGTGTCGTAACTCTCGGGAAAGCCCTTGCGATTCATAATCCCACGTTCTTGCAGTACGACGTTGGGATATAAAAATCCGTCGGTGGTGATGAGATCGACCTTGGGGTGATCGGGCCACCGGGCCAAGAGCGCCTGCAGAATTCGGGCGAAAGTGCTTTTTCCGGCGGCGACACTGCCGGCCACACCGATGATGTACGGGACCTTCGGCGCGACCGTACCGAGGAAGGTTGCAGACACAGCGTGAAGATCGAGTCTTGCGCTCACATACAAGTTGAGCAGGCGACTGAGCGGCAGGTAAATCGCTGCGACTTCATCCAGGTTGATTTCGTCGTTGATGCCCTGCAACTCGGCCAACTCTGTGGCGCCGAGCGTTAGTGGCGTTGATGCACGGAGTGCAGCCCAGTCATCGCGTTCGAACGTCAGGTATCGATCAGCGGATGACTCAAGAAAGTCGGATACCACGGTTGGCTCCGTCGCAGAGGTGGACACGCTGTTGACTCTAGGCAACGACCCCGCACCTCCCGTAGTCTGCGTTGGTGCCGGGCGGGGATGATCGCAATCAGGTTAGACAAGATCTAGTCAATGGGCGTCGCTCAGATCAGGGCCGATCCAGGCGAAAGCTGCAGGGTGCTTGGTACACGCCGGACCACTTGGTTGCACTAGTCGTCGATGCGATTGCCGGTCTGTCAAGAGCCTCTGGGCCGGACCGGCGGCTGAGGCTCGTTGACCCGGCATGTGGTGACGGCCGTTTTCTGGTTGCGGCCGTTGAGCGGTTTAGCACAGCGGCCGTCGAGCTTGAGGTTGTCGGGGTTGACATCGATCCAGATGCTGTTGAGGCGACTCGACACGCGCTGGCAGCGACGGGAGCGACGTACAGCGTTGTCTGCGCTGACGCGCTCGCATTTGACTGGTCGACCCTTGGTCGGTTCGACATCGTTGTCGGCAATCCACCATTTCTCTCCCAGATGGCTTCCGCAACCACTCGTGGGGGAGCCAGTCGCCGTGGTGGTGGCCCATATGCCGATGCAGCGGTTGAGTTCCTAGCCTTAGCTTCAGAGATCGTCAAAATCGACGGCGGACTGGTTGCATACGTTTTGCCGCAGTCGCTGCTGTCGGCTCGAGCCGCTTCGGAAGTGCGGGCCGTCTACGACGCGCAGGC
>Ga0213868_10000331_pt1 | contig 44438 bp, 35 predicted proteins | sample PICome_9_FD_160087 | JGI IMG/M metagenome (GOLD analysis project Ga0213868, IMG submission 160087) | Coastal seawater microbial communities near Pivers Island, North Carolina, United States - PICO127 | ecosystem: Environmental > Aquatic > Marine > Coastal | place: USA: North Carolina...
GAACTCACCGTCGGGCGCAGCCACCACGATACGCAACGTCGTGCCAGCGACCTCGGCTCGCAGCACGGACTGCAGGAGCACGTTCGCTGGCAGTTCGTCGCCGTCGGCGTTGAGGTCAGCAATAGTGTTGTTTGTTCTATCGAGCTCGGCGATGACCGCATCGGGAAGCGGGTCCGCTGACTCGGTGCAACTAGTGAGTAAAACCAGCACTCCGCCCAGTGACAGGCACAGCCAAATCGTTTTGATGGATCGCCGTGAAAGTGCAGATGCCGGGGGCCTCACGAACCCCGACCGTAGTCGTCTTCGATGCGCTCAATGTCGTCTTCACCGAAGTAGTCGCCTACTTGGACCTCGATCACGACCAGCGGGTCCTCGGTCCGGTTGGCAACCCGATGCGCCGATCCGCGAGGTATGTCAATCGCATGCCCAGCGTCGACGGTGTGTTCGACGTCTTCGAGGGTCACGCTGGCTTGTCCTGAGACGACATACCAGTGTTCCGCACGTTGTTGATGACGCTGATAGCTCAATCGATGCCCTGGCGTAACCGTGATTCGCTTTACCTTGTGTGAGGGCGAGTCTTCGAGTACCTGGTAGTTACCCCACGGGCGTTCCTCGTATTCGAGTTCAGACATGTACACGGACTTTCACTAATTTGGGCTGAGTGGGTGCACAACCGTCGGCCGCCAGTTCCTTTGGGCTGCAACGTGTTGCTAACAGCGTCCTACGATCCGGTTGACAACAATCTCGATCGTACGTCGGTCAGCGCCACGATCGCCTGGCGGGCGATACCGCTCTGCGTAACGACGTTCGGCATCAGCATTGATCGTCGGGTCTGCAGTCACGGTCGCGGCACCGTGCAGCGTGAACCATCTGCCGCCATCCACCTGGCTCAACGCAGCTGGCGTTGCATCCCGGGCGGCCACGATCCGAACCTTTTTCGCGTCGGCGAACGTGATCACGCGTGCAGTTTGGGTCTCGTTGTCCCATGTGAAACCGACCGGCGTGACGTGTAGCTCACCGCCTGCATCGATCAACGACAGCGTCGCCAGATGCCGTTCGGCAAGAAACGTCAAGGCTTCTGGAGACAGCTGATCAGGTGCGTGTGCCACAACCACAGAGTATCGGGACCGCCGGTGTGCGCTCCGGCACCCACCAGGCGCTAGATTCACAGAGTCCTGTTCTCGACGACTCCGGTCTATCGCACGCCATGCCTTTGTTTACAAAAACTGTTGAACCTGAGACTCCGTTCAAGAAGAACGAGATCGTCAAATCCACCATCGATCTGCCCGGTGTCCCCCAGGGAACCGTTGGCAAGGTCAAGGTCATCAACGGGTTCACCTGGACTCGGTATTGGGTGTTCTTCGACAACGGCGTCGATATGGGCCAACTCGACGCAAACGACCTGGTTCGACCCCAGCATTGGGACTATTTCTTCGAGCAAAAGGAACTTGCTGCCGAGCGTGCCCTGGCCGCGGCCGAAGCAGCCGCCAACGGCACCGAGGCCACCGATGCTGGCGCAGGCGCCGCAGCAGCCGCCGACCCAAACGACCCTCTGGCACGTATTCGAGCGCTCGTACCACTACACCTGCTCGAACGCAGCGCCGCCGCCCGTGCTCGCATGGGCGGCTGAGCTACCCGGCTGAGCTACTCACCTAGCTGCGCTAACCAGTTGAGTTAGGCGGCTCGAGGGTTACTGACGCGTCTGCGCACCGACCGGGCAATTACCGCCGTTGCTTCGGCAACGGTGCCTTCGAGCAGGAAGAGTGCACTGACACCTGGGATCATTCCCCGGATGGTGAGGGGCAGATCCGTCTGAAAGAAGCTTTCCCATGCCTCGGGGCGAATCGGCACGTCGGTGTCGCGCATCAATACCGGGAAACTCGTTGCTTCAGCGAGATGGGCCAGCCCGCTAATCGCCGGAACCGTGATCCAGACACCAACACCGGTCGCCAACGCCGAGGTGGTTGCGTGGAGCGGCTCGATCCAGTCGGTCCATGTGGTATCGAACTCAGGACGGCCGTCAGGGTCAGTAATACATAGGTCAAGGATTGTGGGCAGTGCATGGGCGGCAAACTCCGCTACGTCGGCTGCCAAGCACCATGGCTGCGCTGCTTGGGGTGGGCCGGTGGCACCCCAACGCTGGGAGAGTAGAGCGCCGTCGAACCGACTTGCTGCAATGGTCGAGGTTGCGACACCACCACACGAGCCGCCAAGACCGCTGATCGCTCCGACATGGGGGTCGCCTGATGCCGAACAGAAGGCAAATCGGTGTTCAAGCATATTGAGCAGTGTGAGCTCTTCGAGAAGATCTGCCGACGCTACAACACCATCAACTTCAGGGATCGAGAGTGCTTCGATGATGCGGTCAAGAAGTTCGCGCCGGTCCACGGGTGTGCCGGTTCGAGGGTCGACCTGGTGGTTACACGTAAGCAACACCATTTGGCCATCGTTAGGCACGGACTGGTCTGGCCGGCGGCGCGAAAGCAATCGATCCGCAATGGCCTCGGGACGCCGCACCCGGTGCGTGACGATGCGCGACCAGCTCGCGGCATGTAGCCGATAGGCACGCATTCGCACGAGGTTACTCTCACACACATGACGAACTCGTGACCCACAAGCAACACAAGCAACATCTGCGAGCGCAAGAGGAGCCACAGTGGACCTCGACGGCTTCGATAGCCTCAGACGTGATGTACAACAAGGCTCTCCAGCACCGACGACACTGGCTACTCCTTGCACTGCTGCTGACCCTGCTCAGCGCAGCGGTGTTTCCCGCAACTGCGTCGGCACACGCCGAACTACGTCAGGCATCACCTGACCGAGGCGAGGTGGTTGGCGGAGCCATCCACTCAATCACCATGCAGTTCTTCAACCTTGACATCACCAAACCACAAGACGCCAAGGTGTTTGACCCTGCCGGCAATGAACTCGCTGGCCAGGTCAACCGAGAAGACCAGCGCCTGGTTATTGCGCTGATCGAGCCAATCAACAGCCCTGGTGACTATCTGGTCTCATTTGTGGTGAATGGCATCGACGGTGATCTCACCGAAGAATCCTTCACGTTCACCTGGCAAGAGGGCGCCGCAGAACCCAAAGGCCTCATGCTGACCGAGCCGATTGGACTCGACCCGTTGAACTACGTCTTGTTGTTAGTAGCCGCAGCGATCGCCGCCTTCCTCGTGCATCGGTTCATGGTCGCCCGCCGCGAACAACGAGCGGCACAGCTCGCCTACCAGGAGGAATAATCGCCGTGGTCGCTACCAGCGTCTGGGCCGCGGGCGGAAGTCAAACCCCTGGACTCCAACGCCATCTCCATCGCCTCGCTCAGGCCAGCGCCATGCTCGCGGACCTGTCACAAGCCGACGTGTTGATTATGCGACCCGAAGGCCATGCGTTTCGCGTCATTTCACATGTGCGACCAATGAACGCCCGAACGATGTATCCCGTCGATCAGGTTGACGAAGTCCTGCCCATGCGGACCCGTCCGCTCCTGACCCAAGCGTATGAGTCAGGCCAGGTCATGGACGGTGGTGTTTTCCTATCCCGCCAGGGCCGATGGATTCGCACACTCACCGTGCCCATCCGGTTCGAAGGCCAGATCGCCGGTGTCCTGGCTCGGGAATTTGCTCCCCATATCGAGGTCATGCCCGGCGACCTCGAGATCCACGCATTTGCCACCTTCCGCAGGTTCGCCGCCATGATTGCTGCTGGCAGTTTTCCGTTTGGCGTCGAGACTCGCCGCCATGATCACCCTCCTCGGGTCGGCGACGGCATCATGTTGTTCGACCGTGCTGGCAAACTCGAATACGCCTCGCCGAACGCCCTGACCGTCCTTCGTCAGGTCGGCGCCAACCTCGTAAATATGGGTGACCGGCTCGGCGACATGGGCATCGATGCTCCCGGCGTACGCCAGGCGTTCGCAAACCGACTCGACTACACCGACGAGATCGAAGTCGACCAGCGGGTCTTGAGCACGTACTGCGTGCCACTCCTCACCCAGACGGCGGTCACAGGCGCCCTCCTGCTCCTCCGCAACATCACCGAGCTACGCCAACGTGACCGCTTACTGATGACCAAGGACGCCACCATCGCCGAGATCCATCATCGGGTTAAGAACAGCCTGCAGACCGCGTCATCATTGCTCCAGCTCCAGAGCCGCCGTGTCGCCACCGACGATGCCAAAGCAGCACTTGCCGAGTCAGCACGGCGCATCCGCACCATCGGGGTCGTGCATGAGTTGTTGTCGCATCGCACCGACGACGAGGTGCAGTTTGGCGAGGTGCTCAAGATGCTCACGGCGATGATCCGAGACGCGCTCGTCGACCCAACCCGTCCTGTCGAGTTTGTCATCGATTGTGATCCGGCGATTCTGCCGAACAATCTGACCACTCCCCTAGCACTCATCGCCAGCGAACTGGTTCAGAACGCAATCGACCACGCCGAGTGCACGACCGTGACTGTCAAGCTGCGAACCCAGCCCGACGCAGTCGTGCTCACGATCAGCGACGATGGCAAGGGGTTCCCCAACTTAGCTGAACCTTTTCCCGCCCCTGATTCCAGCGGTCTTGGCATGACCATCGTGGGCACGATCGCACAAAGCGAACTTGGCGGCTCGATGACGATCGGTGATAACGAGCCGGGTGCACGAATCATTGTGCGAGTGCCACTCTTCGACGAGCGCTAGTTCGCGTGGGCAACGTCACCGAGCCATGCATGTTCAGCGGTGGCTGCGTGGACATTACGGCTCAGGTTCGGCACAATGGCTGCTGTGGCTGATCGATCGAACATGCACATTGCTCTAGGTGCCGTGGCAGGAGCGATCACTTGGACGGCGGCCGAGTACGCAACCCACCGATGGGTGCTGCATGGACCGTTCGGCAAAGGACGGCTGAAACACCTGCCGCTAGGCGGGGTGCACCGGGCCCATCACCGAGCGCCCGACGCGACTTCGGTTGCCGCTCGAGCTGCAGGTCATGTGGCCGTCGCCGCCAGTGCTGCAGCAGCTTCGATCGGCCTGAGCATGGCTACCTCTACTCCTCTGGCCCGTTCAGCGGCCGCCGCTTTCGCCGCCGGTTACTCGACCTATGAGATCAACCACTGGAACGCACACCATCGCCCCGCTCGCACCCAGTGGGGTGAACGCGTCCGCGAGCGGCATCATCGCCACCACTTCGGCGCCCCGGCCTCGAACCTGGGTGTGACCATTGGCTTCTGGGATCAGGTCTTCGGCACCGAAGCACCTCTCCAGGTTGCTGCATGAGCGACTACCCACTTCTTAGCCGCCTCCCTGACAACGACGACCCCGACGAGATCCTCGAAGGTTTCTTCGACTACTTGGAGTCGACTGGCATCGAGCCATACCCGGCGCAAGAGGAAGCGATCCTCGAACTTCTCACTGGCAACAATGTGATCCTGGCGACCCCCACAGGTTCTGGTAAGTCGCTTGTTGCGACCGCTGCCCATTTCGCTGGTCTTGCTGGTGGACGGCGCAGTTTCTACACCGCACCGATTAAGGCACTCGTCAGCGAGAAGTTCTTTGCGCTGTGCAAAGACTTCGGCACCGACTCCGTTGGCATGATTACCGGCGACGGATCTGTGAACCCCGGCGCTCCCATCATCTGCTGCACCGCCGAGATCCTTGCCAACATGGCACTTCGTGAAGGACCCAACGCCAACGTCGACATCGTGATCGTCGACGAGTTTCACTTTTACAGCGAATCACAGCGAGGCTGGGCGTGGCAGATCCCGCTGCTCGAACTGTCGGGCTGCCAGTTCCTGCTGATGTCAGCCACGCTTGGCGACACGGCTCGATTCGAGACCGGGCTCGAAGAACTCACTGGCCGCCCCACGACGCTGGTCAAGACCACCAAGCGCCCCGTGCCGCTCAGGTTTGCGTACCGCAAAACCAGCCTTCTGGAATCCGTCGAGGCGCTCGTCGACGCCGGCCGGGCTCCCATCTACATCGTGTATTTCACCCAGAGAGACGCCACCGAAGCTGCCCAAAGTTTCATGAGTGTCAATGTCCTCACCAAGGAAGAGAAGGCCGCAGTCAAGGCCGAGATCGGTGGGTTCAGGTTCGACAGCCCGATTGGTAAAGACCTGCATCGGTTCGTGAACCATGGCATTGGCGTGCACCATGCCGGTCTGCTTCCCAAATACCGCCTGCTGGTCGAACGGCTCGCGCAGAAGGGCCTGCTGAAATTGATCTGCGGCACCGACACGCTGGGTGTTGGCGTCAACGTGCCCATCCGTTCGGTGCTGCTTTCACAGCTGTGTAAATACGACGGTGTGCGCACCCGCACGCTAAAGGTTCGTGAGTTCCAGCAGATCGCAGGCCGTGCCGGACGTAAGGGCTTCGACGATGTCGGCGATGTGTGGGCCCAGGCGCCAGCCCATGTTGTCGAGAACATCAAGGCCGAAGAGAAAGCCGCGAACGACCCGAAGAAAAAGAAGAAGCTGGTCAAGAAGAAACCACCCGAACGGGGCTACACCCACTGGAGCGAAGAAACCTTCACCAAACTCGTCGAAGGCGACCCTGAGTCGTTGGACTCCAGCTTCGACGTAAGCCATCACATGCTGATGAACGTGCTCGACCGGCCCGGCGACGGGTGCGGTGCGATGAAGCAGATCCTGCTCACCAACCATGAGCCTCGAAGGCGTCAACGTTCACACATCAAACGGGCCATTAGCATCTACCGCTCACTGCTGGCCGCCGACGTCGTTGAAACGCTCGACGAGCCCGACGATCAAGGGCGCACGGTACGAGTCACCATCGACCTGCAGGACGATTTTGCGCTAACACAGCCGCTGTCTCTGTTTGCTGTCGAGGCCATCGATGCACTCGAGAAGGACGCTCCTGACTACGAGCTCAATGTGCTCAGCGTGGTCGAGGCCGTGATCGAATCACCTGGTGTGATCATGGCGGCGCAGCTCAACCAGCTTCGAGGCGAACTCGTGACCGAACTCAAGTCCGCCGGCGTCGAATACGACGAACGTATGGAGAAGCTCGACGCACTCGAAGCACCCAAGCCGCTCGCCGACTTTCTGTACCCAGCGTTCGACATCTTCCGTCAGCACCATCCGTGGGTCGGCCAAGACAACGTGCGCCCCAAGTCCATCGCCCGAGAGTTATGGGAACGGGCCATGACATTCAGCGAGTACATCCAGCACTACGGGCTGAAACGGTCCGAGGGTGTGCTGCTGCGATACCTGAGCGATGCCTATAAAGGACTGGTGCAGAATGTGCCCGAAGATGCCAAGACCGATGAGCTGTACGACCTGACCGACTGGCTTGGCGAAGTTGTGCGTCAGGTGGACTCCAGCTTGCTCGACGAATGGGAACGACTCACCAACCCCACTGATGATCCACAAGCCCCAGTGGTACCTGAGCGTCGGGACGTGACCCAGACCCACGCGTTCCGCACCATGGTCCGCAACGAGGCGTTCCGATGGATCCAGCTCCTTGCCCGCAGTCGCACTTCCACACTCGCCGAGGTCAGTGCTTTGTCGAGCGAGGAGATCGCAGATCAGTGGGCTGGTTACTTCGACGAACACGAAGAAGTGATCAGTGGCCCCGATGCCCGAGGACCGCAGCACTTTGTCTATGACGTCGCCACCGGCGAGGTCACCCAAACAATTGTGGATCCGGACCAGTTTCTCGAGTGGAAGGCCAGGGGCAAGGTCGACTTCGAAGCCTCCCGTTCCCAAGGTCATGCGGTCGTTGAGTTCACCGGCGTCGCCCCAATCCCCCAGACCTAACGAACCGGTGCCAGGCACCTGTGCGTTAGTTAGGACCAGGTTGGGCCACCACGGTGGTTTCTGCTTGCAGTGTTGTGTTGTAGATTCTGAGACGTGAATGTTCTCGTGACCTACAGCAGCCGATCGGGCAACACCGAACGAACAGCCGAATACATCGGCGGCGAGTTCGCTTCCCGAGGCCACGATGTCCTCGTGCGCCCATGGGACGGCTTGGACTTCGCCGAAGTATCGGCCGCCGACCTTGTCTGCGTCGGCACCTGGGTTCATGGCCTGTTCGTCGTCGGCCAACACGCCGCCGACACCGATCGCCTCCGCAAGATGCCGATGTTGTGGAACAAGCCTGTTGCCGCATTCATGACCTACGCACTCAATGCAGGCCAAGCCATCGACGACATGGCCGAATTCCTCGAACAAGACATGGGCGCCAACGTGATCGCGGGCCAATCCATGCGAGCCAAGGACGCCGCCAAACTTGTGCCCGGCTTCGTCGACGATGTCCTCGCAAGGGTCAAAGTAACCGCATAGGCGTCGTCCGCCTTTCGGCTCGTTCCTCATCGAAACGCTGCGTGAGTTAACGCCCGAGCTTCAACTCGCCCTCAAAACTGCGAGCCGGTCAACGGCTTCGTCGAGCATCACATCTTGTTTGCAGAAGGCAAAACGCACCAGATGTTTGCCTTCGTCCTTATTGGTATAAAACACTTGGCTTGGGATCGCGACCACACCGGCCATCTCGGGCAGTGCCAGGCAGAACTTGCGTCCGTCGTCGTAACCGAGGGGCCGTATGTCGACCGTGGTGAAGTAGGTGCCTTGCGGGGAGTACACATTGAACCCAGCATCGACCAGTCCAGCGTTCAGCCGGTCTCGTTTGCCTTGCAGGGTTGCGGCGAAGTCGGTGAAATAGTCGTCGCCCAGCCGCAGCCCAACGGCGATCGCCGATTGGAACGGAGCGGCGTTCACGAACGTGAGGAACTGTTTGACCGAACGGATCGCATTGATCAGCTCAGGCCGGGCGCAGGCCCAACCCACCTTCCAACCAGTAAATGAGAACGTCTTGCCACCGGAGCTGATCGTGATGGTCCGATCGGCCATACCGGGAAGCGTGGCGATGGGAATATGTTCGGTTCCGTCGAACGTCAGATGTTCGTAGACCTCGTCGGAGATCACCAGTAGGTCATGATCGAGCGCAAGTTCAGCAATCTGCATGAGTTCGGTTCGGGTGAACACCTTGCCGGTCGGGTTGTGCGGCGTGTTGAGCAACAACACCTTCGTCTGTGGGGTGATAGCGGCTCGTAGCTCATCGATCTCGAACTGGAACCCGACCTGACCATCTGTCGGTGGTCGAAGTGTGACGACCTTGCGGGTGCCACCAGTAAGCGCCACGCCAGCGGCATAACTGTCGTAGTAGGGCTCGAACATGACGACTTCGTCGCCCGGCCGAACGAACGCCAGCAGCGAAGCAGCGAGCGCTTCGGTTGCACCAGCGGTGACCAGCACCTCGGTCGCCGGGTCGAACGTCAAATTCCAGAATCGTTGCTGGTGTTCAGCGACAGCCTGGCGAAGGTCGAACTCACCGGGCAACGGCGGGTACTGGTTTACACCCGACGTCAGTGCCGTCACCGCAGCCTGGAGGACCTTGTCGGGTCCGTCGGTATCAGGGAAACCTTGACCCAGGTTCAGAGCGTTCGTGCGCACCGCCAGAGCAGACATCTCGGCAAAGATCGTCTCGCCAAACTCTGCGAGGCCCGGATGGCCGACCGACTCGTTCATGATGCCGCTTGTTTCGTACAGGCCTCGTCCATGAGTTCCTGCAAGACCTTGCCGAGCTCCGCACTGAACCGAGCTCGATCACCGACCGTGACCCGTTTGCCGCTTGATGTCGGGGGCTGCATAATTTCGCCGACCTCCATGATGACCTTTACCCGCTTAGGGAACTTGGTGCCCTTGGCCATGGCCTCGCCCGTGCCTGCGATCCCGACCGGCACGACCTGGGCACCGGTCTTTGCCGCCAAGTAGGCGACGCCGTCGTAGATATCACCGATCTTCTGGCCCTCTTGGCGGGTTCCCTCAGGGAATACAAACATCGCCTCGCCGTTGTCGAGCAGCATGCGCGCTGCCCTGAGTGCTTCGCGGTCAGCCGTGCCCCGCTCGACCGGGAACGCTCCGAGCGATGCAACCAGCCAAGCAAACGGCTGCTTATCGAACATGGTGTGTTTGGCCAGCGCACGAGTCCGTCGACTCGATGCACCAGCAACCAACATCGAGTCGAGATTCGATCGATGCACCGGTGCAAGAATCAGCGGACCTTCAACGTTGAGATTCTCAACCTGGCCATGCACTTCGACCTTGAAATACGGATTCATGATCTTGCGAATAAAGGTCACGACGACCTTGTACACCATCATCGCCGACGGCCGAGCGCCAACGTCGAGTGCGTATTGTTGCGGGTCTTCCATTGCAGCCACGTCATGAAGGTAACCGTCCGCCGCTGAACCCGCATACACCCCGGTGTCGGCCGGTACTCTGCCAACCATGAATCGCCGCTCGATGCTCACGTTTTGTGCCGTTGTTGTGTTGCTAACGGTTTCGAGTTGCAGCCGCGAAGACAACTCGATTCCACCGGTGCAGGAAGAAGACCGCATCGTGCAGACGGCGTCGCTTACCGATGATCCGAACATGCTGCAGATCACGTGGGATCCCGTGGAATGTGAAACGTTTCAAGAAGTCGAAGTCGAGCTCGAAGAAAACTTCGCCAACTTGCGCATACGGGTGCTCGTCGACGTCGAGAACTGCCCACCAGGCGGCATGGATCAAGCGGTCGTCGACCTCGGCGCACCACTCGGCGATCGCAAAATCTGGGACCGGGCCTTCGGCGACACCGTCGCACTCACCCCGTAACCCACCCATCACGCCTCAACCCAAACGACCCTGAACCATGGGGCGACCATGGCGCTCGAGCGATTCAGGAAGCTAGCGAGGCGAGGACATTCCAGTAGGTGGGGAATGTCTTATTGACACAATCGGGGTCGGTGATGTCGATGCCAGGTGCCCGCAGTCCGGTGATGGCGAAACTCATGGCCATCCGATGGTCGTGATACGTCTGGATCTCTGCTGGTTGTGGTGTTCCTGGCTGGATCAGGAAGCCGTCCGCTTCTTCGACCGCGTCGATCCCCATACGCTGCAGCTCGGTCACCACGGCGCCAACACGATCGGTTTCCTTCTTGCGGATGAAGCCGATGCCGGTGACACGAACCGGGCCGTCGGCGAACGGGGCTATTGCTGCAAGCGTCTGAGCTGTATCGCTGACCTGCGACATATCCACCTCGATGCCCTGAAGCGACCCGGTGCCTTGCACCTCGATGAAGTCAGCGCCCATCGTGACCTGTGCGCCCATGGCCGCAAGGATTTCGACGAAACCAACGTCGCCCTGCAGCGCTTCCGACGACAAACCAGCGATTTTGACCCGGCCTCCGGTCACTGCGGCAGCTGCAAAGAAGTACGACGCCGCCGAAGCATCCGGTTCGATCATGTACGACGTTGCGGTGTAGCCAACGTTCGGAGCGACAACGAACCGATTCGGCGACGGCTGTTCGACCTGCGCTCCGAACGAGCGCATGACCGAGCAGGTCATGTCGAGATACGGCCGCGATACCACGTCGCCCTCGAGATCGAGTTCGAGTCCCTTGGCCGTTCCTGGCGCCGCCAGCAACATGCCAGACGCGAACTGGCTACTGACCGATGCGCCAAGTGTGAGTGCACCGCCGTCGAACCCTCCGCGCAACGTGATCGGAAGCGTGTCAGGAGCAATGGTCACGCCAAGGGAACGAAGCGCTTCGACGGTTTCGGCCATGGGCCGGGCACGCATCTCTGGTGCGCCGTCGATGATGTAGATGCCAGTTCCGCGTGCAGCAAGCGGTGTTGCGAATCGAGCGGTGGTGCCCGACATGCGCACATCGATTTCACGAGGCCCGGGTGTGAGCTGTCCACCTACACCGGTGATTTGATACGCGTCAGCTTCGTCGAGTGGTTCGACGACAGCCCCAAGCGCTTGGATAACACCGAGCATCGCTTGGGTGTCATCGGCATCGAGCACACCTCGAAGTTCGCTCACGCCGTCGGCAAGCGCCGCAGCGACAAGTGCTCGATTGGTGATGGACTTGGAACCTGGAATGACGACGTCGGCGTCGATTGTTCCAACAAGCGGCTCGATCAGCATGGCGCCGACGGTAGCCGTCTCCATCTGCTGCTCCGACCGGATTGCGTGCAAACGGGTGTGTGATCTACCGGAGTGCGGCCAGGACTTCGTCGGCGATCTCTGGTCGTGATACGACGAACCCAGGGGCAACGGCTCGAGACTTGTTGTAAATCAGCGGATTGCCACCGGCATCGGTCACGATCAGACCAGCGGCCTCGGCCACAATCGCTGGTGCGCATACATCCCATTCCCACAGCGGCCCTGCGTGGATGTACGAGTCGACCTGGCCGGTCACCACAAGCATGGCTTTGACCCCAGCAGAACCACACGTCATGAGTTCTGCGTCGAGCGCTTCGGCGACTCGATACCCATCAATGCGCACCCGTGACCTGCCGGTGACGATGACCGGGCGCTCCCGTTGCACATCGGGAACAACAGGGGGCGTACCGGTGCCGAACACCATGCCGATCGCCGGTAATGAGACGGCAGCTGCAATCCCTCGCCCGGCTTCTACAAGGGCTACGTGGACCGCCCATTCGTCGGCGCCTCGGCCAAAGTCGCTGGACCCATCCAGTGGGTCCACAATCCACACCCGGTCCTGACCCAGGCGATGGCCATCGTCGTGACCTTCTTCGCTCAAGATGCCGTCTTCGTTGCGGTGTTTGGTTAACGCGTCCATCAACAAATTGTGGGCTTCGGCATCGCCTTGTTCTTCGGGGTACCAGCCGCCCCACTGGCCGGTTCGTATGAGCCGGTCGCGGAGCGCAACAAGATGGTCGCCTGCATCGGAAGCCAACATGGCCGCAAGCACATGGTCATCCATAGAGCCGGGGTCAGGGGTAGCCGCGGCGTCGTTCGCTGATACAGGCTCATTCGCGGAAGACTCGATGGGACCAAGCTATCGCAGCCACCGTTCACGACATGGGTTGACGCACACGGTTGGAGTGGCAGAGTCGGTCCGGCGCATGAAGCTGGCCCTGGACTAGCTTCTTCCAGTGGCCAAGAATGCAGACGCTGCCGGTAAAGCGGCGGACACACCCGCCCGCAAAACGCGGGATTGGAAACTCGACACCGACGGCGATGGTCTCGGTCTCGATGATCTTGTCAATCGGCTCGACTCGTTCCAGATGTTGCGCAAGTCGACCGGCGCCGACGCCGATCAGGTGCTGACCGAACTCGGTGCTACCAGCGAGATCGATCGGGAAATCGTCTTGCAGCTTGGCGCCAAACGGCCGCTCGGCCACCCACAACGTTTCGAAGAAGCGCACAGTCTCGCAATTCGTTCGCTCGAAGTTCTCGATCGCAATGGCCACCGATCGGTTCCGGTACCGAACCTGAGCTTCCTCTCCCCTGTCGTGAGCTTTCTGGTCCAGATCGTGACCCAGTTCATCGTCCGCAGCTACATCAGCAGCGTCATTGATAGCATGTACCGGCTCTACGAACGGCGCGAGGCGGCGTCACCTGCCGACTGGGAACACCTACCCATGCTGACACGGGCTCGTATTCACACCGAACGTATTCGACCTGGCTTCAAGCGCAGCAAACTCGCATTGCCTGGTTTCTTGTTTGGTGGTGTGATCTTGTCTCCGCTCATTGGCGTCGTCCAGAGCGCCATCAGCAGCCTGAACAACGAGCCGGTCCGACTCGGACTCCTTATCGTCTTGTTCCTGTTGATGACCACCGTGTCATGGGTCCTGGTGAAAGGAAGCGCAGTCGCTCGCCGCCGGATCCGCCTCACGGCCGAGAACCCCATCAAGGCGCTGTACCAAATCATCGGCCGGTGCGGGAACCCTCCTGGCAACATGAGCACCGTCTTTGTCGTCATTTCATTGATCCTGACGCTCATCTCTCTGGTTGTTGTTGCCGTCGGAATCATCGACGTTCTCACGTAATCTGTAACGGCGTGTCCGCTGATCTTCAACCGCTCCCCCGTCTACGCCGCAAGAGGCGGCTTGATCTGCCGAAGTTCATTGGACGTTTTTCCGAGGGTGTTGCCGAAATCGATGCCCAGGTCGAGCAGTACCACCGCAAATGGGACACAGCTAACGAAGCCGCTCGCCGAACGACAGGTCCCCTGTGGGTTGCCTTGGGCGATTCCTCAACTCAGGGAGTCGGCGCCAGTGCGTGGGAACACGGATGGACACATACCGTGCTGGATCGACTTCGCGAAGCCACCGGCGAATCGTGGCGGCTCATCAACCTTTCGATGAGCGGAGGCCGCTTCCTCGACGTCGCCGACCGGCAGATACCGGTGCTCAACACCATGCTCGACGAGCCCCAACTTGTTACCTGCGTGATCGGCAGCAATGACCTGATGTGGCGTCGGGGTGTGCGTGGTATCACCACCGACGCGGATCGTGCCGTAGATCGCATCCCACCCGGCGCTTTCGTCAGCAAGCTCAACGGCCCAGGACCTCGACCGAAGATGCTCAACACGATCTTTGAACGGGGTGCCGAAACCAGGGATCATCAACTGTTTAATGTTTGGAATTGGCCATCGGGCCGAGGCGCCCTGGCTGCCGACCGTGTACACCCCAGCGATGTTGGCTACCAGCACATGACCGAGCTCACCTGGAGCGCTCTTGAAGAGAACCTCGGGCTGTAGCGTTCCACCATGGCTTGGTGGCTTATCGTTCTGATCATTGTCGGCGTTCTCGTGTTGCTCGTTGCGCTCTACGACATCGTGCAGCCACGCGACCCAATCGTTCGCAACTTCCCAGTTGTTGGACACTTCCGCACGGTGTTATCCAGCAGCGGACCGAAGTTGCGTCAGTACATCGTTGCGGCCAACGACGAGGAACGGCCGTTCTCGCGAGACCAACGGACGTGGGTGTACGGAACCGCTGCCGGCGAAGGCGCCTACTTCGGTTTCGGCACCGACAATGTGATCGATCGTGACAACCACATCATCATCAAACAAAGCACCTTTCCCGACACCACCCCGATTGGCGAGAACGCACCCCTCCCTTGCGCCAAGATCATGGGAGCGTGGCGAGACCGTACCCACCAGTTCCGTCCAGAGTCGGTCGTGTATGTCTCGGCTATGAGTTATGGCTCGCTCAGCGCCCGTGCGGTCGAGGCCATCAATCGCGGCTGTGCGGTCTCTGGCGCCATGCACAACACCGGCGAAGGTGGTGTGGCATTCCCCCATCGCAATGGCGGCGCACTCATGTTCCAGTTCGGCACCGGCTACTTCGGCTGCCGGAACAAGGATGGCACCTTCTCATTAGAAGCTCTCTGTGAAACTGTGGCGTCCGCCGAGGTGGGCTGTATCGAGGTCAAACTCAGCCAAGGCGCCAAACCCGGACTCGGTGGCGTGTTACCAGGCAAAAAGGTTACGCCTGCCATCGCTGAGGCACGGGGCGTAGAGATCGGCCAAACCGTGTTCAGCCCGAACCGGCACTCGGCGTTTCATGACGTCGACGGCCTCATCGATTTTGTCGAGACGATCGCCGATGCCACAGGCCTGCCTGTGGGCATCAAGTCTGCGGTTGGCCAGCAGGCGTTCTGGGACGAACTTGCCCAACGCATGGCCGCCCGGAACCAGGGCCCTGACTTCATCACGATCGATGGAGGCGAGGGCGGAACCGGTGCCGCTCCACTTGTATTCAGCGACCATGTTTCCTTGCCATTCAGAGAAGGATTCGCCCGGGCTCACCAACCATTCGTCGCTGCCGGGTTACACCAACACATCATCTTCTCGGGGTCTGGTCGGCTCGGGTTTCCGGCCGATGCACTGCTTGCATTTGCCATGGGAGTCGACATGATCGGTCTGGCCCGCGAACCCATGTTGGCACTCGGCTGCATTCAGGCACAACGTTGCCATGACGGTCATTGCCCCACCGGTATCACCACGCACAACAAATGGCTGGTGCGTGGCCTTGACCCCACCGACAAGGCCACCAAACTCGCTAACTATCTGGTCGGGCTGCGGGGTGAGATCTTGAAACTCTCACATGCATGTGGGGTGGTCCACCCTGCGTTGGTCACCGCCGAAATGATCGAGATGATCGACGCTCCTAACCGATCGGCGACAGTCGCTGAACTCTTCAATATCGACGCGGCCTTGCCGTCGATCGACGCAGACCAGCAACAGGCCATCACCCAGGTGATGGCGTCACTCGGGGAAAGCGCCTCAGCCGCCCACTAGACAGCCAAACCCTGGACCTCCTGGGTTTAGCCGCCGGCGAGGCATGGGCTGATCGCACCGAACAGCGTTTGTTGCTCGGGAAGTTCGCCATCGATTGTGGCTTGCACCAGCAGCAAACGACCAGCCTCATCGACGCAGTCGGTGGCATAGTCGGGCAAGGTGAAGCCAAAGTCGGCAAGTGCATCACTGAGCGAAACGCAGTCGCCAACCAGTTCGCCGACGGGGAGCCGTTCGTCGGCGGCCGCATCGGCCAGAGTGAACGCCAGCATCGAACGAACGGCATCAGGTGTTGCAAGGCCGTCGGACAGACACGCAAGCGAGTCTGCACCTACGAGGCCACCGAAGTTGTTCGCAAGCACCGATGTCATGACTTCACCGATGACAGTCGGTTCAGCGCACGCAAACAGCGCCTCAACCGTTGCATCGATCTCGTCGCGCTGCGGAGGTGGTGCCAACGAACTACCAGCGTCCTGCAGACAGGCTTCGATCGCTGGGGGTAAGGCAAAACCAACGTCGGTTCCGGCGTCAACCGGACCCTCGCCTTCTGGCGCAGCAGGTTGTGCACCAGTGGCTCGGCGAGTCGCAATCGTGGCGAAACACATCTCGTCGTTCGTGCCGTCCGCCCACAGGATGTAGGCCGGTTCAAGATCAGGTGCCCGACGGCTGCGATCCCACACACAGTCCAGTTGCACGGTGTCCCCCGGTCGGAGGACGACCGATTCGGTCGGGTAATAGTTGTACTGCCAGTCAAAATCCCAATCAGGAATATCCAGCAGAATTCGCTCGCGGGGAGTACCAGCATTGAGCGTCATGCGAACCGACTTACCGATCTCGTGCTGATGCCCAAACACCGAGACGATTTCGCCGCTGTTTCTCACAGGAATGGTGCAGGTTGATGATGCGATCCCCTCGGTCATGTCTGCGAAGTCCTCGGGTTTCGCCCGACACACCCGATTGATGAAATCGGCTTGAACACCCTGGACCCCATACCTTTCGTACGCCCGAGCTAGGGCGACATCACGGTCGCACAACGGCCCAGTTTCTTCGGCGGTACACGGGATCTCGGCTGGGCCCAGATAGGTCTCGGTCACGATTTCGTCCAGATCCTGACCATCGGCCCAGTCGAGCTTGATGGTCGATCTGTCTTCGGGTGCGTCGGCGGTGTCGAAGTGGTAGTGAATCTGCAACACGATGAAGTCCCCTGGTTCAACCAGCATCCCCGCCCCGTCGGGAAACTCTGTCGGCAGTTGGCCTGGTGCCCAGCCAAGGAATAGCGCGTCGCCACTCCGCAGCCCCGATCCCCCGTAACATGACCATCCGCCGAGGTCGTCTTCGTCGGACAGGCGTTGTGCGTCCTCCCGAACCGAACCGGGCGCGAGATACCCGATCGCATGATGCACGATCTGCGTCTGGTCTGGCACGAACTCGAACCCCGACAGCCAGCGTGACTCATCGATGTCAAGTTCATAGATCAGACAGCGATAGTCGTCGGCAACTGCCGTGGATCCTTGGAACGGTTCGAGCGGGCCGATCTCCACATCGGCGTCCAGCGCCACAACGCCGGTGGACGAACTGATGAGCGTCGTGTCCGCAACATCGAGAGGTGCACCCGCACCTGACCAAGCCTGGATCGCTTCGATTTCGTCGCTCCGCAGGCTGCGATTGTCGTGAAAGATGAGCGACAGGTCGCTGGCAGGCCACGGCGGCATGTAGCCGGTGGAAACCGCGGCGGTGATCCATTCGTGCGTATCGACGAGGTCAGTGGCCTGCTCGAGTCGCCAGTGGACAGCACCGGGACCTCCAGCGTTATGACAGCTCGCGCAGTTGTCGGCGAATATCGGAGCGATCGATGTGCCGAAGTCGTCATTGAACACGACTGGTTCGATCACCGTCGGAGGCGCAGGAGTCGGCCGCGTCGCCGTTGGTTTCGGGGAGGCAGTAGGCACAGCGGTCGGGGGCATAGCGGTCGGGGGCATAGCGGTCGGGGGCATAGCGGTCGGCGGCATAGCGGTCGCCGGCGGCGCCGTGGGAGTGGTCACGGAGTCGGGGGCGGCAGCTAGATCCTGAGTGGCGCCAGCCACTGCATCGATGTCGCTTCCCGAACAGGCGGTCGCCCCCAACACAACAAGAAAGCTGGCTAGAACCCACACACGGCGCTTCACCCCAGAATCGTAGGTCGATATCTCCCAAGTCTCCGAGCGGAACGTGGTCACAAAACCACTGGCTGCAACCAGAGCGGCCACCGGCCCGTGTGGGACACATCGAGATGCCATGATGTGGGCCATGACCGATTTGGGCATACCGGGCGTAGGCGATGCAGCAGTCATTGCCTCAGGCGGCAGCGCGCTGGTATACGAAGCGCTGAGCGGTACCGGTGAACGACTTGCGGTCAAGGTGTTACGGGGCATCCATGGCTCCGAGGTCACTCGCCGTTTCGACCGTGAGATCACCGCAGGCGAGCGGCTTGAGGGCCACCCCCACATCATGCGTATTCTCCACTCGGGGTTCACCAGCGCCGATGAGCCGTATCTGGTCATGCCGCTCTACCCCGCTGGCAGCCTGAACGACGAACTTGAACATACCGGTGCGTTTCCGCTTCACCGAGCAACTGGCGATGTAGCGATGGTTGCTGATGCTCTGGAGTTTGCTCATCAGCGGGGTGTCCTTCACCGCGACATCAAGCCCGGAAACATCATGCGAGCTAACGATGGGTCGATCGTGGTCACCGACTTCGGCATCGCCCGTGTCGTTGATGCCGGCATCACGTCAGCGACGATCGGTGCCAGCACCCCACTGTACGCCGCTCCTGAGGTCCTAGCCGAGAACGAGGCCAGCGTACGTTCCGAGATCTACGGTCTGGGAGCGTTGTTATACGCGCTCCTTGCTGGCCGAGCATCGTTCTCAGGCAGCGACAACATCTGGGCCACGATGAACCGGATCCGTACCGAGACACCACCCCCGATCCTCGGTGTTCCAGCGCCCGTCATGCGTGTCATCGAACAGGCGATGGCCAAGCGCCCGGCAGATCGCCCCGCGAGCGCGCAACAATTCCGAGAGAATCTACGCATCGCTCTAACCGCCGATCATTCGTGGTGCCCGCCACTACCCATCACTGTCGAACTGACACACAACGACGTTGTCCTTGGTCCGTCGATGCGAGACAAGACCAGTCCGTCTGTGGTGACGCCTACCTTCGATGCTCCTCGTCTTGCCTCCCCCACCCGTTTGCCCCCAGTAGCCCCACCACCGCCGGCGCGACATCGACCTGCACCTGCTGTAGGAACAGCCCCCACCCGAGACTCATCGCTGGGAAAGATCCTGAGCGCCGCTGCTGTGCTCGTGTTGGTCGCAGCACTTGGTTGGTGGGGCACCTCGCAGCTTCTGAACCGCAACCAGATCAGCGACGCAGTTGTGGCGCCGCCCGTCGACAACTCGTTGCCTTCCCCCGGCAGCGAAACCAACGACAGCGAAACCAACGACAGTGACACCAACGACAGTGACACCAACGACAGTGACACCAACGACAGTGACACCAACGACAGTGACACCAACGACAGTGACACCAACGATGTGAACATCGACGATCTGCCGAGCTCTCCCCAGATCCCCAACACATTCGTGAGCTTCGCCGGTGACCATTTCTCGGCGCTGTTCCCCGAGGGATGGGCCCTCGCAGCACGCGACATCGACGAGGGTTACGGCTTCCGCAGCCGATTCGTAAACAACGACATGTATCTGAACGTCGACACCACCCCGAAGGAACAACGCGAACCGGGCGGTGACATCAGCGAAAGTGCACGCGACATCGCTGCGGGTATCGCCTCAGCATCGCTAGTACGCACCGAAGAGGTCGACGGCCTCGTTATGCATTCGTTCACGTTTCGCAATCAGCAGGGTGTCGGAAGCATCGATATCTTCTTCGAAGTTGATGGCGATGGTTACGCGGTTGTTGCTGGCTCAGCCACCGACCCGGACACCGCATTTGCCACCGCCAGGCTTGTTGCGCTCAGTATTCGTAGCAATCCTTCCTAAACCCGGTAGAAACCAATCATCATGAACAGCACAACCTTGTTCGATCATGTTGGTGGTCAACCGTTCTTCGACACGCTCGTCGATCGTTTTTACGAAGGCGTCGAGACCGAACCGCCACTGCGAGCCATGTATCCCCAGGATCTTGAGCCAGGCAAACGAGCCCTGGCCCTGTTTCTGGGTCAGTACTTTGGCGGCCCAACGACCTATAGCGACGAGAAGGGTCACCCCCGACTCCGTATGCGGCATGTGAAGTTTGCGATTGGCCCCGACGAACGAGATGGCTGGGTTCGGCATATGACCGCAGCGGTGCAGCAGGCCGAACTTGACGAAGCAACCCAGACCCAAATGCTGGACTATTTTGACATGGCAGCGCAACACATGATCAACGTCTGAGTCCGTGCAGGTGCCAGACCAGGAAGACGAACATCGCCGCTCCGAACTGCGTAAACACAAGGCCCGAGCCACCGGGCTGCTGTTGTTTGCGACAGCGGCGTTCATCGTAGTGGTCATCACCACCGACGGCAGCGGCTGGGCCGGTTATGCCGAAGCCGGTGCAGAAGCTGCCATGGTCGGCGGTGTTGCCGACTGGTTTGCCGTGACCGCCTTGTTCCGACACCCGCTTCGGCTACCGATTCCACACACGGCAATCATCCCGAACCGCAAGGACCAGATCGGCGAGTCGCTCGGCGAGTTTGTGCAAGACAACTTCTTGCAACCCGACGTCCTTCGTGAACGGCTCGCTGCATCGGACTTGGCCGGCCGCATCGGCAACTGGTTAGAAGTCCCTGGGAATGCACACCGGCTCGGTGACCAGGCATCCACTGTGCTCGGCAGCGCCATCGAGGTGCTCCGCGACGACGAGATCCAGTCATCGGTCGAGGGGTACGTCACCCGCCGAGTCGACGCATTCGAGCCCACACCTGTTGCAGCCCGCGCCATCGAATTCGCCATCGAGGGTGGTCATCACCATGCGGTGTTCGATGCCGGCCTCGACGGCCTGCGTAATGTGCTCCAGGACAACCGTGCCATGATGCGCAAGCGGCTGGCCACCGAGTCGCCATGGTGGGTCCCCGAACCGGTCGATGACCGTATCTTCGACAAGATCTATCTGGCCATCAATACATTCATCGACGAGGTCACTGCGAACCCCGACCACGAGTTCCGGCGCAACCTCGACGAACGAATTGCTGGCATGGCTGACCGACTTCGTGACTCACCAGAGTTGCGTGATCGGGCCCACGAACTCAAACACGAACTTCTGGCCCACCCTGCGGTGCGCGAATGGACATCGGGTCTGTGGGCAAACATGAAACAGGCCACACTTCTCGCGGCTGACGACCCGACCAGCGAACTCCGGCTCCGGATCCATGCCACAGCCCTCAACGCCGGCGAGGCACTACGCAACGATCCGGTGCTTCAGGACAAGGTCAACAACTGGCTCGTGGGCGCCGTGGCGCACCTCGCCGGCGAGAGCCGTAACGAGATCGCCGACCTGATCTCCTCCACCGTCGCTGGCTGGGACGCACAAGACACCAGCGAACGCATCGAGCTACAAGTAGGACGTGACCTGCAGTACATCCGCATCAATGGCACCGTTGTTGGCGGCCTTGTCGGGTTTCTCATCCACGCGATTGCCCAATTCCTCGGCTGACGTCAGCCTGCCGGAATGAGCTGAATCTCGACCGACCTTGTCGGCGGGAAAACCTGCTGGGCTGTGTCGGCCATATCGGCGACGGTTAACTGGTTTGCGATATCGGTGCGGGTCCGGAATTCGCCTGGCGGACGGTCTTGGTACCAGGTATGGAACAACAGCAATCCGAGCCACTGGGCGTTGTTGAAGAACCGATAACTCTCGACCAACTGGTCGACGGCCAGACCGAGGTACACCTGATCGAGCTCACCCGATCGGATGCGGTCAAGCTCCTCACGGATGACCTGTGACACCTCGTCGATGCGCTCCGGATCGGACTCGACCTCGATAATGGTGTCAACCCATGACTTCGGTTCGGCCAAGATGCTTATCGACGCGTTCGGCGCATAACTTGCACCCAGTTGTTCACGGATCAGATCGCGTAGTCGGGCATTCACCACCAACTCCAGGGCCTGAGCAGCCACATCAGCTTCGAGCGTGAATGGATAGGGCGATTCCCAATTGATACGCACCCGGCCTTGGTCACCAACACCAGCGACAACCGTTGCCACCAGGTTCTCTTCGGGCACGCCAGGATCTCGGTCAATCGGCGTCTCGCTCCGACCAGTATCGGGCAATGTGCCCAGGTACCGGGCGCCGAGGTCAATCAGCTCGGATGCGTCGAAGTCACCAACAACAGCGAACACGAAGTCTCCGGCATCTGCGAACCGGTCCTGGTACGCGGACACCATCGCATCAGCATCAACGCCGTCGAGATCCTCGATCGTTGGTATCAGCCGAAACCATGGGCTGTCGCCATAACGAAGCCGCCACAGTTCTAGATCGCCAGCCACTGGTGGATTCACCGACGGGTTCTCGGCCAGTGGGCGCCACCGCTCATCGAACTGGCGCACTTGAAGATCACTAATGGTGGGTTCGGTCACCTGGAGATGGAGCAGCTGAAACATCGTCTCGAGATCATCGGTCGACGCTTGCCCTGATATCCATTCGCTCGATCGCCCAATCGACGTGCTCAGCGACGCGAGCGACCCCGCGAGCAATCGGTCCAACGTGACGATGTCGACGCTCTCATAGCCGCTGCCAGCCACCAGCGGTGCTGTCCAGTCGAGCAACGGAACCTCGGGGCCATCAACCGCGAAGAATCCACCCGGACTTTGGGCTTGGAGCCGCACGATGTTTTCCGTGATCTGGGTCTGACGGAAGATCAACCGGGCACCGTTCTCGTAGGTAACGATCGTTGCATCGAGCGGGGCAATACGCCGCTGGTCCACGACAGCAGCAGCATCTGGTCGAGCCATCAACTCAGTGATCGACGTGACCGCTCGATCGCCCGGTGACACCTCAGTCCCGACCACGCCGTAGAACGAGTCTGCCAGAGCCTCTGGTAGTGGGAGATCAGCTTCGTCGGCTACAGCGCCGGTGACCAACACGTAGGGATGAGAGGCCAGCACATCGAACAGAAACCGTTGTGCATCGTCGACCGTGATCGAATCGATCACCTGGTTAGCGATGGTTTGGCGATCGGCGGCATTGGCCGGGATCCCTCGATCGAGTGCATAACTCACGAGGTCCCCCGCGATCTCAGCATCCTGCCGAGTGCTGCTCTCGGCGAACCGCTGAGCGACCTGCAAGCGGGCTGAGGCAAGCTCACGCTCCAGTTCTTCGGATGTAAAGCCGAATTGTCGAGCCCGTTCGACCTCGACAAGCAGGTCTTGGAGCGCCGCGCCGACATCGGCGGGCGCAGTCGCGGTCGACAGGCTCACAATCTGAGAAGACCCCAAATAGCCACTGGCTCCAGCGTTGGCGCTCAGCATGACACTTTCGCCACGTTGGACCAGCTCAAACAGCCGGGTACTGACCATGCTCATTGCCATGGACGCGACGAGTTGAGAACGCATCGTAAACGGCGAGGTGACTGGAGAGTCGTCCATGCGCCACAGGACCTCGAGTTCAGTGCGTTGGATCTCGCTGTCAGTGAATACATCGAAGACTGGCTCAGGCAACGAACCTGGCGCAGTAACAATGGGCGTTCGTTCGAACGCATCGTCGGGTGGCGGTTGCACGAACGTTGCCACAATCCGTCGCTCGATGTCGGCGACATCGATGTCACCAACCGCAACGATTGTCATCAACTCTGGCCGATACCAGCGTTGATAAAAGGCACGAAGCTCAACCTCGGTCATCGATTCGATGACGTCAGCCTGTCCAATCGGAGCCCGTCCGAGGTAGTCGGTTCCTGCGAGCAAGACGTCGCGGACCTCGGCCCGGATACGACCCGACAGAGGTTCGACGGACCGCCGGTGTTCCTCGCGAACCACCCCTCGTTCTTCGACAACCGCGTTGGTTTCTATGGTCGCAGCCGTCGCCCACTGGAACAAGACGTCGAGCCCTAGCTGCACTGTTTTGGCTGAGCGGGTTGGAAGTTGCAGCTCGTAGACCGTCTCCTCGTAACTCGTATACGCGTTGACATCGGGCCCGAACCCTGAGCCGAAACCTTCCATTACCTGGACGATCTCGTTGCCGGGAAACCGCTCGGTGCCGTTGAACATCATGTGTTCAAGAAAATGAGCAACACCCTCGGTACCCGCTTCTTCGTTGATCGAGCCGGCCCGCACGACCATCCGAAGTTGCGCCTGGCTCCCTGGTCGACCGTTGTTACGGATCAGGTACGACATTCCGTTGGCTAACACACCTTCAACAACGTCTTGATCGAGCTCAAACGGCTGCTCCCATCCGTCAGGCACTACGAATGCAGGTGGAGGCGCACCAGCGAACTGGGCGGGACCTGGCCGCTCAGGCTCGCTTCGAGCGCCGCCTGTGCCCTCTGCGGACGTCTCCGCCGATGATTCTGGAGGGGTGTCAACCGCAGTCGCATCTGAGTCGGGTGCAGCGATCTCGCCACCGTCAATCGACAATGATGGGCGGTCGCTCTCGGCCAGGTCAATGGCGGCTTCAGATCGACAGGCGACGGCCACTAACGCCATCGTGAGCAGCAGGCCAACAACCTGTCGTGAGGAATCCACAAAACCACCGTACTGCGCAGGAGACCGAACGCTGAGGCGGCTAGGGATAGACAGCTAGGTCAGCGCTGCACCGTGCGGGGTGCGTGGCAACCAGAAGGTCAGCTACCGGTGTTCTCGCGCAGCAGGTACGAAGGAGCAAGCTGGACCGGGGTCGAGGCCTGATCTGTGATCGGTGGGCGAATTGGTTCAACCTTGGCTCCGCGATCGGCCATCAATTGGCGATGGCGGACCAGAAGGATGACATAACCGAGCATGACAGCGTCGACGAGTACATGGGCAGCTACCCAGCGGCCGCCAGCAAACAATGCAAGCAACAACGTCATGGCTGCGATGCCGGTGAAGCCGAGCAGTACGTGACGACGGCGTTCGCGAGCAGCAGATGTTGAGGTAGGCATGCCGAGGCCAGCATTGTCGGAGGTGTCCCACGCCTGGTGCAAGATTGACTCGGCAGCCATGGGTGCGTCTTCGAGATACGCCGTTGCAGACGTCGCCAGCGGTCGGGTGAGTTGAGGTGCCGCGTCGGCGTCGAGTGTTCGCAACTGGACCACATTGCCAGATGTCACAGACGCGGGATTGCCAGATGTCACAGACGCGGGATTGCCAGATGTCACAGACGCGGGATTGCCAGATGTCACAGACGCGGGATTGCCAGATGTCACAGACGCGGGAGCCAAGTGCGCAGGTCCGGAGCTGCTGGGAGCGGGCGCATATGGGCGAAGAGCGGCAGAGGCTTGCGTGCCCAGCGGGTTTACACCCGAGGTTCGCATGCCGGTCGGCGAACTGACCGTCGAGGTCGAATACTGATTCGATGCTTTTTGCAGTGGCAAGAAACGCTGCGCAGAGTTCATGCCACCTGAGGAGAGTCCTCCACCAGTCTGAATGGATCCGAATGTGCGCCCAGAGGCACGGCGATCTTTCAGGTACGGCGGGAGGAGCACCAATGCCCACAGGGCTATAAGGATTACGAGTACCACGTAAGTCAAGACTTTGCTACAGCTTCCAGTAACGACATTGTTGCAGCTCGCGCAACCCGGGTGGTGGATTTCCACAAGTTCCCTTGGAGGATCCGGACTTCGGGTGATCGGCGCGTGGGCAGAACAGGTCTGGCGAATATTGCGAAATGATTACAACATGGTTGTCTACTAGCTACCGAGGCAGTGCACAACGCGCAGTCAAAAAACCTTAAACACCTGTCTCAACGACATTTGACTCCTGGGCAGGACCGAGGAACGAGCCGGGGTAGTTCGTGACGAGCGGGAAGAGTCGATGGACGAGGCGACCAGTGGCACTCACAACCATGTCCGACGAATGTCGGCCCAAGCGGAGTGACGAACTACACCCTTAGCGCTGCCAGCCGCCAGATCTGCCACCAGACTTCTGCCACAGGCCGAGCGACTCAACAGTCATACCTCGGTCCCGGGCTTTGCACATGTCATAGATGGTGAGCGCGGCAACCGAACATGCGGTGAGCGCTTCCATCTCGACACCGGTAGGCCCGACGGTCTCGACGGTTGCTTCGATATCGATCCATGACTCACCGATGTCGAAGTTGACCTCGGCAGAGCCAATCATGATCGGATGACACAACGGGATGAGATCACTGGTGCGTTTAGCACCTTGGATACCGGCAATGCGAGCAACCGCAAGAACATCACCCTTGCCGACAACACCTTGTTGGATCGCGGTCGCGGTGGCCGCCGACATAGACACCCGGGCCCGAGCAACACCGACTCGTTTGGTCCACTCCTTGGGCGTGACATCGACCATACGGGCAGCACCGTGCTCGTCGAGATGGGTGAACCCGTGTTCAGCCGGTTCGTTTGCCACGCTCAGCCGCCGATCTGGCTCATGGACCGATGCGGTCGAATGAAGTTCACCTTGCCGATTTGGTGGCCGGCCCATTTGGCGCCAACACCCCGCTCGATTTCGGCCGCGAGTTCTTCGTCGGTTGCCCCATTACGAAGCAAGGTCCGCAGATCGAATTCGTCGACGGCGAAAAGACAATTACGCAGCTGGCCCTCGGCAGTCAGGCGCACCCGGTCGCAGTCTCCACAGAACGCCTGGGTGACGCTCGCGATCACGCCGACCTCGCCTTTGCCGTCGAGGAAACGGAATCGCTGCGCAGGTTCGTGACCCCGCTGGATGGGTTCAAGCGGGAAGACCTCGCCAATAGCGGCGACGATTTCTTTTTGACTGACAACCCGGTCGTTGCTCCAGCCCTCGTCGGCGTCGAGCGGCATCCACTCGATAAACCGAACAACAACACCTTTGTCTCGACCGAAACGAGCGAAGTCAACAAGTTCGTCGTCGTTGATACCCCTCATCACCACACAGTTGATCTTGACCGGCTCGAAACCGGCTTCGACTGCTGCGTCGATGCCATCGAGCACCGTGTCGAGTTCGTCTCGCCGAGTCAGCTCGAGGAAACGATCCTGCTGCAACGAATCGAGTGAGATGTTGATGCGACGCAGGCCTGCGTCCCTAAGAAGCTGGGCATGGCGCCGCAACGTCGAACCATTCGTGGTCATGGCCACGTCGGTGCCAAGCGCCGCTAGCTTTGCCACCAGCTCATCGAGATTCGCCCGCACCATGGGTTCTCCCCCAGTGAGACGGATGCTGTCAACGCCAAACGTGTTCACCATGACGCGAGCGAGCTGTTCGATCTCTTCGAAGGTCAAGATGTCGGCCCGATCAAGCCATTCAAGGCCTTCTTCTGGCATGCAGTACGTACACCGGAAATTACAGCGGTCCGTAACACTGATGCGGAGATCTCGATGGACCCGTCCGAATGTGTCGACCAAAGGTCGTGCCATGCCAAACATCGTACTTGCACCCTTGGCAAATGCTCAATCGGGTTACAACCCGACTACCTCGAGGACCCGCCGGCAAAAGGCACGGAGGCCCAGCTGCCTTCATCGCAGCGACAAAGACACCGAAGGAGGACCAGGCCTTTCAAGGCGCTCTTCATGTCTCGAACAAACCCACTGCCGACATGGCTCACAGCAGCGGTCGCGGCTGCTGCGTTACCGGCACACCCGTCGTCTCTCTCGCCTACGCACTCGGCCGGACAATCATGGACGACCACATCGTGCAGCTGACCGTCGCCCGAGGCCGATCTCCGTGTTAACCGCCTGGCCTGCCGGCTGGCCGACCCGTTGGCCTCTGGGGCGCAGGGCAACACGTTTCGCCGCACTGTGTCGGCACCAGTCCCAATTCCCCGAGCGCAACCGGCACCACACCTTCGGTGCGCTCCTTGACCAGTTCGACAATCATGTCGACAAACCGCTCATCATTGCTCGCCGTCGACACCCTGGTGAAGCCAAGCTCAACCGCGCGTGCAGCGGCAGCAGCGTCGGTGTCGAGGTCTTGCAGTACTTCCATGTGGTCAGAAATGAAGCCAATCGGCACCACCACGGCATGGTCGACCCGCAACCGGTCTATCGATCGGATCGCATCACAAATATCGGGTTCGAGCCACGGCATAGATGGTGGGCCACTTCGGCTCTGCCACACAACTGACCATGGAGGCATTGCCGCGCCGGCTGACGCGCTGACACCCTCGGCCACGAGCTGCGCTGCATTGGTGATTTGTTGTTCGTAGTTGCAGGTGACCGCAGAGGCAGACGGGATGCTGTGTGCCGTGAAGAAAACGTGTGTCCGAGTAGGGTCGAGCCCATCAAGAGCCGCGGTAACACCGGTGACCATCGGATCGATGAAACCGGGGTGATTGAAGAAGATCCGAAGCTTGTCAATGGCTGGACCGCCACCATCGATCAAGCTGACCGCGTGAGCGATGTTCTCGCGATATTGCCGGCAGCCGCTGTAGGAGCTGTAGGCAGACGTCACGAACGCGACGGCATGTTTGACGCCGTCGGCATGCATCTGGGCGACCGTGTCGTCGAGAAACGGCGCCGAATTCCTGTTACCCCAGTAGAGAGGAACATCGATACCCGTTGAAGCGAACGCCTCGGCAAGCTGAGCCAACAGTGCGCGGCACTGCCCATTAATCGGGCTGATCCCGCCTCGGTCAAAATAGTGCTGGCCAACACGTTCGAGCCGCTCACGAGGGATGCCTCTGCCAGCGGTGACCCGCTCGAGGAACGGAATCACCTCGTCGGGCCCCTCGGGACCCCCGAAACTCACCAACAAGAATGCATCGATCGGGTCGGCCATCGTCATTTTTTGTGTGCCTTCGTGGGGGACTTCTTCTTGGAACTTCTGTGTTGTGTGGCGCCCGAGCCTTGGCAGTTGGGGCAACGCCACATCTTGCGGGCCGCGACCTTGAGCAGTTCGATCGGTGAATCACAGACACGACACGGTTCGTCTTGGCGTTTGTACACGTACAGCCGTTCCCCAGCTGGTATCGAGCGAGGGGTCTTATGACCCCCGAGCGCTGGGTCCACCGTGACAATTCGATTGAGCTTCTCGCCGAGCCGTAATTGCTGGGCCGCAAGGTCCCACAGGTCGCGCACCTGAGACTCGTCGAGAGCGTTCGCTGGTGTCTCCGGGTCGATGCCAGCAATAAACAACAACTCGGCTCGGTAGACATTGCCGATCCCAGCAACGACCTTCTGATCGAGAAGTGCAGCGCCCACAGCAATGCGACGCCGTTGCATTGCAGCAACGAAGGCATCGACATTGGCTTTCGGCCTCAGTGGATCTGGCCCCACCGATGCTGCCACCTTGTCTGCCAACTCGGGCGAACCCAGATCACACACCATTGGCCCCCGAAGATCCCAATTCACATCAGCGGTGGCCAGCCGCAGCCGCACTGCCCCAACCGGTTCTCCCTTCGCCCTGCGAAACTTTCCGATCAGGCCGAGGTGGACGTGCAGCACATCGCCGGTCGCGAAATGTCCAACCAAATGTTTTCCGTGAGCTTCGAACTCGTCGCAGATTTGGGCGTTGAGTTTTGCTGCACCTGCTTCGAATCGCCCCTGGGGCGACGATGCATGAATCTTCTGCCCGCCAAACGCTGCATTGAGATCACGAGCGAGCCGATGGATGGTGTGCCCTTCAGGCATGACTAGCAACCATCACATTCCATTCAGATTCCATCAGATGTTTGGGCACTGCCGTGAGCGGCACGGTCGAACGCATCGCAGGCTTCGTTTGCATTCGACGAAACGGTATCGACAACGCCATCGAAGCCAACTGCTCCGCCGGCAAGCGCTGGGCCACCTACAACGATAAAGGCATCAGGAAGTGCGGCTCTCATAGCCTTGGCCTGCTCCACGGCCGCGGGAAGAATGCCGCCGAGGACAGCACATGCGCCGATCCCTACCAAGTCATCACACCCTTGGGCAACAGCCACAAACGACTCGGTCGGCGTATTCGCACCCAAATCGATGACCGAGAAGCGACGGTCGCTGAGCAGATCCGACATCATTGCACTGGGGATTCCGTGCGGGTCGCCGGCAAATGCCCCAATGACGATAGTCCCGCGCCGCCGCCCTCGATGTCGGAAGAGTGGACCAAGTTGGCCGAGCAACCGGTAGGTGGTCGACGTAGCACGGTGCTCGTCGGCAACCGTCAAGGCTCCACGGGCCCAACCTTCGCCGACCGCAACGAGCGCGTTGCCCAGCAGTTGACTATGCACCTGACCCGGCGTGGCTCCGGCACTGAGCGCATCGGTGATGATGTTCCAGCATCCTGCCGTGTCGCCAGCGATCAGCCGGTCGGTGAACGGCGCAACCATAAGTTGGCGCGGAGCACCGTCTCGGTCAGGAGTCTGGCGACGAGGTCCGGTACCTTCGGCGAGAACCGCTGCAAGGTCGGCAGAAGCGACCCACCACTTACCACCGCGTTTCTCCGCGACCATCCGGCCAGTGCGCACATACCGGTACGCCGTCATGTAATGCACGCCGAGTGACTCGGCTGCTTCGGCCAACGTTGCAAGTTCTGTCGTCGGCGACGTGCCAGCTCCAGAGCTCACCGCACGAACCACACGAAGTTTAGATGTTTCATCACGCGTCGGATTTCAACGGAACATTTGGCGGATACCGAAATGGACACTAGGCCACTTCACTCTCGGGTTCTTGTTCACGGTCTTCGTGTCGCGCCTTACGCGCGGCCGCGGCGACTGCTCGCCGGTGGGGTGAACGAGGTCCGAACCCTGCGGCAGCGCGTTGTTCATCGTCTTCGCCTCCCCACAGACCGTGTTCCCGCCCAGATCGACCAGCGTCACGACATTCGTCTGCAACCGGGCAACATGAGCAATACGAGCGCGCTAAGGCCTCACGCCGATTTCGGCGGCCGTCACGTTCGCCTGGTACGGCGAAGAAGATGTGGGTCTTGCCCCGACACATCGCGCTTTGATGCCAATCATCGGCGCGAGGGGCGGGAACGGGCGACCCTAGACGGTCGAGGAACGCTTGGAAATTGAGCGAATCAGCCACACTTTCTGTTTAGCACTAAATGACTCAAAAAGGGCAGGTAAATGAAGAACCGCCACCTGTCACTTTCGAAACAGCGTCGATCGATGCGATACTGGGCAGCGATGTGGAGTTCAGGCACCAAAACGCTCGCGCTCGCGCTCGCAATGGCCTTGTTGGCCGGTGCCTCCACCTTCTTGGGCTCTGCGCATGCTTCGCAAACCGTCGACGCCCAGTTCCACAACATCGTCGACGATCCGGCCCTCTTCGACCTTGAGCTGGCCCAAGCCGAACTCGACGGCCTCCGACTCGACGCCGATCGATTACGACGTGAGCTGGCCGACGTCCTCAACACCATCGACGGTCTGACTATCGAACGCGACTTCATCGAACTCAATGATCAAGCCCGCAACGATGTCATGCAGCAGTCGCGTACCCAAGCTCGAAACATGGCGATCAGCGCGTATATCGGCATCGGCCCACCCGTCTCAAGCATCGTCGTGCTCGACGCTGCCTCCGCCAATGACTTGAGCTACCGGAACGGACTTCTCCGCCAACAAGCCGAGCGACTCCAACAGGCGGCCCGTAACTATTCGATGCTCGCTGGGCAGGCTGACAGCGCAGTCCTCGCATATGGCGACTCGATCAACGACGAAATCCGGGTCACCGAAGCACTTAATCGGACACTTGCCCGAACCGTCGAGCAGATTCCATACGCCGAATGGGTCGTGAGTATCGCAGAGATCCATCACCAGGCCGACGGCGAGTTCGAAGACAGCCGTCGCATAGAACCAACCGCTGAAGAATGGCGCAAACTACGGTTCTGCGAGTCTACCGAGACCTACAACATCGATACTGGCAACACGTTCTATGGCGCTTACCAGTTCACCTGGGACACATGGGGAACCGTTGGCGGCTCCGACAACCCGGCACATGCACCTGCAGCGGAGCAGGATGCCCGGGCCCGACTGTTGTACTCCACACGGGGCTCCCAACCGTGGCCGATCTGTGGCCGGTTCCTTCCGTAACCCAATCTCTGCGAACTACGCAATAAGATCAGCGCCGTGACTGTTGCCATGGTGCTGATCTTCGCCACGTGCATCACCGCTGGCGTCGGTTTGACCTTCCACACCGGACTCGACATGAGATCTGAGGAACGATTTTTTGGGGGCTGGGTCCTTGGCATCGTGGCTTTCACCCTCAGCGGCATCCTGTTCACCCGGTTGTTCAGCTTTGGCGGCGCGGCCGTTGCAATCGCTGCGGTCGGGGTACTTGCGGCCTCGTTGCCGGGTTGGCGCCGAGGCTCAACTCAATGGCAGCGAGAGATCAGCGATCTTCGCGAACGACTGGCTCAGCCGCTCCTAAGCGGCAAGAACCCCGTAGTGCTAGCAGCACTCCTGCTTCCGGTGTGGGTGCTCATCGGTCGCATGTTCTACTTCGCCTACCAGACCGGCGCCGACGGCGGGATTGCGGTTGGGCACCTGGCAACGTTCTCGGATTGGCAGGCGCACCTGACCTACACCGCGTCGTTCGCCTACGCCGACAACACAGCACTGAACCTGCCGCTCGCCACCGGCAACAACATTGGTTACCACGCAGGCATCAACTATTTCTCGGCGTTACTGATCCCCGCCGGAGCAACACTCCCCGGAGCCCTGCAGGTCTCCGGCGCATTCACGCTCATGGCTTTCCCTGGTGTGATGTACAGCGTTGGCATGCGAGTGTTCAATCGCCAGGCCGTAGCGCTACTTGGCACCACCCTCTTCCTCTTCTTTGGTGGCTGGGGCTTCATCGACTTCTTCCGAGACCTGGCTGACGGCGGAGTCGAAGTGCTGAGCAGCCTGCCTCGCACCTACACCCGACTCCCTGACATCCCGACAGCCCAGGGCCAGACCTGGTGGAACACCAACCCGATCGTGCTCGAGAATCCGATCGTCGGCCACTTCTTCCCGCAACGACCCACCATGATTGGGTTCCCCCTCGTACTGCTGGTGTTGGGCTGGTTGTACACGGCATGGTCCGATATCGAAGACCGAGGCACGGACCGGACCCGAACACTTCTTTTCTGTGGCGTGCTCGTTGGGCTCACACCGTTCTTCAACCTGTTTGCCTTCGGCATACCGCTGGCGTTTGTCGGCGTCTGGTGGATCGGCACCCGGTTCCGAACCGAGTGGCTGTACTTCTTGATACCCGCTGCGCTGCTCGCATCACCCGTCGTATTGTTCCTGCAACCGCCATCGAGTTCGCTCGAATACCCCTACGACTGGGTCGAACACATTCGCAACCCAACTGGCGTTCCCGACGATCTTGGCGCCTTCAGCCGAGTCGGCCATTGGATTACGTTCTGGTTCCGCAACCTCGGCTTCTTCTTGCCGTTACTCGTCGCTGCCCAGGTTGTGCGCGGAGTGTTACCCAAACGGTTGGCAATCGGCCTAACCCCGCTGTGGCTGTTCTTTATCGTGCCGAACGCGATCAAGCCCCATCCATGGAATGGCAACAACACCCACTACTTCATCTTCGTGCTGCTGCTCGGGGCTCTTCCAATTGCAGCGTTGCTCGTACACACCGCCCGCAAGATGCCGCTCAGCACGGTCGTTATCGTGCCGCTGTGTTTCACGCTGATGGCTAGCGGCTTCATTGATGTACTCGTCACCAACGACCAGGCAACCTCGCCGTGGCCCCTTACCGCAATGGACAGCGCTGGCGTCGCTGTCGGCGAATGGGCCCGAACAACCGACACCGATGCAGTCTTTGTCATCGAACTCGGGTGGGCCGAAGGCCAGGCATCACCGCATCAACATCCGGTGCCGGCGCTCAGCGGGCGTGATGTACTTGTCGGCAACGACGGCTGGGTCTTTGACCTGGGCATCGAAGACTGGTCCGTCCGTAAAGACCATTCTCGAATCATTCTCGAAGCGGGTGCCGGGTACCAAGATCTGATTGACATCTACGATGTCGACTACCTGGTTGTTGGGCCAAACACTCGCACCCCCAACTGGGATCCAAACATTGCGTTCTGGGAAGAGGCAGCAGATGTCGTCTATCGACATGCCGGCTGGACTGTCTACGAAGTCTGAAGCCACCACAACCGAAACTGTTGCACCAGGCGACAACCGGCTGGTCATCGCTGGCGTTCGCATGCCGCGGACCGGCCCGCTCGTCGTGCTGTTCCTGGCACTTGCGCTTGTGCTGAGACTGTGGGAGCTCGGCGAACGGCCGTTCCATCACGACGAGAGTCTCGACGCATGGTGGAGCTGGCGATTCCGCAACGGCCAATACACCGGCTATGACCCGGTGTACCACGGACCACTTCGTTTCTACATCACCGCCGGTTTCTATGAACTCTTCGGCGAGACCGATGCTGTGGCTCGGCTCTTTTCCGCTCTGACCGGTACGGCGGTCGTTGGATTACCTTGGTTCCTACGACGCGAACTCGGACGAGCCGGCACGATTGCGGCCGCAGCGGCGCTCACCATTTCGCCCACGATGTTGTACTACTCCCGGTTCGGACGCGAAGACGCCCAGATGGTGTTCCTGACGCTGTTGGCAATGGTCCTTGGCCTGTCGTACCTTCGTTCACCGCGGGCGCTCACAGCGACCGGTCTCACGTTCACACTTGCTTGCAGCTTTGCCATCAAGGAGTCCACGTATCTGTTCGGGCTGCTGCTCGCAGTCTTCATGCTGATCATCCTGGCTGCCCAGTTCGATGCGCAGAACCGGGTGGCAGCCGGAACCGAAGCAGACGCCAACAAGCTCAATCCCGCATTCGTCAGTGCAACCTTGGTCTTTGCGAGCGCAGGTCTCACGGTCGTCGCCGTCATCGGGCATTTGTCCGGTGAGCTTTTTCCTCTGGTTGCGATCTATATGGCCGCACTCGCTGCATTCGTGCTGGCCACTGCGCTCCCCCGTATCCGAGGCCGCCAAACCGACCCCGACTATGAATGGCCTTCCCTCATCAACGCGATCACGGCGATTGGTTGGCGAGGCTGGTCGGTTGCACTCGGTGTCTTCGCTGTTTCCTGGTTGTTGTTCTTCACCGTATGGTTTCGCGAACCCGGCGACTGGGCAACGGGTTTCACTCGAGCCATCGAGTATTGGGATAGCCAGCAAGAGGTCAACCGCGGCGGCCAACCCTGGTACTACTACCTCTACGCGCTGCCGATTTATGAATGGATGTTCGTTGTACTCGCGTTTATCGGCGGATGGCGGGGATTGCGCAAACCCACCATAATGACGGTGCTCATGGTGTGGTTTGCCGTAGGAAGCCTGATTCTGTACAGCTACGCAGGCGAACGTATGCCATGGCTTATCGCCCATCCTTTGCTTCCTATCCTGATCCTGGCAGCGCTTGGGGTGCAGCATCTGTGGCAACATCGCAGCCGGGTCGGCATGCCTGCGGTCGGTGTTGTCCTGGGACTGGCGTTGTTGTTCACTACGGGCACGTCGATTCGTGCCAGCTTCTCGAATGGGGCCGATAGCCGCGAGATCCTGAGCCAGGCCGGCCAGGCCACACCCCACCTCACTGCTGGGCTCGCCCGCCTCGAAACGATCGACGAGATCTCCCTGCGAGAAACCGGCCGACCTGCCCGGCTCGCTATTGGGTCAGCCAATGCGTGGCCCTACAGCTGGTACTTGCGCGATCGGGCTGGTATGACCTGGTTCAACAGTTGTGACGGGCCACCAGTCGACGGCTCAGCCGATGTCATCATCGTCGACCGCAACCTGACGTGCACGACCGATAATACCTCCCGAGAGTTGCGGCCCCAGGAAGAGTTCGTTGACTACCAGTCCACACTTTTCGCGATGCGATCATGGTGGGTTCCGACCTATAACGATGCCGGTCCGCTCGGCTGGATCCGATATGCCCGTGACCGCACCCTTTGGGAGCAAAACCCGAATCCGGGGTTTGTCGGGGTCCGAGACGTCGCAGACGAACCCATCGACGGCGGCATCGGCGCAACGCTAAACCGAATCCAGGACGGGGCCGACTCCGCCGCCGATGGGTTCGTGGGATTCGCCGGCGCCGATGGCGATCGCTTACCGGATCCAGTCAACCCAGGCGCATTCGTGGAACCAGAAGACGGCCGCGATGGCTGCGGTTCGGTCGACCAATGGTTCCTCGTGCACAACCGTTTCGCTTTCAGCGAACGGGTTGTCGATTCCGGTCCGATCGAAGCAATAGCTCCACTCGCCTGCGCGAGCGACCCGAACTCAACCCCTCGGGGATAATCGGGCCACCAAGCCCAACCCCTTCAACCGTGACGCAAATTTGGAGCGTGGTGTACCCATTTCGCACATCATGCTCCTAATTTGCATTTCGCTAGCCGTCGGCAACGGCGGTGAGCACAGCCCGGGGAGCGTAGGCAAGCATCTGTTTATCGACTGCGTAAATACCGAGTTGCTCGTTACCAAAGACCAGTCGAAGCGACGGATTCTCGGCAAATAGTTCGAGCGTGCGAGGGTTCGCAACCGCACGTTCGAGCGACCCGACGATCACATACGACACGTCGAATGCTCGCAGGAACGAGTCGATGACTTCAGGTGACTCGGTGGTGTAGAACTCGGCAACTTCGCGTTTGCGGTCGTTGACCTCGTAGTCGAAGAGTGTGCGTTGTTGACTTTGATGCCAGCGCCATCCGAGCACCGTGGGTAAACCAGCATGGATGCTGATCCGCCCCCACCATTGGTACTCACTACCGCCAACAGCTTCGACAATAGTTGGCCGGCCCTGCACGTTCGTTTGCAGCCATTCGATGATGGCACGGTCCTGTCCGGGATCGACGACGGCATCGTTGCCGTTAACGTCGCGAATGCCAAAGCTGTATCGGCCTGGTTCGAGCCAAAGATCACCGTCGAGTGACGGCCCGAGTGTGGTGTCAATACGGTTCGCCTGCCGGGGCGAGATCGACAACGCCGGATATACAAGCGACGCCAGCAGCAGCACCACCACGCCCCCGCCGAACCAACGCCTGGCCACACCAAGCCGTGGCGCTTCGGGCATTTGTTCATCGGACGCTTCACCAGTGGGGCGACGCAGGAGCGGGCCGACCAGCCACGATGCGCCAAAGGCGCATGCGATGGCGAACAGATGCCACACCTGTAACCAGAACTTGAAGACCGTGTTCAGCCGAGCAACGTCAGCGTCTTGCGTAAAGGTCTCCACGCCTACAAGCACAGCAAACCCAAGGGCAAGACAGGCAGCGACAAAGACGTGGGGCGTTGATGGCCGCGGCCCAGCGACCTCTGCGCACAACAGCAGCAATGCTGCCATGAGCCCAACAAAGGACATGGCAGCGACCGATCCCACTGAAATGCCAAGCCCGGCGAACCCGAGTGCTGCGGCCCCGGCGATCGCCATCGTCGTAGCAGCTGCCTCGGTTGTGAGTCGATCGCGATGACTCCACACCCGAACCCCAATGAACGAAACCCCGATGAACAGGAACAGTCCCCAGTGCGTGAGCCAGTCATCGAGGTTGGTCACGGACTCGGATCGACTGAAACCAGACTCGGCAACCTGATTGTTGGACCGATAGCGCGCAGTGACCGCCATATGCGCTACTCCAGCGAGCACGAGCTGACCGACAGCGAACCGGGCACGCCACCACACCGGACCACGGGCCATCGTCCAGCCGAGCACGATGGAACCCACAACAAACACCACGAACGTCGGCATGTCCCAGGTGTGGACCATTCGCATGAACCCACTGCCGATACCGAGCCCGAATGCCAACACCCAAGTAGCGATCGCTTTACCTTGGCGGGCCCGTTCGATGAACGCAATACAACCGGCCAGACCAAGCCCGAAGAATGGCATGGCCATGAAGTGCGGGTGCAGGTCAGCAAACAACACGGTGAAGCTCGGGAACTCGGTCACTTCAAAACCACAAGGGGTTAGGTCAGGACCGCCACATGTCGGCGTAAAGAGCGGGTCCGAAAGCCGGTTCACATCCCAGATGACTGACTTGTTGACACGACTTGGGTCCCACCAATCGAATTCAGATAGCGGCAGGCCAGTGCGAAGCCGGTTGATCACCTGACGGAATCCGTCCAGGTTGCCAATAACCAAGAAGATGAGCGTTGCGAAGATGCCAGTGGCTTCGGGACTCAGTGGTTTGTCACTCCGCCGGCGGGCAAGTTCAACAAGCATGGCAGACGTCGAGAAGACGGTGACGGCTGCGAGGGCTGCATAAGTCGCAACACCCAGGTTGAAGCCGACGTCGGGTCCGAACCCAAGAAGCCGGATTGGGACAGCCAACACGAACCAGCCCATGTAGTAATAGTTCAGCGTTCCACCAGCGAACCATGGGTCAAAAGGCGGCAGCGTTGTTGAGCCGGTGACTGCGGTCAGGTAGGCCAGCTCCATTGGTTTCTCGCCACCGCGCCAGGGATGCCACACGTCGGGGTTATTCGCTCGGAGCCAGATAACGAACAGAAACACACCGATGAAGACCGCTTCGGCCGCAATAATCGTGCGTTTGTGAGCAGTCCACAGATCGCGAATTTCCTGGCGACGGCTATGGGCCCGCCATGCCGCAATACCGACCATGAGCAGCAACGCCAGCCACACCAATTGACGTGACATGTTGACCACACCTGACGACACGAGCAGCCAGACAGGTAATGAGAACACGACCAGTGAAAGGGGTTTACTCAAGCCGTAGACCGCTCCCCCGGCGCGCCCGGCGTAACGCATGAGCGTTGGAGCCACGGTAAGCGACACGACCTGCAACAAGATGAACCAAAATCCAACCGCAACCGGGCTAGCGGGGTCAAACGAGTGCACTTCAGAGAACGAACTTCCGCTCTGTTGCGTCTCGTATTCGTCGGGGCGCAGCATGCTGGCGTTTGCGAACGCATCACGGGGTTCGGCATTGATTGCCGTGCGTGCTCGGTCGGGATTCAATAATGCAAACGCTCGTTCAACGCTGAACAGTTCGGTCTTGCGCCAGATGAACACCGTGGGGTGGTCATACAACGTAAATGCCTCTTCGGCACTGGTGTCATCGATAGTGATCCCAAGCAGCGACGGCTGGTTCTGGAATGTCTTGACCAGCTCGAAGCCCAAAGAACCGTCGAAAAGTGTGTCGTAGTACTCCGTCATTTGTGGAAAACGGGCAGGAGTCCTCGGCAACGAGTCGTAGAACTTGTTGCTGGTTTCGATCACGTAGTCGACTTGGTCGAGGCCACTGATCAACAATTCAATGCGCTCGGGCGAGTCGCCGCCGAACGAGAACGGCTCAAGGGTGACACGGCCGAAGTCCGATGCTTGACCCCACGGCAAACCGTCGTCCCACGCCTGCTGACTGACCACTGATTCCGCGGGCAGGTTGTCGAGCATCCAGTCGCCTGCTGCCAGTCGAGCGTTGGTGTTGCCATACACACCGTTGACGAACGCGAGAGCCCAGAAAACTGTCGCTCCGATCGAAACGACCACCGCAACCTTGATGGCTCGAGCCAGTGTGGCCCTGGCCGGGGCAAGGGTGACAGCGGCTCGCCATGCAGCGATCAGTCCGGCAGCACTCAACGCAGTGATGATGGGGTACGTGGGTTGCAGGTACCGAACGATGGCGTAGAACTGCAGAGACACCAGCAGGAAGTACGACGCAATGACAGCGAGTGGCACCGCCCAATACCGCTCACCACCAACGAAACGCCGACCAGCACGCCATATACCAAAGAAGGCAGCGAACCCGAGGCCGGGGCCCATACCCCATAGAAACATTTGTTTGAGAGGGTGGAAAAGCGGGGTTCGTCCAACCAGCGGCTGCACCCACGGCCAATTACCGCCTTGATTGATGTCGGAGAGGTAGTCAATGTCTTGGCTGAACCGGTCGTTGAACGCCAGCGACAGACCGGCCTGAAAGTCATACGGCTGGGCGATGCGGTAGGCAACCACAGCAAGCAGCGCCATCACCAAATATGGCTCGATCGATCGACCCATACGCCCGAGGACCCCTGGTGGAATCCGAGACTTGGCCAGGAGACCCAGTTCCGGGCCGATCACCACCATCGAAGCAGCGAATGGAGCTGCTACAGCCGCAACACCGCTGAGCTTGGATGCAATGGCGAGACCAATGGCGACCGCGGTGAAGACGCGTGTACGCCATCCGCCTCGATGACGGGCAAGGCGGACGCTCCCCCACACGCCGCACGTTACAAAGAACGCAACCCACGGCTCGCTGCCCAAGAAGTGTGCATACTGAATGTGGAGGACCGTCAGCGACTGCAACAACGCCGCAAGAAGCCCAACCTTGCGGTCGTCGGTGAGTTCTCGGGCCAAGAAAAACACCGCTGCCACCGTCATCGTGTCGATGAGAGCGCTCATCAAACGGCCGATGATGGTGACGTCGTAGCCAGTATTGAATCGAAGCCGGTTGCCGATTGGTTCAGCGGCTGGTTCGTTGCGTGCAACATCAATGCCGACGCTGTCGATCATCCCGACTGCCCACGACATGGTGTCGGTCATGAGTACACCCGCAGCGGCCTCCGATGCCCACAGCGGAAGGGTGCCGTACACATAGTTCGGCTTGTACACCCGGGGGTTCAGCGTGGACTTCTCTGGGTCAAGAACCTCGCTCCACCGCCACTCGTCAGGGTTCTCGACGTTGGCAGCGACATCGCTCCAGAAACGTTCATCGGGCTGTAGATGAGTGCCTCGATCCCAGTCCAGATTCCAGGCTCGGAGCACGAATGCCAGCAACAGGATCGCTGCAAGGATCCAACGCGTACGCGGGCCATGCCGACGGCGCTCAACTGACGCCGGAGGCGTGTTTGTTGTGAGTGGAGACGCCATCTGCGATCGGTGAGACTCAGCCAGCTACTTACGAGGCACCAGGTGAGGGACTTCGGACTTCATGGCCTGCAAGACCTGACTCAGGCTTGGGTTCACGAGCGATTTCGAACCGATCCGCAACGTTGGAACGGTCTCGTTGCCATGAGCAACAGACTTCACAAACGTCCGGTCACGTTCGTTCTCCCAGATATTGTGTTTCTCGAACGGAACGCTTGCATTCTTCAGCCGACGCTCGAGACTCATGCAGAATCCGCAGCCTGGCCGCCAGAAGAAATCGATGTGGTCTTGGCTCGTCACGGTGGTACTCCTTGCTGACCCCGCAACACTACCGACCATGCAGTACATCAACGGTGGCAGGCAGTAGTGATTCTGATCGACGTACACGACGTGACGTTGCGCCATGCCCGAGGCGAGGTGCTGTCCAAGGTCTCGCTAACCGTGAGCTCTGGCGACCGACTTGGGGTGGTGGGCCACAACGGTGCCGGCAAGTCCACCCTCCTCGGTAGCGCAACCGGCGATATCATCCCCGACAGCGGCATCGTCCGCAAGGAAGGCGGGGTACAAGTTGCCACACTCCCGCAGCGCCCGGTGTTCGACGATGTCACTGCCCTAGAAGCTGTTGGTGACTCATGGGAAGCGGCCGCGGTTCTCGACCGGCTCGGCCTTGGCCATCGCACAGGAGACCGGGTCCAGGTCATGAGCGGTGGCGAACAACGTCGCGTCGCCTTGGCTCGCGCTCTTGTCGCACCTTCTGACCTTCTCGTGCTCGACGAACCAACAAACCATCTCGATATTGATGCCATCGACTGGCTCGAAGAACGGCTGAAGAACTTCAAGGGCGGGTTGCTGTGTGTGTCACACGATCGACATCTCCTCGATGCGATCACGACTCGGATTCTCGAAGTCGATGGCGGCAACCTGTACATGCACGATGGCGGTTACCGCGCCTATCTCGATGGCCGCGAGGCCAGAGTCGACGCCTCGGACAAGGCCGAAACCGTCCGCAAGAACCTTGCCCGCCGGGAAAAAGAGTGGCTGCTGCGGGGCGCTCCTGCTCGAACCAGCAAGTCCAAGGCACGTATTCGCACCGCCGAAGCAATCCAGGAATCAGGGATAAAACGCGGCCTGCGCGACGAAGGGCTAGCACTGCACAGCACCACTCCGCGACTAGGCAACACGGTCATTGAGCTGAGCAACGTCCGGGTCGAGATCGGTGACCGCGTTCTCGTCGAAGATTTCACTATCGAGCTCGATCCTCGAGAACGCCTTGGCATCGTTGGGCCGAACGGAACCGGCAAGTCAACACTGCTCGACACGATTGCGCTTCGCCGCGAACCCGCAGCTGGCACTGTCCGCCACGGCTCAACGGTGCGACTGTCGTACTTCGACCAACTTGGACGCACACTCGATCCATCAAAGAATGTGATCGAGATGTTCACCGGCGGCAACCGCGACGCTGACTGGCGGGACAAGGCCCTCCTAGAGCGTTTCTGGTTCGATGCGGCGACCCAACACTCCCCGATCGACCAACTGTCAGGCGGCGAGCGACGTCGGCTGCAACTTGTACTCACGCTGGCTGAAGAACCAAATGTGCTGCTGCTCGACGAACCAACCAATGATCTCGATCTCGACACGTTGCGCGCCCTTGAAGATTTTCTCGAAGACTTTCCTGGAGCCATCGTGGCCGTAAGCCACGACCGGGCATTCCTTGAACGAGTGGTCGACGATGTCATCGTTGTCGACGAATCGACCCGAGTCGGCCGGGTGCCAGGCGGATTCGGGGCGTGGCTCGAAGCACGCCGTCAGAACCGTCGTCGGGGTCATGCTTCCACTCGATCCACAGACGAGGCACCGAGCTCCACCAAACCCGCTGCTGTCCGCCATAAGGACGCTGGCGGCGCATCGAAATCCACCTTGCGCCATCGGCTTAAAGAAACAGAAAAGCTCATCAAGAAGGCCGACAAGAGCGTCACTGCACTAACTAATCAACTGGCCAACGCAACAGATCACTCGACCATGGCATCGTTGGGAACCGAACTACACACGGCGCAGGCAGCGCTCGACGCGCTGGAAGAGCAGTGGATGGAGACCTCACTCGAACTCGAAGAGGGTTAGCCATACTTCTCGTCCGCCTACGTCAGTGGTGCATCTGGTCGATACGCTCTTTACATGACCGACGTCACCACTGACGAAATTGTTCTCGATGTTAGCGACGAGGCCCTCTTCAAGGTGCTCGACGTACGAGCAGCCGAAGAAGAAGGCGATGCGCTTGGACTGCGGGTCGAGGTAACAGGCGTCGAAGGCGTCGACTACGCCTACGACCTGGCCTTTGAACCAATTTCTGAAGCCGCCGAAACCGATGTCAAGTACTCGGTCGGTGAACTCACCGTGATGGTTCCTGCCAACAGCATCGACAAGCTGCGAGGTGCCACGCTCGACCTGCCGAGTAACCCCATGCAGGGTGGCCTGGTTATTCGCAACCCGAATCGCCCCAACCCACTTGGCAATACCGACTCGATCGAACTCACTGGTGACATCGGCGAGAAGGTCCAGCAGCTACTCACCCAGCAAATCAATCCATCGCTGGCGGCACACGGTGGCTGGGCCGAACTCGAAAAGGTCGAAGGCACCGAGGTCTACGTGACTATGGGCGGCGGCTGCCAAGGCTGCGCTATGAGCGCCGCGACCTTGCGTGAAGGAATCACCGTGATGATCAGCGAGATGATCCCTGAGGCCACCGAGATCATCGACACAACCGATCACGACGCTGGCGACAGCCCGTACTACGCCTAACTGAGGACCGCGTAACTGGGGACTGCGTAACTGGGGACCTTGTAACTGGGGACCGCTTTACTCGAGACTTAGCCGCCGGTGCGCAACGGTGGCGGGTTATCGCGATTGCTCACCAGCGTGAGTGCATTCGCCAGCACGGCGTCTGACTGCACGGCGTCGACGACCGGCTGAGCGATCTGGCCACCTGCGACGTCTTCGAAAAGTAGCGGCACCGCATCGAAGAGAAATTCGGTGTTCGCGGATCCGCCCACCGGTCCACAATGGACTACCTGCACAGCTGCATCGCCGAGTTGGCCGAACCAACAGCTGGCTGTTTCATCGAGAACAACTCCACGTTCGACGGCGAACTGTTGGTGCCATATTCCCAGCTCGTCGAGAACGCGTGTGCCGTTCAGTACCCGCAGGCTGCCTACCTCGATGGTTTCAGAAGTTGCAAAACCAGCACCCTGGCCGATGGAACCGCTGGGTGGTTCGACTTCGAGGGCCTCGATCGCGTCCAACTCAACCTGGCCAATGATCCCGCCTTCTTCGAGGTCCTGGACACGAGCCTCTTGCCCCTGGTCGAGGTCGACTGGCTCCGCTACGACGCCTGACCGATCATGATCCCACAGCAACAAGACAGCGACGGCAAGAGCTGCGATCAGCCCCAGCAGCCCCCAGAGCACCGGCGCC
>Ga0213868_10000333_pt1 | contig 44363 bp, 35 predicted proteins | sample PICome_9_FD_160087 | JGI IMG/M metagenome (GOLD analysis project Ga0213868, IMG submission 160087) | Coastal seawater microbial communities near Pivers Island, North Carolina, United States - PICO127 | ecosystem: Environmental > Aquatic > Marine > Coastal | place: USA: North Carolina...
CACAACCATGATCGGAACCCTCACTGGGGTAAAGGCCACTGACAAGCGAATGCTCGATGTCGTTACCGCCTATGGCGGTGGAGCAATCCAAAGACTGTTCCGGGTTCAGCTACTATCGGCCCTGCCGTCGATTTTTGCGGCCTTCAAGATTGCAGCTCCAGCAGCATTTCTGGGTGCCATCCTCGGTGAATATGTTGGTGGTCCGGACGTTGGATTTGGGCCGGCCATGGTCAATGCCCAGCAAAGCCTTGAAATTGCCAGGGTGTGGGGCGTGGCCTTGGTTTCCGGGTTGATTGCAGGTGGTGGTTACGCCCTATTTAGCCTGATCGGAAAGCTGGTTACCCCCTGGGCGAAGGTGACCACAAGATGAATTTCAAGATCGAAGACGCAGAGGATCGCTCACTAATTGCAGTTCGAAGCAAAGTGAAGCGAGACGCCGCTAAGCAAACAGCGAAGCTAATTTCACAATCCATAGCAAACACCTCGCTATCGCTGATTGTTGTTTTGATTTTGTGGGTATTTGCGCTATGGGCCTTTGATGTCACCCCCTACATCGGCAAGGGGCCGCTAGATGTTTTCAATTGGCTTTTCCTTGCTGAGTCGGCGAACGAAAATCAGGCTCTGGTGCTTTCCGCGCTCAGCCAGACAATGCTTGATGCTGGAATCGGCTTCGCCTTTGGCTTGTTCTTCGCAACACTGATTTCGGTTCTTTTCACGCTCTTTCGATCAGTCGAACAAGCCCTGATGCCAATCGCGATGCTGCTTCGGTCAGTGCCGCTAATTGCAATGGCTCCAATCCTGATTCTGATCTTTGGCAGAGAGCAGGTAACGGTGGCAGTAATGGGTGCGATCGTCGTGCTGTTTCCAGCTCTGGTGAACATCGTCTTCGGACTCAGGTCGGCCTCCGCTGCAACTCTGGACGTGGCCACTGTCTATGGAGCCAACAAGCTGGCCGCTCTTCGCTATGTGGCATTTCCAAGTTCGTTGCCATCGTTCTTTGCAGCGGTGAAGATTTCGGTGCCAGGCGCTATTACCGGTGCCTTGCTTGTTGAATGGCTGGCAACAGGCCAGGGAATTGGCTACGGGATCATTTCTGCGGTTGGCAGGGCAAAAACGAATGAGGTTTGGGCCTATGTCGTTGTTATAACGCTGGTTTCGATCGTGCTCTACAACCTAATTGGCCTATTCGAAAACTATGTTCTGAAGCGCTTTGCTCCCCAGGTCTGGAAGGCTCGCTAGCGGAATTTTTTTGTAAGCGGCTGCACCGGCAAAACCTTGTCGAACGGCCTGGGTTGCGAACTAGAATCATGGGGCTGAAAGGAACCGCAATGAAGCGCACCGAGACTCCAATTGATGTAGTTGCAAACCAATTAGTCAGCGAGATGGCCAGTCGCTACCCATCCTTCGCCACCGACATTGGCTATCCAGGCGGCGAATCCGAAATGGATGACTACAGCCCAGAGTTTTTATCACAAGAGCAACAGGACACCAAGGCAGTTATTGCCAAACTTTCTGCGCTAGAACCAGTCGACGAAGTCGACATTGTCACCAAAGATGCCATGCTCCAGTCGCTACAGGGCGACCTCGAAACCTACGAGTCGGGCCTTGCCTTCCGCAACCTGAACAACATTGCTTCTCCTGCTCAAGGTGTCAGGGATGTCTTCGACAACTCCCCCACAGACACCGTTCCGGATTGGGAGAATCTTTCGCTTCGAATGCAAAAAGTCGGCCAATCACTTCAGGGATATGCCAGAACCCTGGCCGTCGGTGCGTCAAACGGGGACGCACCGGCCAAAAGGCAGGTTGAGGCAGTAATTCGTCAGGTTGAACAGATCACGGCAAAGGCAGGATTCTTCAGAACCTTCGCCATACATGCCAAGCCTGAAAGCGGTGAGCTGTCTGCGGGCCTGAAGCAGGAGCTTTCCAAATCCGCGGAGCAAGCGACCGAGGGCTATGCGGCTTTCGGAGAGTTTCTAATCAACGACTTACTTCCTGCCGCGACCGATGTTGATGCAATTGGCCTTGACCGCTACAAGATTCTGTCCAAAAGGTTCCTGGGAGCCAGCGTTGACCTTGATGAGACCTATGAGTGGGGCAAGCAAGAGCTAGCAAGGCTGATTGAAGAGCAAACAAAGGTTGCAAATGAAATCAAGCCCGGGGCAAGCGTTGAAGAGGCGATTGCTCACCTGGAAAATGATCCTGCAACAAAGCTGCACGGCACCAAGGAGCTGCAGCAGTGGATGCAGAAGCTAAGCGATCAAGCCGTTGCTGAGCTGGCCAAGACCCACTTCGAGATTGCCGAGCCAATCAAGAAGCTGGAGTGCATGATTGCCCCGACCCAACACGGTGGCATCTACTACACCGGGCCATCCGATGACTTTTCGAGGCCGGGCAGAATGTGGTGGTCAGTGCCGGAGGGTGTAACCGAGTTTGACACTTGGCGCGAGACTACAACTGTTTACCACGAGGGCGTACCGGGGCATCACCTTCAGGTGGCACAGGCCACCTACATCAGAGACACCCTGAACGCCTGGCGCAGACTTGCCTCATGGACCTCCGGACACGGTGAAGGTTGGGCCCTCTATGCCGAGCGCTTGATGGAAGAGCTTGGGTTCTTGGACAATCCTGCCGATCGCCTGGGCATGCTGGACGGTCAGCGCATGCGCGCCGCGCGAGTGGTTCTAGATATCGGTGTGCACCTGGGTAAACCAAAGCTTCAGGGCACCGGCAATTGGGACTTTGACTACGCACTGGATTTCATGAATAGCAACGTGAACATGAGCAAAGAGTTTGTCAACTTTGAGGTGACACGTTACTTCGGGTGGCCAGGTCAAGCACCGAGCTACAAGATCGGTCAGCGGATCTGGGAGCAGATTCGTGATGACTATAAAAAGCGCAAGGGTGCCGAGTTTGATATCAAGCAGTTCCATAAAGTTGCCCTCAACCTTGGAGGTCTTGGCTTGGACACCCTAAGAACTGCCATGGAGCGGGCATAGTTGCTGCTTTTTGGTTACTCTTGGTCTTATGTCTAAGGTTCTCTCCTCTCTCCCCGTTGGTCAAAAAGTCGGCATTGCCTTCTCCGGTGGTCTTGATACCTCCGTTGCAGTTGCTTGGATGCGTGAAAAAGGCGCGATTCCCTATGCCTACACCGCAAACCTGGGTCAATACGATGAGGACGACATCGATTCGATTCCAGCTCGCGCTATGGAATATGGTGCTGAGGCTGGGGTAATTGTTGATACTCGCGAGGCACTGGCCGAAGAGGGGTTGGCCGCGCTGGCTTGTGGGGCTTTCCACATCAGAACCGGCGGCAAGGTTTACTTCAACACAACTCCGTTGGGACGCGTGGTTACCGGCACAATGCTGGTGCGCGCAATGAAAGACGACGGCGTAGAAATTTGGGGCGACGGCTCTACCTATAAGGGAAACGACATCGAGCGTTTCTACCGCTATGGCCTGCTAGCCAACCCAAACCTGAAGATTTACAAGCCGTGGCTGGACTCGGACTTCGTTGCAGAGCTTGGCGGACGCGAAGAGATGAGCCAGTGGCTAACTGAGCGCGACCTTCCATATCGTGCCTCAGTAGAGAAAGCTTACTCAACAGATGCCAACATGCTTGGTGCCACTCACGAGGCAAAGAGTTTGGAGTTTCTAAACACTCCACTTGAAATCGTCGAACCAATCATGGGCGTAAAGCACTGGGACCCTTCGGTTGCTATCGCAACCGAAGACGTCACCATTGAATTTGAGCAGGGCAGACCAGTTGCCATAAATGGCAAGAAAATGACCTCCGCTGCAGAGATTATCTTCACCGCCAACGAAATCGGCGGTCGTCACGGTCTTGGCATGAGCGACCAGATTGAAAACCGAATCATTGAAGCTAAGTCTCGTGGCATCTATGAGGCCCCTGGAATGGCGCTGATTCACATTTGCTACGAGCGACTTATCAGCGCAATCCACAACGAGGACACCCTTGCCAGCTACCACGAGCAGGGTCGAGCCATGGGAAGGCTCCTCTACGAAGGTCGTTGGCTGGACCCACAGACCCTGATGATCAGAGAGTCGCTTATGAAGTGGGTGGCCGGTGCCGTAAACGGTTCGGTGACGCTAAGGCTTCGTCGTGGTGATGACTACACGATCATGGACACTCAAGGCCCGGGCTTTAGTTACCACCCAGAGAAGCTTTCAATGGAGCGCAACGCTGAAGAAGCATTTGGACCAAACGACCGCATCGGTCAGCTGACCATGCGCAACTTAGACATTCAGGACACTAGGGAAAAGCTTGATCTCTACCTAAAGCAGGGCCAGATCGACGGCGATGAATTTGAGCTGATCTAGTTGTCCGTTCACATCTCAGCAGAGCCCGGACAAATAGCCAAAACCATTCTGCTTCCGGGTGACCCGCTTCGCGCAAAGTGGATTGCTGAAACCTTCCTAGAGAACCCAGTCTGCTATTCGAGCGTGCGAAACATGCTCGGCTTCACGGGCACATATCAGGGAAGAGAGATTTCGGTTCAGGGCACCGGCATGGGCGCACCCTCGATTGGAATCTACGCCAACGAACTCTTCGAACAATACGGGGTCGAAAAGGCCATTCGTGTTGGCACTTCCGGTGGCCTAGCACCAACCAAGCTTCGCGACGTTGTAATCGCGATGACCGCTTCAACCGACTCCAACATCAACCGGCGCGCAACCAACGGTCTTGACTTCGCACCCAGCGCTAACTACGAGATGCTTGAAAAAGCAGTTGCCAAGGCACGACTGATGCAGATCGACTTCCACGTTGGAGGAATCGCATCTGGCGATCTGTTCTACGACACCACTGATTCACTAGAGCAGTGGAAACGGTATGGCATTCTGGCACTTGAGATGGAGACCAATCAGCTCTACACGCTGGCGGCACGCTTTGGCCGAAAGTCGCTGAGCGTTGTCACAGTGTCAGACATGATGGATGGCTCTGCCCAGACCTCTTCCGAAGAGCGTGAAAGTGGCTTCAGGGACATGGTTGAAATCGCATTGGCGGCAAGCCAGTGAAGTACTTGAGAATTGCACTGCAGCTACTCCTAGGCTTTGCATTGACTTCCGCAGGAATTTCCCACCTAACCACTGCAAGAGCTGAATTTCAGGCCCAGGTTCCCACTTGGCTGCCACTGGATGCGGACTTTGTGGTGATTGCTTCGGGTGTGGTTGAGATTGCTCTGGGCTTGGCACTAATCACGCTTTGGCGCTACCGCGCTTGGGTCGGGTTAGTCACCGCCGCATTTTTCATTGCAATTTTTCCTGGGAATATCTCGCAGTGGCTGAACGGCATTGATGCCTTCGGATTGGACACCGATCAAGCGCGATTCACAAGGTTGTTTTTCCAGCCAGTTTTGGTGCTCTGGGCGATTTATGCAACCGGTGCGAACCGACTCCTTGGGAAACGCTCCAAATAGCTTTATTGGAGTAGCATTCCTTGGGTGCCGACCACCTCTAACATCATTGGTTTCCTGCTGCTCTCGATAGTCATAATTCTGATCCCGGGGCCAAGCGTTCTCTATGCAATTGGTCGTGCTCTGGTTCTAGGAACTAGGGCGGCAGTCCTGAGTGTTTTTGGCAATGGTTTTGGCGTTGGCATCCAAATTCTCTTCGTCTCGCTGGGACTGGGGGCACTGATCAAGCAGTCTGACGAAATCTTCTTTATCATCCAGATCTTGGGTGCAGCGATGGTGACCTACCTCGGCGTCAAAGGAATCTTGGACCGTAACAAGAGCGCAGAATCAGGTGCTGACAAAGCTCCGAGCAGGCGAAGAATATTTGGAGACTCGGTTGTAGTTGGCATCACCAATGCCAAAACCCTGATCTTTTTCATTGCGGTGCTTCCAAGCTTTATCAACCCGGAGGCCGGAAACCTTACGCTGCAGATGCTGTTTTTGGGAGCACTGTTTCTGGTGATTGGTGTCACCAGCGACTCGGCCTATGCGATTGCAGCCGGAAAGGCCAGGGATTGGCTTTCATCCTCCGCCGACAGACTGGCAACCTTCCGCGGTATTGGTGGATTGGCGCTAGGCCTGCTTGGCGTCTATATGTTCTTTGATGCCATTAATTAGCTTTCTGGCAAGTTCGTGCAATAAATAGACACTCATCTATGTATGCTAAATGTATGAGTGAATGGAATTACACCAAATGCGCCAAACCGTTTGAAAGCATCGAAGCGGCCGAAGCGTTCATGGAGCAGAAAGACTTTGCCGGACACATCCTCAAGCGTGACAATGGCTACGCGGCGGTCTGCCCGACCTACCCTGATGGCTTCTACCCCGATGCGGTGCTAGTGAAATCACGAGACAATGCCAAGGGCGAACTGGCTGCTGCCAAGAATTTGCTAACCCTCTCGCCAACTTCCGACTGCTGCTAAGCATGCATCGTTTTCGCCTGATTGGCTCGAATAGAATCTAGAACCGATCTGCAGCGAAGCAGCTAGCATCACGCCGCAGAGCCACCTGCGTTGTTCGCGAAAAAGCTAGGCACGCCTAAGCTACAAAATGCCCGTTTGTAATTGCCCCTATGGCTTTTTGGATAACTCCCCTAGACTTCTATTGAGACAGTTCTAAACCACTGCTCAGCGTCGTAGAACGACCCCCACGAATCTGTGGTTAATCTTTTCCTTCGGCGAACGAATACATCCATCGGTGTCTTCGCCATTTGCCCAAAAACTTGGGCTCAAAAGTGATGCAAAATTCACATGAAAGTAATTACCTTATGTCTTCAAAGACTTTCCTTGACCTTGGCGTGCCAGCCAAAATTGCCGCTGCACTAAGCGCACAGGGCATTGACTCACCGTTCCCCATTCAAGTTGACTCGCTGCCAGACACCCTGGCCGGTAAGGATGTGCTGGGCAGGGGCAAAACCGGATCCGGCAAAACCCTAGCCTTTGGAATTCCAATGATCGCCAGGCTCGCTACTTCTGCAATCAATAAGCAGGGCGCTGGCAAGCCAAGAGGCTTGGTGCTAGCCCCGACTAGGGAACTAGCCACACAAATTACCAATACGCTCCAGCCATTGGCTGCTGCTATGAACCTCAGGGTCACCACCATTTTTGGTGGAGTATCTCAAAACAGGCAGGTTCAAGCTCTTCGGGATGGTGTCGATATCATCGTGGCGACCCCGGGCCGGCTGGAGGACCTGATGGGTCAGGGCCTTTTGAAGCTGGATGCAATTGAGATCACCGTATTGGACGAGGCTGACCACATGGCAGACCTTGGTTTCTTGCCTGGAGTGACCAGAATTTTGAATGCAACCCCAAGAACCGGTCAGCGCCTGTTGTTCTCGGCGACCTTGGATAACGGGGTGAAGAGACTCGTAGATAAGTTCCTGCAGAACCAGGTCATGCACGCTGTTGACGATGCCAATTCCCCGGTTGCCCAGATGACCCACCACGTGTTGGAGGCTGCCGACGCAGACGCAAAGAAGGCATTGGTGTTCGCCTTGGCCTCCGGAACAGGAAGAAGAATCCTGTTCATGCGCACCAAGCACCACGCCAAGAAGCTTGCCAGGTCGCTTACTCAGGCCGGGATACCTGCCGTTGACCTGCACGGAAATCTTTCCCAGGCCGCCCGAGATCGAAACCTGGAGGCATTTAGCGCGGGCAAGGCACGTGTGCTGGTCGCGACAGATGTGGCAGCAAGGGGCGTTCACGTTGACGGCGTAGACCTGGTGATCCACGTTGATCCGCCGGCTGAGCACAAGGCCTACCTGCACCGCTCTGGGAGAACAGCAAGGGCTGGAGCAGCAGGTGATGTGGTGACCATATCTTTGCCAACCCAGCGTAAGGACCTGGCTGACTTGCTGAGCAAAGCCAAAATCTTGGTAAGGCCGCAGGCAGTTACTGAAAAATCACCACAGGTGATTGCGCTGATCGGAGAAGTTGCCGAATACGTGAAGCCTGCTCCCCCAGCAGCTAAGCCGACACCATCGGGCAAGTCAACTGGTCGCAATGCCCAGCGAAAGCGAGCAATGCGCGAGTCTGGCAAGGGTCAGAATCAGCAGTCTAGGACCCCTGGCTCGAGACCCAAGACCCAAAGTGCCACCGGCGGTCAGCGTCAGCGTCAAAATTCGAGGTAGTCACTCGAGCCAGTTCCAATCGGTCCCCGCTTGGAACTCGGGGCTGCAGCAGTAGGGCCCAGGGTGGGCCCCGTTACTCAGAGTCTTCCCACGCTCTTAATGTCTTGCTCAAACTCCCCAATGATCTCGTCACTCACTGTTCTTCTGGTGTCCCCAATGGCCCAAAGGTAGTGATGCGTGGCCGTGGTCGAAGAATCATTAGTATCTGCCTGAGCTTCATAGACCGACTGCTCTAGCGCTCGCTGTGATGCCTTTCGGGCTGCATACTCGATGTCGGCTGGAGAGAAGCCAGCTGATCGGGATACCAATTCAGCCAGATCGATATTCGGTAGCGCCGTAGCGGGAATATACCTACCCCAGATCGATCGACGCGCCTCTTCATCCGGCAGCCCAATAGGAATCACGTAGTCGAATCGGCCGTGACGCAAGAAGGCGTCGTCCAAGGCACGGATGTAGTTGGTTGCCACCACCAGAAGGTGCCCCGGCTTCTCACGAAAGGCTGGGATCAACTTAAGTAGTTCGTTGGTCACACCTTGAGTCGGCGATGGCGGATCACCCTTGCGCTTGGAAGCAATCTCTTCAACCTCATCGATAAAGACGACAACGTTTTCTAGGTCGTTTACCGTGTTGAAGACTTCACGCAGACCGCCAGCCAAGCCGCTCGAGTCGCCAGCCAGTCGTGAGGGAAAGACCTCGATAAAGGGCCAATCGAGTCGAGAGGCGACCGCCTTGGCAAAAGTAGTTTTTCCTGTTCCCGGAGGACCGAACAGGACAATGGCCTTTGGTGGCTCAACGCCAAAAGTCTCAGCCAACCTGGAATCGGCTAGCGGCAAAACCAAGCGCCGCTCGAGCATCTCCTTCTCATTTTTCATTCCCGCAATCTTGTCCCAAAGATCACGTGCCAACACTCGACCACCAAGATTGGTGAGTATCTCGCGCTCTTTCTCGCTCACGGAGACTTCGCGCTCAAAATATTTGAGGTGCTTCAAGTCGGCAAATCCGGCCTTTTCCAGAACACCGCTCTTGCCGTCATCGGCTACTAGCATAGAAAGCTTGGTGATGCCAGCTTTGGCCATGTCAATTTCGAGTTCGCCCAAAAGTCTTCCACCTATGCCCTGACCTTGATGCGTATCAGAAACCATAAGAAGCACCACCCAGCCCTGCTCGTGCGCAGTACGGCCGACAGCAAAGCCAACGATTTGGTCTCCATCAAAAGCCGTAATCGCATGGTCTTGGCCGCAAGAGGCGAGCACTTCGGCGAGGGAGTAAACAGGGGCGTAGCCGGCTGTCCGGGCTTGATCCCAGAGTGTCAGCAGCGAATCGGTGTCAACTGGTTGAAAGTTGCGGTATCTAACGGCCATAGCGTTTCCCCTTAATGGATTACGGGACTATACAACCATTCCAGACGAAATTTATTGCGCCCTCGGTAGGAATCGAACCTACGACCAAGAGATTAGAAGGCTCTTGCTCTATCCACTGAGCTACGAGGGCTTTGCCTTGGACAGTAAGGCAACACACAGTCTACACAAGGCGGTCAAGCCTCGGCATAGGCTGATGCTCGAAGCCGCTAGCTGGCAGAAACCAGCTGGCTTATGGCAGCTTCGAAGACTTCTTGGTGGCGGTCAACGTCCGCCTTGGTGGTCGCAGGACACATCAACACCATGTTGTGAAAAGGCGTGAGCAGCACTCCACGGTTCACTAGGTAGAGATGCAGGAAATCCTCTAGCAATTGATCAGCACAGTCATGGGCCGCTGTTCCGGTCTTTGGATATGGCTTGGCGAAACGATATTCCGCTCTTGTTCCAAGCTGATTGATGGACCAGGGCAGCTGGTATTTTTCGAAAAGAGCATTAACTCCATTAGTGAAGTAGGTCGCGAGATCGATCATTTCGGCAAAATTCTCTTTGGTTAGAACGCTCTCCAGGGTTGCTCGCATTGCCGCAACAGACAAGGGATTACCGGCCAGGGTTCCGCCAACGCCACCCATGTCCACCAGGTCCAGGTCGGTTCTCTCCATGACCTTTTGGGCAAACTCCTCGCTTAGTCCATAGGTTCCAGTAGGAATGCCGCCGGCGATCGCCTTTCCGATAACAAAGATGTCAGGTTCCAAGTCATCGCGCATTGTCATCCCGCCATAGCCAGCAGAGAAGGTGTGAGTTTCATCGATGATTAGAAGCGCGTCATACTTCCGGGTCAGCTCTCGAACCCCTTCGAGGTATCCGGGCTCTGGAAGGACAATACCGATATTCGTTAGCGCTGGCTCCATCAAAACAGCAGCCACATCGCCGTTCTTCAGCTGTCGCTCCAGACCCACAAGGTCGTTGAACTCGGCAACCCGGGATGTCTCGGTGACATCAACCGGAGACCCGACGTTGCCAGGCCGAGACATTCCCTCGCCGTCAGGACCAACAACGATCAACGACTCATCTACCGAGCCGTGATAGCAGTAAGCATTGAACAAAATCTTGGACTTGCCGGTGATAGCCCTAACGAGCCTGATCGCCCATCGATTGGCATCGGTGGCAGTGAGCGAGAAGCTCCATTTGGCCATCTTGAAGCGCTCGGTCAAGTTGTTCGCAACCCACTGGGCATCTTCCGTTGGAAGCATCGTTGTCAGTCCACCCTGGTCCTTTATGCGCTTGACTATGGCGTCAACCACGATCGGATTAGAGTGACCTGCCATGGCCCCAGTGTCCCCCAAGGCAAAATCTATGTATTCGTGCCCGTCGATATCCCAGATCCGATTGCCTTGCGCCCTGTCAAAATAAAGCGAAAAGCCTCCGGCCTTCTTGTTCATCCAGGTCATCGGAACCTTGCCAAACAGATTGTCGGCAGCCTGGTAGGCAGCCTTAGATCTTGGGTTACGGCTTGCGAACAACTCCTGCTCGTTGGCATAGAGGTTAGTTAGGTGAGTTCTGTCGATCATGAGTTCCTCCTCTGGGTCCCCCGTCGAAGTTACCAACTCGACTACTGCCCGAATCCTGAGGATATTGGTTTCTATCCTTGCATGGTTCGGGTTGAGTAGTAAAACTTGCCTGCTGACTCACTAGACGGAAAGAAATCGCCCCTAGACTTGGAGACAAAAGAACTCCCAGGAAAAGGCCAATCAATGACGCTTCGTGCCACCGACATCCCTGTAATTCCAGCTAAAGATGAGCTTTCGGGAGCAGTGATTGATCAGGTGCAACAGTGGGTGCTCAATGCCTCGCAACAGAAGAGCTCGCCGGCAGCAGACCGTCTGTCTGGGTTGCTTCAGGATCCGAATGGCTTGGACTTTGCAGTTGGCTTTGTAGATGGCGTAATCAGGCCAGAGAGCCTCAAGGTTGCAGCAAAGAACCTCTACCGCCTAAGAAAAATCACCCCTAAGTTTTTGCCTTGGATTCTCAGGTTTTTACTGTCGGTTGGTGCAAACTTGGCCAGGCCATTCCCATGGATTGTTATTCCAATTGCAAGAAAGGTGCTCAGGTCTTTTGTCGCCCACCTGGTGATCGACGCAACTCCGTCAAAGCTAAGCCGGAGCATTTCCAGACTTCGAGCGCAGGGATCAACATTGAACATCAACCTTCTGGGTGAGGCTGTTCTAGGAAAAAAGGAAGCTGACCGAAGGCTTCAGAAGGTCAGTCAGGTGCTTTCACGTCCGGACGTCGACTACGTGTCCGTCAAGGTGTCTGCAATCGTCTCGCCGCACTCAGCCTGGTCCTTCAATGAAACAGTAATTGACGTTATCGAGCGACTAACGCCACTTTATGAGATTGCTTCACAGTCAAAGACCAAGAAATTTATCAACCTGGACATGGAGGAGTATCACGACCTCGACATGACGGTCGCCGTATTCAAGGGAATTCTCTCGAAGCCGCAGTTCCAAAATCTGGAGGCTGGCATCGTGCTGCAGGCCTACCTACCCGATGCCCTCAGGGCAATGATTGACATTCAGCAGTTTGCTGCGATGCGAACAGCCGATGGTGGCGCACCAGTCAAGGTTCGAGTGGTCAAGGGAGCGAACTTGCCGATGGAGAGAGTTGATGCCGAAAGCCACGGCTGGGCTCTTGCAACTGTTGAATCCAAGGCGGCTGCCGACGCAAACTACAAGCGAGTGCTGAACTACGCACTAACTGAGGACCGAGTAGCCAACGTTCGAATTGGCGTAGCCGGTCACAACCTGTTTGACCTGGCTTTCGCATGGCTGCTTGCTTCTCAGCGCAACGCCCAGAGTGGCATGGACTTCGAGATGCTGCTTGGTATGGCTGAAGCTCAGGCTAATGTGATTCGAAAGACCGTTGGAACCCTGGTTCTCTACACTCCGGTTGTACACCCGCAAGAGTTTGATGTTGCCATTGCCTACCTAATCCGGAGGCTTGAAGAGGGCGCGTCAAAGGACAACTTCCTTTCCAATGCCTTCCAGCTAACCAACCCGGACGCATTTGCGATTGAGAAGGAGCGCTTCCAGGTTGCATTGAACATGCTGGACCAAAGTGTTCCAATCCCAAACCGCCTTCAAGATCGTCACAATGATGTGGCCTTCGCTCCGGCACAGGGGTTCACAAACTCTCCCGACACCGACCCTTCACTTGCGGGAAACCGCAGCTGGGGCTACGAAATCATCGAAAGGGCGAAAACCAGTGACATCGGCCTAGACCTTGTGGCAAGCCAAACGCTTGCAACCGAAGAACAACTTGAAGTATTGATGCGCAATGTTGTTGCAGGTGGCAAGAAGTGGTCGCAGCTCTCCGGCTTCCAACGATCCGAGAAGCTGCACGCGGTTGGCGTTGCTCTCGAGGCAAACCGCGGCAGGCTAATAGAAGTTTCGATGGCCGAGGCGGGCAAGACCTTGGATCAAGCCGACACTGAGATCTCTGAGGCAGTCGACTTCGCTCACTACTACGCGGAGCGAGCAGAGGAGCTTGATTCAATAGATGGCGCCAAGCCAAAGCCATTTGGTGTCAGCGTGATAACACCTCCATGGAACTTCCCAATAGCGATTCCTGCCGGTGGCGCACTGGCCGCGCTGGCTGCTGGATCAGCTGTTATCTTCAAGCCAGCCGGCGCAACTGCGCGCTGTGGTGCGGTGCTAGCTGCAATCATCTCTGAAACGATAGCTGCCGACGTGTTCGCTCCAATCCAAATCAGCGAATCTGGCCTGGGAAAGCAGCTGCTGTCACATCCTGATGTAGACCAGGTGATTCTGACCGGTGGCTACGAGACCGCACAGCTATTCAAGACCTTCCGTCCGAACATGCGACTTTTGGCAGAAACCAGCGGCAAGAACGCAATCATTGTCACCGAATCGGCAGATTATGACCTTGCCGCAAAAGACATCGCCTACTCGGCGTTTGGTCACGCTGGTCAGAAGTGTTCCGCCAGCTCGATCGTGATTCTGGTTGGATCTGCCGCCAAATCAAAGCGGTTCCGCCGTCAGCTAGAGGACGCCGTCACTAGCCTGCACGTTGGTCACCCAGATGACCCGAAAACGCAAATGGGACCAATGATTGATGCACCGACCGGGAAGCTCCTTGAGGGGCTTACCGTCCTCGAGCGCGGCGAGAAGTGGCTTGTAAAGCCTGCCCAGCTAGATGAAACTGGCAAGCTTTGGTCTCCCGGCGTTCGGTACCACGTCAGGCCAAACTCCAAGAGCCACAAAACCGAGTATTTCGGACCGGTCCTGTCGGTAATGACCGCACCGAACCTGGAAGCCGCAATCGCACTTCAGAATGCGGTTGACTACGGTCTGACCTCTGGAATCCACTCCTTGGATCAGGCGGAGATCAACACCTGGCTAAAGGGTATTCAAGCTGGAAACCTGTATGTGAACCGAGGCATCACCGGCGCTATCGTTCAGCGCCAGCCATTTGGTGGCTGGAAGCGCTCTAGCGTTGGGCCAAGCACCAAGGCCGGTGGACCAAACTACATCCTGAGCCTGACCCACTGGGAGAGTGCGGAAGCAACAAGCCATGCCGAAATTCTGAACAAGCAGGTGAACGAGCTTTTGGCCAGGGCTGCAACCACCGAACTTTCTGAACAGCACCTTGAATCATTGGTGCGCTCAGCAAAGAGTGACCAACAGGTATTGTCTGAGGTCTTCGAGACCTCAACTGACCCCTCGGGCTTGGCAAGCGAGCGAAACGTTTTGCGATACTTCCGAAGCGACTGTGTTATCAGAATTGAAGCCGATGCAACCGAAGTCGAGACCCTCAGAGCTGTTTCATTGCAGCTTTTGCTGGGTAAGGGCCAGATCAGTGCTGCTTCACTGCCTGACATGGCGATCGCGCTGCTAAAGCAGTCAGGGGCCCAGGTTCTGATCGAGGATCATCAGAGTTTCGCTGCAAGGACTGTTGCCAATCCAACCAGAGTCAGGTGGATCGGTGGCGATCAGCTTCGCGCGTCGACGGATCTGTTCGGAAACTGCGATGTTGCGGTCTATGACCATAGCCCGACCGAGTCTGGAAGAATTGAGCTACTTCCGTTCTTCAAGGAGCAGGCAGTGACTATAACTGGGCATCGATTTGGAACTCCAGTGAAGTTTGTTCAGGAGCTAGCCATCTAGTTCCTGTTCAGGGTTTTCCCAGACCTTTTTGATCCCCCTTTGGATTATTCTTCTAAGCTTGCTAGTTATTAGAAGTAACTAAAACCAAAGAGGGCTCCTTTTGTCACTTATTTCCAAACTTTCCCTGGCTAATCGCGCTGTCGTGGCCCTAATCACACTGATAGTTGGTGTGTTTGGTTTCCTTTCGGTGGGAGCACTGAAGCAGGAACTGATTCCGTCAATTGAGATTCCTTCTGCCGCGATAGTTACCTCTTACCCTGGCGCATCGCCTGAGGTTGTCGACCAACAGGTTTCAACCCTGATTGAAAACGCCGTTATTGGCCTCGAGGGGCTTGAGTCCACAACTGCAACATCCTCAACTGGACTTTCGGTTCTGAGAGTTTCTTTCCAGTTCGGAACGTCAACAGCTGATGCCACAGATCGACTAAATGCAGCGATCAGCTCCATCGAGAGCGCACTCCCCCAGGATGCTAGCCCTCAGGTTATTTCAGGTAGCTTTGACTCTGTACCGATTATTGTTCTAGCCGTATCGGCCGATAATGGTGACAACGAGGCACTTGGTGCCGCTCTTGAAAAACTCGCTCCATCGCTGTTTCAGCAGGTGGATGGCATTCGAGACATTGCCGTCTCGGGAGCCAAACAGAAGCGCCTGAATCTTGAGCTCAATCAAGTCGCCCTTGCCCAGGCAGGGCTGACACAGCGAGACATTGCCACAGCACTTTCTGCAAACGGACTTGTTTTGCCAGTGGGATCACTGACCGACACCAATGGCAGCATCTCAATCCAAATGGGTACTGCGGTTAACACCGTTGCCATTGTTGAATCCCTGCCATTGATTTCATCAACGCCGGCAGCACCTGGACAGCCGGTGGTGACAATTGCCGATGTGGCTAGCGTCACCTATGAAGATGCTCCGGTGACCTCGATTGCTCGCACCAATGGCAAGGAATCAATCGCGATTTCAATCACCAAAACCCCGGACGGCAACTCAGTTGCAGTTTCACAAGGGGTTCAGGACCTAATTCCTGAGCTAAAGACTGCTTTGGCCCAGGACGTCACGGTTGTGACTATTTTTGACCAGGCGCCCTTTATTCAGGAGAGCATCAAGGACCTGACTGTCGAGGGCCTACTTGGACTGGGTGCTGCAATTTTGATTATCTTGATCTTCCTGCTGAGCGTCAAGTCCACACTTATTACCGCGATTTCGATCCCAACCTCGCTGTTGATCACCTTTATTGGCTTGCAGCTGGCGGACTACTCATTGAACCTATTGACTCTTGGTGCCCTCACGATTGCGATTGGTCGAGTAGTCGATGACTCCATCGTCGTTATCGAAAACATCAATCGACACCTCAGCTACGGAGAGGAACGCCGACAGGCAGTCCTAACTGCCGTCAAGGAAGTGGCCGGAGCAATCACCGCCTCGACAATCACGACAGTGGCCGTGTTCTTGCCAATCGCACTGGTTTCAGGCCTGGTCGGCGAGCTCTTCAGGCCATTTGCCTTCACTGTGTCAATCGCTCTACTGGCTTCGCTGCTGGTCTCGCTAACAATCGTGCCGGTGCTTGCCTACTGGTTCCTCAGAATGCCGAAGCGACTGGCAAAGGCAAAAGCGCTCGACCCGGTCGGCTTCGAGGCTAATCAGCGCGAGGTGGAGGAAGCCCGAGAGAAGAAGGGCTTGCTGCAACGCGGTTACATTCCAATCCTGAACGGAACCAAGAATCACCCGTGGCTGACTCTGGTTGCCTCAATGCTGATTCTTGGTTACACCTTCTCACTAGTTCCGCTGCTGAAGACAAACTTCATTGATGGCGGAGGATCGAACCAGTTCACCGCAACATTGAGCATGCCGACCAACACAACCCTGGACGAGCAAGATGCAGCTGCAGGCGATCTTGAGCGCGAGATACTGGCAATCGAAGGAGTTGAGGTTGTGCAAAGTACTGTTGGTTCCTCAGCCGATGGTCGCGTTGCTTTTGGTGCTTCGGCTTCTGGGGTTCAGATCACCGTCAGCTCTGATGAAAAGGCAGATGTCGAACTGATCAAGGAAGATGTCCTTGGAATATCTGTTCCGGCCGGTAGTGAGATTACGGTCTCTTCTGGCGGAGGCTTTGGCAGCAGTGAAACCATTGACGTCCAGGTGCTCGCTAGCGATCCTGAACTCTTGCAAGAGGCAGTGAACGCAATTGCTACCGGAATGGAGAGCGTCGGGAACGTCAGCTCGATAACCACCACCTTGGATGCAGACCAGCGAGTGCTTGAGGTTATCGTTGACCGCGAAAAGGCCGCCAGCTACATGCTGGCTGAGACCACCGTGACCGGCATTGTTGCAAGTCAACTTCGACCTACGCCACTTGGAACAGTGAACATCGAAGGCAAGGATGCTGACGTATATGTCTCTGGAACCAAGGCTCCTGAGTCGATCGCTGAAATCAAGGCGCTATCAATTCCAACAATGCAGGGAATTATTCGCCTCGACAGCATTGCTAGCGTCACAGAAGTTCTAAAGCCCACCTCAATCACCTCTGAGCGTGGAAACCGGACTGCAACCGTGTCGATGACTCCAATTGGTGATGACCTTGGTGCCATTTCTGCTGAAATCACTGACACCCTTGCCACCATCGAACTGCCTGCAGGAACCGAGGCAAGCATTGGTGGTGCTGCTGCTGACCAAGCAGAGAGCTTCCAGCAGCTTGGAGTTGCCCTGGTTGCTGCCGTTGCGATCGTTTACATCGTCATGGTTGCCACCTTCGGAAGCTTGATTCAGCCGTTATTGCTGCTGATCTCGATTCCGTTTGCTGCAACTGGTGCTCTTGGTCTACTGCTTATCTCTGACACAGCCCTTGGTGTTCCAGCTCTTATCGGAATGCTGCTGTTGATTGGAATCGTTGTTACAAACGCAATTGTTCTGATTGACCTTGTCAACCAATATCGAAAGTCTGGGCTGAGCGTTCAGGACTCGCTGATTGCAGGTGCTAGGCAGCGCCTAAGGCCGATCCTAATGACCGCGTTCGCAACCATCTTTGCCCTTACTCCGATGGCACTTGGGGTCACCGGAAACTCCGGATTTATCTCCAAGCCGCTGGCAATTGTTGTCATCGGTGGATTGATATCCTCGACACTGCTGACGCTGATTCTGGTTCCAGTTCTCTACTGGTTGGTTGAAGGACGCAAGGAGCGCAAGGCGATTCGAATTGCCAAGCAACTTTCTAAGAAGCAAGCAAAGGCCGATAAGAAGACTGGCAAGCAAGCTGCCGGAGTAGTGGTTGCCGACCAGTCAACTTCAGAGACCGCAGCGGTTGCTGCTGAGCCAATTGCTCCCACCACCCAGGCTGTAATCGAGCCCGAGATTTCAGGCGAGCAGGTCTTCCAGCCAGCAGCGCTTGTTGACACCCCTGAGCTGGCATGGTCTGAGGAGCCTGCTGACCTGCAAATCGACGATGAGTCATCAATGCAGTGGAGCGAGGAAGCAGCTCCTGAGAGCCCGGCGCCTGCGCCAACCCAGCCAGCCGCCATGGAGTTGCCAGCAGCTGCATCAGACGCACCGCTTACAAAGGCGGAGCAACGCGCCGCTAATAAGGCAGCAAAGGCTGAGCGTAAGGCTCAGATCAAGGCCGCCAAGAACTCCCGACACTCGAACGACTAATCCGCGATGAACGATTACATAGTTTGGGTTGACTGCGAAATGACAGGGCTTGAAATTGGCGTTGATGAAATCTGTGAGATTGCAGTTATTGTCACCGACCAAGAGCTGAAGCCGGTGCATGAGGGGCTGCAGCTGGTGGTAAAACCATCACGCAAGGCAATGAAAAACATGGGTGAATTTGTGACCCAGATGCACACCGACTCTGGCCTGATTGAGGAGATCCCCGCTGGCATCTCGATCAAAAAAGCAGAGGCGCAAGTACTTGACTACATCAAACAGTGGATAACCGAGCCTAGGACTGCTCCGCTCGCTGGCAACTCGATTGGGACTGACCGGATGTTCCTAAATCGGCAAACGCCAGAGTTTGATTCGTTTCTTCACTACCGAAACATTGATGTCAGTTCGTTGAAGGAGTTGGCCAGGCGCTGGTATCCAAAGGTTTACTTCCAGCTTCCAAAGAAGCAGGGCGACCACCGAGCTCTTGCCGATATTCGTGAATCAATTCAAGAACTTCGCTACTACCGCGAGGTATTGCTGGTAGATCAGCCCGGCCCAACCTCGAAGGAACTAAAGAGTGCCGTAAAGGTGCTGGAAGCTGATACAATCTAACGGTTCTGGCTTGCCAGACATGGTGGGTATAGCTCAGTTGGTAGAGCACCTGGTTGTGGTCCAGGGGGTCGCGGGTTCAAGCCCCGTTACTCACCCCAGATGTTAGTTAGCTCGTTCGAGAATGAGCTCTCTGACTCTGGCAGCGTCGGCTTGACCACGCATTTCTTGCATGACAGCACCAATCACAGCACCGGCGGCCTGGAGCTTGCCGTCTCGAATCTTTTCCAAAACATCTGGCTGACTCGCTAAAGCCTTGTCGATCGCGGCAATCAAAGCGCCCTCATCGGTTACTACCCGAAGCCCTCGAGATTCAATTACCTGACTTGGCTCACCCTCGCCTGCTAGAACGCCAGCAACAACATCGCGAGCAATTCGGTCGGTTAGCTCGCCAGCATCAATCAGCTTCTGGATCTCTGCAACCTGCCCGGGAGTGATTGCGAGCTCAGTAATCGAGACTCCCTGCGCGTTAGCAAGCCTTGCAAGCTCGCCGGTCCACCATTTTCTGGCCGACTGCGGGCTGGCGCCGGCTGCCACGGTTTGCTCAACCTCATCAAGCAAATCAGAGTTCAATACGTCACGGAACTCAAGGTCGGCGAATCCCCACGCTTCCTGGAGACGCTTGCGCCTGATCGCTGGATTTTCAGGAAGAGTCTTCCTGATCTCTTCGATCCACTCAAGACTTGGTTGAACCGGAACTAGGTCTGGTTCTGGGAAATAGCGGTAGTCATCTGCGTCGGACTTTGGCCGCCCGGCGGAGGTGTGCCCGCGATCCTCGTGCCAGTGCCTGGTCTCCTGAATAATTCTCCCGCCGGCGGCAAGAATGTGGGCCTGTCGCTGAATCTCGTAGCGGACTGCGTTTTCTACGCTCCTGAGGCTGTTGACATTCTTGGTTTCGGTTCTTGTTCCTAGTTTTTCAGCGCCCTTTTCGCGTAGCGAAACGTTTGCGTCGCAGCGCACATTGCCACGTTCCATCTTGGCATCTGAAACATCCATCGCCTTGACGATGTCTCTAATAACCCTGACATAGGTTGCAGCGAGCTCTGGAGCCTTGTCCTCGGCGCCATAAATTGGTTTGGTGACAATCTCCACCAGCGGCACACCAGCGCGGTTGTAATCAACCAGAGAGTACTCAGCACCTTGGATTCGACCGGTTGCTCCACCAACGTGAGTTAGCTTTCCAGCATCCTCTTCCATGTGGGCTCGCTCAATTGGAACCTCAAATCTCTCACCGGTTTCCAGCTCAACTGAGATTTTGCCCTCGTAGGCAATTGGCTCGTCATATTGCGAGGTCTGGAAGTTCTTTGCCAAATCCGGGTAGAAGTAGTTTTTCCTTGAAAAACGACCGCTTTCAGCAATCTGACAATCCAGCGCCAAACCGATCGCGATCGACGACTCAACTGCCTTGCGGTTCACAGCAGGAAGTGACCCTGGTAAACCAAGACAGGTTGGGCAAACGTTGGTGTTTGGCTCAGAACCAAAGTTGTTGGCGCAACCACAAAACATCTTGCTCGCGGTGTTGAGCTCAACGTGGACCTCAAGACCGATTACAACTTCAAAGCGCTCTATCGCCTGCTCATACGGCATCAGTTGCTCTTTAGCCATTACAGCACCTCCAGGTTTGGTACTCGTGAAATCAATGGGGCGCCCCATTCGGCATGGTAGAGCGACTCGATGATGCTGGCAGCTCGATACATTTGGTCGTCCTGCATTGCCGGAGCCAGAATCTGAACACCGGATGGTAATCCGTCTTCGGCTGCAATTCCATTGGGCACAGACATGCCCGGAATTCCGGCAAGGTTTGCTGGGATGGTGGCGATGTCATTTAGATACATCGCCAGTGGGTCATCAACCTTCTCGCCGATCTTGAACGCCGTGGTTGGAGCGGTCGGAGTGATTAGAACATCAACTTTTTCAAAAGCTGCTGCAAGATCCTGCTGAATCAGTGTTCTAACCTTCTGGGCCGAACCGTAGTACGCGTCGTAATAGCCAGACGAGAGCGCATAGGTTCCAAGAATGATCCTTCGCTTCACCTCCGGCCCAAAGCCCTTTTCACGGGTTGCCGCCATTACGCGTTCGATAGTCGGGTTTCCCTCTGGCATTGAACGGAGTCCAAAGCGAACCGAATCGAACTTGGCCAGGTTCGAGGATGCCTCCGCTGGGAGAATTAGGTAGTAGGCAGCCACTGCATATTCAAAACTTGGGCAGTCAACCTCGACAACTTCGGCTCCGGCTTTTACAAGCTTTGCAACCGTGTCATCAAAGCAGGCCCTGACCCCTAACTGGAAGCCGTCAGACGAAAGCTGCTTCACAACTCCAACCTTCAGCCCCTTGATGTCTGCTGCCTGAACAGCCGTAACCATCGATCCCAGTGAGTTTGGAAGCGAGGTTGAGTCATGTGGGTCGTGTCCAGAAATGACATCCTGCAGCAGCGCTGCATCCAGCACGGTATTAGCAACTGGACCAATTTGATCAAGTGAGCTGGCTAGAGCTATTAGCCCATAGCGCGAAACAGCACCGTAGGTGGGCTTGGCACCGACGGAGCCGGTGACAGCCGCTGGATAGCGAATTGATCCTCCAGTGTCGCTACCAATGGCGATTGGGGCCAGGTGTCCAGAGACTGCAGAGCTCGAGCCACCACCGGAACCCCCAGGAATGCGGTCTAGGTCCCAAGGATTCTTGCTTGGTCCATAGGCAGAGAACTCTGTTGATGAACCCATCGCGAATTCATCAAGGTTGGTCTTGCCAAGAATTGGCATTGCTGCCTGACGCAACTTGGTGACAACGGTCGCATCGTATGGCGGAATCCAGCCCTCAAGAATCTTGGATCCGGAAGTTGTTGGAGCATCGGTGGTGGTTAGGTTGTCCTTGACTGCAATTGGCACACCATGCAACGGCGAGCTAGCCTTGCCAGCAGCCAATTGCTGATCTGCGCGCTCCGCCTGCTCTAGGGCGTTTGAACGGTCGATGTGCAGGTAGGAATTCGTTTTCGCATTCAGTGATTCCATGCGGTCCAAGAACGCCGTTGTTATTTCAACGGATGAGGCCTTTTTGGTCTGAATTAGCGTCGCCAGCTCAGCAGCTGTGGATGATGTGATGTCAGTCATGATTAGTCCTCATCCAAAATCGCGTTTACCTTGAATCTGCCGTCAGCACTCTCTGGAGCGCCAGATAGTGCTTGCTCTTGAGTCAATGAAGGCAAAATTACATCTTCGCGGTAGACGTTCACCATTGGAATTGGGTGGCTGGTGGCGACCACGTCACCAGAAACCGCCTGGTTCACCATGGCAACTGAGTCAACAATTACGGCCAGCTCACCGGCAAGTTGATCGACCTCTTCATCGGTGACCAGGATCCTGGCCAAAGAGGCGAGATGGCGAACCAAATCGGGAGTTATTTCAGACATGCAATTTCTCAATTCGTCTAACGGCGGTGTTTAGCTAAGTCTAGTTCTGCGAAGCGGCCAATTTCTCAAAGAATTGCTGTTCACTCAGGACTTCAACCGACAGCGCGGTTGCTTTTTCAAGCTTTGAGCCGGCACCGGGGCCGGCAACTAGGAAGCTGGTCTTCTTCGACACCGAGGATGCTGCCTTGCCGCCGTTTTCGATTATCAACTCTTCAATCTGATCCCTGGTCATACTCTCCATCGATCCAGTTACGACAATCGACATCCCCGCAAAGACGCCGGTTGGTTGAGATTGATCAGGTGGTTGATGCCCAGGAATCTCCAGAACCACTCCGGCTTCTAGCCAGCGCTCCAGGATCTCGCGGTGCCAGGACTGTTGATGCCAGGAGATTATGGAAGCAGCTAACCCTGGGCCCACTCCATCAACTGCCGAGAGTTCCTCTTCAGTGGCTTCGAAAATGGCTCTTGTTGATCCAAATCTGGCAGCAAGTGCCCTTGCTGCCACCGGACCAACGTGGCGAATTGAAAGCGCAACCAGCAGCCGCCAGAGTGGACGAGTTTTTGCCTTCTCTAGGTTGGCAAGAAGTTTTAGTGCGATTTCGGATGGCTGGCCATCCTTCTTTCGGAAGTAGTCGACCACTTTCGGGTTGCCCTCTGCGTCATGCTTGGGAAGGCCGGTGTCCGGATCTAGCACCAAGGACCTAATCGGCAATAGATCTTCAAGCGTTAGCGAAAACAGATCCGCTTCGGATTTCACGGGAGCAACCACTGGCTCCAGTGGATTGGTCAGAGCACTCGCGCTGACATACCCAAGCGCTTCAATGTCTAGGACCGCCCTGGAACCGATGTATGCAATTCGCTCCCGCAGCTGAGCGGGGCAACTTCTGGAATTTGTGCATCGCAAGTCAACGTCACCGACCGATGCCGGCTCCAGCTTTGCGCCGCACTCGGGGCAGAATTCAGGCATTAAGAAGGCTCGTTCCGAGCCGTCTCTGAGGCCTACAACCGGACCCAAAATCTCGGGGATGACATCACCGGCCTTACGCAACACGACTGTGTCACCAATCAGCACACCCTTTGCTGCAACCTGATCCTGATTGTGAAGCGTTGCAAATTCAACTTCGCTGCCTGCAACCAGTACCGGTGCTAACACAGCAAATGGGGTGGCCCGGCCGGTCCGACCAATTGAAACCCTAATGTCCAGCAGCTTGGTGTTTACCTGCTCCGGTGGATATTTATAGGCAATCGCCCACCTAGGTGCTCGCGAGGTAAACCCCAGTTCGCGTTGCCTGGATAGCTGATCAACCTTGATCACGACCCCGTCAATCTCGTGTTCAATCTTGGCGCGTGCTTGATTTAGATTCGAAATAAAGGCAAGGGCTTCAGTTGCTGTGGCAACCACAGAAAATTTATCGGTTGTTGGTAGCCCCCAGCTTTTGAGAAGGGCGTAGACCTCACTTTGGCGTGTAGCCTCTGGTCGCCAAACCCCAAATCCATGCACCAGCATCTTCAGTGGCCTGGACCTAGTGACCGCAGGGTCTTTTTGCCGAAGTGAACCCGATGCGCTGTTTCGAGGATTTGCAAATGGCTTGCCACCCTGCTCGATAATTCCAGCATTGAGCTTCGCGAAATCTTCGATACCAAAAAACACCTCACCGCGCACCTCAACCAACTCCGGGTGATTGACACCCTTTAGCCGATGCGGAATCGTGGCCATCGTCATCGCGTTTTGGGTGATGTCTTCTCCGGTTTCACCATCACCTCTGGTGGCAGCTCGGGTAAGAACACCGCGCTCATACGTCAGTGAAACAGCAAGTCCGTCAATTTTGGGTTCACAAAGAAACGGTCCGCCGCCAACCCGTTCTGCCCAGGCCAAGAATTCAGTTTCATCAAAAACATTGTCCAGGCTCATCATTGGTTCGCCGTGTTGAACCGGATCAAAGACACTGCCGGCCGAACCGCCCACGGTTAGCGTTGGAGAATCAAGGGCTGATTCTGGGTGAAGCTGCTCGAGCCTTTTAAGTTCCTGCTCCAGCTGGTCATATTCCATGTCTGAGACCAGGGATTGGTCTTCCGTGTAATAAGCGTGACGGTAACGCTCGATTAGCATCTTTAGCTCGTCGATGCGCTCCAGGTCATTAGACACCTGAGCTGACCTTGCTGCGGGTGCTGTCGATGGTCACTTGGCCGAGAACTCTGGTTCCAAGATAGACAACTGCTGTTTGACCGGTAGCAACGCCGTAGAGCGGTTCAACCAGCGTGATCCTTAGTTGGTCATCAACCACGGCCGCCAGGGCCTTGACGGTGTCTCCGTGGGCCCTGACCTGCACCTCACAGGCAAATTCCTGCTCGGGAGCCTCTGGCGCCTTTCCACACCACGTGTAGCGAGCGCCGGCAAGCTCAGCAATCTCTAGTGCTGCTTCTGGGCCGACCACAACTTCTTTGGTCTTTGGTCGAATCTCAAGCACATATCTGGGCTTCCCGTCTGCGGCGGGCTTACCAATTCGAAGTCCCTTGCGCTGACCGATTGTGAAACCAACATGACCGTCATGTTCTCCAAGCTCATTGCCCTCGGTGTCGACAATCTTTCCCGGGTCGGTGGGAACAAAATCTTTGAGCCAATCCCTGGTGTCACCCTCTGGGATAAAGCAGATGTCATAGCTGTCTGGCTTATTGGCAACGCTAAGGCCGCGGTCTCTGGCCTCCTGACGAATCAGGTCCTTGGATGCGGTTGCTCCCAACGGGAACATGGAATGCTCCAGCTGCTTGGCGTTTAGCACTCCAAGAACATAACTCTGGTCCTTGGCCATTGCCAGCGAGCGGTGAAGCTCTAGGTTTCCGGCGCCATCGTCCACTATGGAGGCGTAGTGACCGGTGCAGACTGCATCGAAGCCAAGTGACAAGCCTCGCTCTAAAAGGGCTGCGAACTTGATGCGCTCATTACAGCGCATGCATGGGTTAGGGGTTCTACCTGCCTGGTACTCAGCTATGAAGTCATCTACTACATCCAGCTTGAAGCGCTCCGAGAAGTCCCACACATAGAAGGGAATTCCGAGCTTATTGGCCGCTCGTTGGGCGTCCATTGAGTCCTCGATTGTGCAGCAGCCACGTGACCCAGTCCTAAGGGTTCCCGGCATTCTCGACAGCGCTAGGTGGACGCCGATGACCTCATGCCCCATCTCAACAGCACGCGCGGCAGCAACGGCGGAATCTACTCCACCACTCATCGCCGCCAGAACCCGCATAACTACAGTCTAATTTGTCTGAATGGTTTATGCAGGAGTTGCCTTGAGAGCGATCGGATGCACCTTAGCAAGTGCGATCAAGAACGAATCAATGTCAGATTTTGTGGTTGTTGACCCCAAGGTCACTCGAATACAAGCCGAAGCCAACTCGGGTGAGTACCCCATTCCTGCTAGCACATGAGAAGGCCCGAGCACTCCAGCCTGGCAGGCTGAACCAGCCGACACGCATATCCCCTCCTGGTCAAGCAGAAACAGCATCGCGTCCGATTGGGTGCCTGGAAAGACTAGGTGTGAGTTGTAGTCGGCTCGCATTGCCTTGGCAGAAGTGAAAACTACCCCAGGAACGATTTCTACCACCCTGGCCTCGAGGTAATTTCTGAGCCCCTTGAGTCTTTCCATCTCTGATGCCAATTGCGCTATCGCTTCAGTGGCTGCCGCCGCAAAACCTGCAGCCAGTGGGTAATTCATCGTTCCTGATCTCAAGCTGCGCTCCTGACCGCCGCCATGAATCAGCGAGGTCGGCTTTTGAGATCTGGCAACAACCAGAGCCCCGACTCCAATCGGTGCGCCGATCTTGTGCCCAGATAGGCTCATTGCTGCCAACCCGCTTGCAGCAAAGTCGATCGGAATGTGCCCGAAAGCCGCCACTGCATCACTATGAACTGGAATCTCGTATTTGGCAGCTATTTCGCAAATCTTCGGTATGTCGGTAATTACTCCGGTCTCGTTGTTTACCCACATCAAGGTGATGAGAGCAATCCGCGAGTGGTGGTCTTGAATTATGTTCTCAAGGTCTGAAATGTCAATCATTCCCCCCTCAAGAAGTTTCACATAGGCAACGTCAGCTCCCTGACTCGCCTCGAGCCATAGCACCGGGTCAATCACGGCGTGGTGCTCGGTGGTAGCAGTGATAATCAGGTTTCGATTTGAATCCTGTTTGTGCCTAGCCCAATAAATGCCCTTGATGGCTTGATTGTCTGATTCAGTACCGCCTGAGTTGAAAATAATTTCTGATCTGTTGGCACCGCAGGCGGTCGCAAGCTGGTCCCTGGCAGTCTCTAGCAGTTCCCTGGTTGTTCGCCCCTGGCTGTGGACGCTAGAGGGGTTCCCCACGAGCTCCAAAGCCTGGGTGAGGGCCAGTCGGGCGCTCTGTCTCAAGCCAGTAGTTGAGGCGTGATCGAGAAAAACAGACATGCGACAAGCCTAGCCCCGCTCCGCTAGAGGTGGCTGCGAGCCATTATGATTTGAGCGGTGAGTGAGACGATCGAAAACGAGCCAACGCAGGGACATCTAAACCTAGGCATGGAGTTACTGGATGGCGGCGGCAGGCTGAATATTTGGTCTGAAAGTGCCACCGAAATAAAACTGCTTCTTCTAAATTCTGAGAACATCTCGATAGTTGACCATGAAATCCAACTTGAACGAGGCGAGGGCGGAGTTTGGTCCCGTACCGACGAGCGACTGACAGCGGGCGTGAACTATGTCCTGAGAGCGAATGGGCCAGCAGGCCCCAGGCACGGCTTTAACCCCGAGCGAAATCTCCTAGACCCCTACGCCAAAGCACTGGTCAGAAATGGGCCACAAAATTATCACTGCGTCGCGGTCAATGATGAGTTTGATTGGCAAGGCGTTTCAAAGCCAGGCACTGCTTTGTCAGAATCGATCATTTACGAGGCCCATCTTCGTGGCCTAACCCGACTCAACCCTGCAATTCCTGAGGAAATTAGAGGCTCTTACGCAGCGCTCGCCCACCCAGCCACAGTCGACTACCTGACCAAACTCGGCATTACCGCAATAGAACTCTTGCCGATCCACGCATTCATTTCTGAACCCAGGCTGGTGAACCTGGGGCTACTCAATTACTGGGGCTACAACTCCATTAGCTTCTTCGCACCCCACCAGCGCTACTCATCCTCCGCAGCCCGAGCAGCCAGCCCCGTTGCGGTTCTTGATGAACTAAAGACGTCGATTCGCGAACTCCACCGGGCTGGCATTGAGGTGATTCTAGATGTTGTGTATAACCACACCGCCGAGGGCGGCGGAGGCGGCCTCACCTACTCATATCGAGGTCTGGACAACTCCAGCTACTACCGTCAGGACGACGAGGGAAACTACCACGACACAACAGGCTGCGGCAATTCTCTGAATTTCGGTAATCCGATCGTCCAGAAGTTGATGCTCGACTCACTGCGCTATTGGGTGACCGAAATGCAGGTGGATGGTTTTCGCTTTGACCTGGCGACAACGATTGCCAGGGATGAACGAAACCACTTCGATCGACACCACCCAGCACTATTAGAAATGAAGTCTGATCCGGTCATTTCGCAAGCGAAGCTGATTATGGAGCCGTGGGATGTTGGAATCGGCGGGTGGCAAACCGGGAATTTTCCGCCCGGATTCCCAGAGTGGAACGACCGTTTCCGGGATTCGGTAAGAAAGTTTTGGCTAACAGACATTTCCAGAGCAAGGTCTCTTGGTGCACATGAAAACGGAGTTCAGGAGCTCGCCGGCCGCATCTCTGGCTCCCAGGACATTTTCGACGAAGGTTCTCCGTTGGGAGCCGTTAATTTCGTCACCGCGCACGACGGGTTCAGCCTGTGGGATTTAGTGTCGTACGACCAAAAGCACAACCACGCAAATGGCGAGGCCAGTCGCGACGGGGCCAGCGACAACCAAAGCTTCAATCATGGTCATGAGGGTGAGACCACCGACCAATACATTTTGTTTGCCAGGCGTAAGGCTGCCCGTAATTTGCTCGGAACGCTCCTTACCAGCGCTGGTATTCCAATGATTACAGCCGGTGATGAACGCCTGAAAACTCAAGGCGGCAACAACAATCCCTATTGCCAGGACAACTTCATCACGTGGCAGGAGTACGAGCCAGACCCAGACAAGGAGAGCTTCTATCTCCAAGTTGCGCACCTAATACAGCTTCGCAAGACCTACCCAGCGCTTCGCCCAAAACGCTTTACTAAATTGGAGGAGCCGACGCCTGATTATGACCAGATGCTTTGGTTCTCCGTTCGGGGCGATCAGATGACCGTTGATGATTGGCACAATCCAGAGCGCCGCACCTTGCAGCGACTGAATTACCACTTAATGAACGATGGAACAAAGCAGGGCATCCTTACTGTCTTCAACGGCTCAGAAGTTATTAAGGACCTCGAACTACCCTCCCCCGACCAGGTCTCAGGCTTTGAATTACTCTGGGACTCGGCCCGAGAATTACCGCCCGAACCCGGCCTACTTTTTGCCCCAGGATCAGGCCTGCGAATGGCTGAAGCATCAATGCAGATATTCGCAGTTCGCTAACTATCCGGATTCTTTTACAGCAGATGCCCCAAAACCTCACTAAATTGTGAGCATGACTAGCGCAACATTTGACATTGGACGATTTCCAATTCTAAAAACCTGGCCTCAGGTCGATGGCGGCAAATATCCGGTTAAGGCATTTGCGTCCGAGGTAATCGAGTTCGGAGCCACAGCAACTCGCGAGGGTCACGATCAACTTGGTGTGGACCTGGTGCTAACAACTCCATTAGGCGAAGTAATCAGAAAAAATATGAAGCCGGGTTCCATGGGTTCTGACAGCTGGCTGATCAAACACCAGCTAGACCAGGTTGGAGTTTGGAATTACCAGATATCGGCGTATGACGACCGATTTGGCACCTGGTTGCACGACTCCGAAATCAAACTCGAGGCAGGCGTTGACAGCGAACTTATGCTTCTTGAAGGCTCGAAGCTGCTTACAGAAATTTCCAAATCCAGTGGCAAGGCAGACCAGAAGACATTTGGGGTTATAGCCAAGCTGTTCGCAGATAAATCGCTTGAGCCGCTCGCGAGATTTCAAAAAGCTCTTGAGCTTGGACTTGCGGACCTAGCCCGACAGAATCCGATTTACCATCTCGAAACCATGTCGCCCAAACTCGACATTCTCTGCGAGCGGTTGGCGGCTGGATCTGCGAGCTGGTACGAATTTTTTCCGCGCAGTGAAGGGGCCAAAAAAACCGGAGCAGGCACCTGGACCTCAGGCAATTTCAAGACGGCCAAATTATCCCTGCAACGTGTCAGCGACATGGGCTTTGAAGTGCTGTATTTGCCACCGATTCACCCGATTGGGAAGACTCACCGAAAGGGCCCGAACAATTCTCTTTCTGCTGGCGAAAACGATCCGGGCTCACCCTGGGCAATCGGCAGCCAAGACGGTGGCCACGATGCGATCCATCCAGATTTGGGAACAGAAAAAGACTTCAAGGGCTTTGTCACTGCTGCAAACAAGCTTGGAATAGAGGTTGCGATGGATCTTGCTCTGCAGGCTTCACCAGATCACCCTTGGGTCACAGAGCACCCAAACTGGTTCAAGCAGCTTGCCGACGGAACTATTGCCTTCGCTGAGAACCCACCCAAGAAATACCAAGACATCTATCCGATCTATTTTGATGAGGACCCAGAGGGTATTCGAGCCGAAGTTCTCGAAATCCTCAAAAAGTGGATTGGCCTTGGAGTCAAGATTTTTCGCGTAGATAATCCTCATACCAAGCCCGTGAATTTCTGGCAGAAGCTCATCGCTGAGGTTCAGGATTTTGACCCCAACGTAATTTTCCTTGCCGAAGCCTTCACTCGACCGGCAATGATGTCAGCTTTAGGAAAAGTCGGCTTTCAACAGTCATATACCTATTTCACCTGGCGAAACAGCAAGAGTGAGCTGGGAGATTACCTCAAGGAGCTCTCTCAGGTCTCCGCTGACTATTTTCGGCCAAACCTTTGGGTAAACACCCCTGACATTTTGACTTCCTATTTGCAGTTTGGTGGCCACCCGGCGTTCAAGATTCGGGCCACAATTGCCGCCACCGCGGGCGCTAGCTGGGGCATGTATGCCGGATACGAGCTGTATGAGTCTGTCGCGAGGCCAGGTGCCGAGGAGGCAATTGACAACGAGAAGTTTGAAATTAAGTTCCGTGATTTTGAAGGAGCCGCTGCCAGAGACACAAGTTTGGCACCCAGGATTTCCCTGCTGAATCAGATTCGAAGCCAGAACCCGGCGCTCAGGCAGCTGAGAAATCTGATTCTTCATGACAGTGAGGACCCAGAAGTTCTCGTTTACTCCAAGTCCTTGGAAGCAGAATTTAATCAAGGTGCACCCAACACGATCATCGTCGTTGTAAATACCGACCCCAGATCAGTTCGGGAAACAATGGCTCTTATTGATCTCGAAAAGCTGAACCTCCCGGCCAATTTTTTGGTTGAGGACCTTATTACCGGAAAACAATTCCAATGGGGCTCTCGCAACTACGTAAGACTTGATGCCTTTGATGAACCAGCCCACATCCTGAAAGTGATCGAATGAGCCCGGACCTAGAAGCACTAGAGGCAATTAGCCAAGGGGAGCACCACAACCCACACTCAGTTCTCGGGCTGCACTCGGAAGGAAAAAACTGGGTTGTTCGAGCCCTTAGACCCTTTGCCACAGAAGTTTTCCTAAAAACCAAGACCAAGAAACTGAACTTTCAGCATGTTCATGGTGGCATTTGGGAGCTACTCGGTTCGGGCAAGGCCCCAGTCGCCTATCGAATTATCGCCAGTTATGAAAGCGCCCCGGACTGGATTTCGGTTGACCCATATAATTTCAACCCTACTATTGGGGAAATAGACCTACACCTGATTTCTGAGGGTCGTCACGAGAACCTCTGGAAAGTCCTCGGATCGGAGCTTGTGACTGGCAAAGATGCTATTGGCGATACTTCCGGAACCAGGTTTGCGGTTTGGGCTCCAAATGCCAGGGCAGTTCGTGTTGTCGGTGACTTCAATGGCTGGGATGGCACCTGCTATCAGATGAGGTCCATGGGGTCCAGCGGCGTCTGGGAGCTGTTTATTCCAGGCGTCGCAGCTGGGGCTCTCTACAAATACGAAATTCGTACCCGCGACAACCAGTGGCTCACCAAGATCGACCCAATGGGCAATCAGTTTGAAACCCCACCTAGCACCGCAACGGTGGTGACAAATAGCAACTACAAGTGGGGTGACGGAAAATGGCTAGATAAGCGACTTGCTGCGAACCAAATGCGGGCACCTATGGCCATTTATGAGCTCCACATGGGCTCATGGCGCAAAGGGAAAAATTACCGGAACATTGCTGAGGACCTAATTGGCCATGTCAAGCATCTTGGTTTCACTCATGTGGAGTTCATGCCACTAGCCGAGCACCCTTTTGGTGGCAGCTGGGGCTACCAGGTGACGGGATATTATGCACCGACATCCAGATTCGGCTCCCCCGACGATTTGAAGTACCTGATCGACCAGCTCCACCAAGCAGAAATTGGCGTGATCATGGACTGGGTGCCCGCCCACTTCCCAAAGGACGATTGGGCTCTGGCTAAATTCGATGGTGAGGCGCTTTATGAAGATGCTGATCCGAGAAGGGGCGACCATCCGGATTGGGGCACTCATGTCTTCAATTTTGGTCGCAATGAAGTCAAAAACTTTCTTGTCGCCAATGCTTGCTATTGGCTCGAAGAATTCCATGTTGATGGTCTTCGTGTGGACGCTGTGGCGTCGATGCTTTACCTTGACTACAGCCGCGAGGAGGGGCAATGGCTCCCGAACATTCATGGTGGTAGAGAAAACTTGGATGCCATTGAATTCCTAAAGGAAACCAACGCAACTGCGTATCGAAAAAATCCAGGAATCATGATGATCGCCGAGGAGTCCACTGCATTTGCAGGAGTCTCCAGTCCCACCGATCAGAACGGTTTGGGCTTTGGTTTCAAGTGGAACATGGGTTGGATGCATGACAGCTTGGAATACATCCAGCACGAGCCCGTGCATCGCAAATACCATCACAATGAGCTCACCTTCTCTCTGCTTTACGCATACGACGAAAAATTTGTTCTCCCAATAAGCCACGACGAGGTTGTGCATGGCAAAGGCTCGCTTCTCAGCAAAATGCCCGGGGATGATTGGCAAAAGCGAGCTAACATGCGCGCCTACCTAGGGTTCATGTGGTCACATCCTGGCAAGAAGCTATTGTTCATGGGCCAAGAGTTTGCTCAAATTAGTGAATGGGACGAGTCGCGCGAGCTTGATTGGTGGCTATTGGATCACTTCGAGCACAGTGGGATGCAAAAAATGGTCTCCGAAATGAACCGGAACTACCTGGACACACCGGCCCTATGGGAGCTCGATCATGAATCGGAAGGATTCCAATGGATTGACGGAGGCAATGCGGACCAAAACCTCGTTAGTTTTATCCGTAAGGACTCAAAAGGGGAAACCTGCCTAGTTATCGCCAACTTTGCCCCCACTGTTCACGAAGATTTCCGCATTGGAGTGCCAGCAGCCGGTGGCTGGAAAGAGCTGTTCAATACTGACCATAACGACTATGGCGGTTCGGGAGTTGGTAATCACAGTGCTCTTGAAACCGAACAGGTTTCGTCGCATGGCCACCCGCAATCGCTTAGGCTAAGCGTCCCGCCTTTGGCAGTGATATGGCTAAAACACGCTTAGAACATCAGGGTCGCAAGTCTTCGTCGAGCGGTTAGCACCGAGGGTTCCGCATCGCCGATCAAAATAAACAGCTCAAGTAGCCGCTGACGGATTTGGTCGCGAGCTTCAAGGTCAACTTCAAATCGATCCAGTAGTGACCCGAGCGCGCTGTCCGCGTCACCGGAAACAAGCAGCTGGTCGGCCTGGCCAAAAACCTTGGCTAATTCATCGCCGGCTGCAATAGAAGAGCCTTCGCTCAGCCTGATCATGAATTTCACCTGCGCCAACCCTGCTTTAGCCTCGGAGTCATTCGGGTATTCAATAATCAACTTTTCGTAGAGGCGCTTTGCCTCTGACAAGTCTCCCGAATCAATTGCGGCCAGTGCGGCTTGATGCTCCGGGGACAGTGGTCGCTCTGGTGTTACTTGTGTGCCATTGGCGCTGACTTGGCTAGTAATACCCTTTTCGGAGGCCATCTGTAACACCTGTCCCAAAACGGTCATGAGTTGCTCTTTGGTCGCTTCGCCCTGAAACAGCGGGGCTGGCTGACCGGCGAGAATTGCCAGCATTGCAGGGGCCTGAGCAACTGCCACTGCCTGAGCTATTTGAGGCTGCTCCTCAATGCTTATTTCGATTCCCGCAAACCGTCCAGCACTGGCCTGAATTACTTCATAAGCCACGCTCCTAACGCGAGCGGATGCCTCCGACTGATCGGTAACCAACATCAACACCGGGGTGGTCTCAGAAAGGCTCAGGTAAGCCCGGAGCGTCGCCTCATCGCCCTTGACAAGCCAGTCTGCTATGGCCTTGCTGGCCACTGGCTGGTCCTTGTGGGTAAGGCCAGACAAATCCATTGCTCCGAAATTGCTCATTATCCACCCAAGGTTATTGCAGAAAGTAGTTGCTGGGTCGCGCCCAGCAAGGTAGCCCTGACATCAGAACCAGCGGCTGGCACATTGAATAGCAACATGGCGCCGTAGCTGGTTTCGATTCCCGTGGCGCTACCGCCTGTTCCCAAGAGAACTGCCTCATCGCCGGTGATTGCTACCGCATCCCCCGGCTCCTTGGGAATGATCGTGTAGGTGTCGATCATGTACAGAGCAACCAATGCGCCACCCTCGGAGTTTGCAAGGAGTACCGGATCGGTTGCTGCCAGCTCGTGTTGGAAATCATGGTTTGCGTTACTGAGAGTTTCTTGCAGCCCAAGCTGAACTGATGAAACCTCTGAGACATATTGGTTATCCGGGTCAATCAGGAGTGTCCAGGGCGAATTCTCACCCTGGTTCAGAAGATTGCCTAGGCCCTCTACCAAGCTTGCGGGATCCATTGACAGGAATTTGTTGTCGGCCTTGAGTGCGTTGGCACCGACCGACTCAGCCGGGACATCTGGAAAAGTGATGCCAGGCAACAAGTTGGAATACTGGTAAAGCTTGTATTGCTCCCTCGGGCTGTCTTGCCTGAGAAGCATCATCACCAACTCTCTGTCGCCGGCAATCACCATGGTGGTGCGGGGCCAGGTGTCAGTGGCACTGGGGAGAAACAACTGAATAGGCGAAAGTGTCAGTGGGGCAGGACCATCGAGCGGGTCATCGGTTGTCTTGGCTGCCAGAGCGTAAGCCGCTCGCCTCATTTCTAGCGCCGGTCCGGCCATTCGAACCTCTAGTGACTCTCGGTCTAGTGACAGGTCCGCGGTCGAAACCACCTGGTCCAGATCATCAAGGATTCGACCCAACTGGTTTCTGTCTAATGATGCAGTGAGAATGCCAGGCTGCTCCAACGGCGACGGTGAAACAATCGGGTTTTCGTAGTTTGGGACACAGCCAGTCAATAGCGAGATAGTGCCTGCGACTGCCGCTGTCTTGAGTGCTCGATGTGCCCTTCTGCCAGTCAGCGGAGCTGGGCCAGCCTGAGACTTTGTGCCACGAGCTCTAATTGGCCTGGGCTTTCGTGGGCCCCTCTTGTTTCGGCGGCTTCGGAACTTTCGACCGTAATGAATTGCGGCATAGATGCCAAAAAGTGCTCCAACCAGCATCAACCCAATGCCGATCAGGGTGATTGGGGCCACTGCGGCTGCAACCTCGCCCAGGTCCCAACTGACCCGAACTGTTCTTGGCGCCAGATCGACGCCGGTCGAAGCAATCAGGATTGCAATCTCATTGTCCACAGTCACCGGAAGCAGCCCGGTGCCATTGGAGCTGAGCTCGTACTTCCAAATATCAGACCCAACCGGATCGGCCGGAGCGCCCTGACCCGGTCGCTCAATCTCTGCCAGACTTACCTTCTTATTTGTCGCATCGACATTCAGCCTGAGCTCCACATAAGGAGCATCGCCCAACCAGGCGACCAAATCAGACTGTCTTGCGGACGACATAAAAATGGCTCCGTCACCAATTGCAAACACGGAGGTGTCGCCCTCGTAGGCGCTGAGTACAGAGTTGGGAATCATCACGTAGCTGGTGGGCTTGGTAAGAGATCCGGATGCGTTGATAACGTCAATCGGTTGATTCTCGAGCTGGTTGACAAACCCGACGGCACTAGAGGTCAGCCCTGATACGAAGATCAAAAGAGCAATCCAAAAACGCATATATTCAAGCTCCGAGTAGAATTGGCTAGCCCGAAAAGTTTACCGCTCAACCAAGGATTGATCTTGTCCACTGAATTTAATCGCTTTGAGACCTCCAAGCGAGGCTACGACCCGGAAGCGGTCGAGCGCGAACTCAAAGCACTTAACTCAGAGCTGGTCCGACTGCGAGAACAATACGCCGACACAGCTGAGGAACTCAAGGAGACCAGGTCAAACCTGGAGCAAACCCAACGAAAGCTTGACAGCACCGCCGCGCCAAACTTCGCAAGCCTTGGCGCAGAGGCCGCAGAGCTGTTGATTAGAGCCGAGAACTCCGCCCGGGAACTAGAGGAAGCCGCGAGCAGCCAGGCCGCGGCAGTATTAGAAGAGGCCAATCACCAGGCAGCCAAGTTGCTGGAAAATGCAGAGCAGCAGTACCAAGAACAAATGGGTGCGGCCGAGCGCAGAGCCGCCCGTCAGGTTGCTGCGGCCAAACACGAGGCCGAGTTACTCACCGCAAACTCTCGAAGCGAGGCCAAGGAACGAATCCAGAGTGCTGAGCTTGAGGTTGCGCGCATTAGAGGCCAGGCCGCAACTGAGGTTGCTGCAATCAAGACCACGGCCAAGCGAGAAGTTGAAAAAGTCAAGGCAGAGCTAGCGTCCAAGGTTGCATCTCAGGAGTATGCGACCCTCGACAAGCTAGGAATTGAAAACGCCGCCAAGGAATTAGCAGTAGCCGAATTGGAAGCTCACCTGGCGACCAGGCGCAAAAAGGCTGAAGAGGAATACCTTGACCTTCACAACCAAGCCGTTGCCGAGACCCAGGGCTACTTGGAATCCGCCAAAAAGGACCTGTCCAGCCTAAAAAAGACAATCTCAACGATTCGCCTTGAAATCCAGGCGCTGGAGATGGAGGCCTCTCAAGCACAGGGACGCATTCTTCAAGAGGCTCGCAAGAAAGCTGAGGCGATCGCCCATAAGGCTGACCTAGAGGCTGCCGAGACCCTGACTGTAGCCAGACAAAAAGCGCTTGAAACCGAAAAAGCGGCCAAGGTTCGAGTTAGTGAAATTGAAAATAAGGTCAAGTCAAGCGAGCTTTATCTAAAGAAATTGCGTAGCTTGTTAAGCACCACCGATCAGCTGGAGGACTAAATGGAGCAGAGAGCTCGGGTTGTTAACTCTTTCCAGATCGGTTTGACCGGCGGCATTGGAGTTCTAACCGCGATCGTCATTGGTGCTGCAATCAGCCAGACTGCGACCATCTTGACCTACATAGCGATAGCGCTATTTCTGGCGCTCGGCCTTGATCCAGTGGTCCGCTCGCTGACCAGGCGCAAGATTCCAAGGCCAATTGCGGTCGGCATTGTTGTCGTTGGTTTTCTAGGGTTTGTGGGGTTGGTTATTTGGGCGATAGTACCGACCGCGGTGTCGGAAGCTACCAAGCTAATCCAACAGGTGCCGGAAATTGCCTCCACCCTGGTCACCACCGAGCTGATTGCACAGTGGGATCAGCAGCTGGGCGGAACCATAACCGCAGCAACTGATTCAAGTTTGGAATTCATCACTGACTCAAATAACTGGCCCGGGCTCTTGGGTGGCGTGCTGCAGGTTGGAATTGGTGTTCTAACCGGAGTAGTCGGCATCGTGATTGTCGTTATTTTGACCCTTTACTTCATGGCTTCACTGGAGTCGATGAAGGACTACCTGGCACTTCTCACCTCGGCTTCTAAGCGTGAGCGATTCAGAAAGCTAACCGACCAAATTGCCTATTCAGTGGGCCGCTGGGTCATGGGGCAGGCTTCGGTGAGCGCAATTCACGCCACAGTCTTGTTCATCTTCCTATCAATCATTGGCGCACCGTTTGCCTTGCTGTTGGTGCTGGTGGCCTTCACGGTTTCGCTAATTCCACTGGTTGGACCGATCTCCTCAGCGATTATCGTGACGCTGGTGACCTTGATTGAAGGTCCGCAGTTGGCGCTTGTGGTAGTGATTTACTATGCCATCTATCTTCAGCTTGAGGCCTACATCATTGCCCCCAGGGTGATGAAGCGAGCAGTATCGGTACCAGCTGCACTTGTTGTGATCGCCGCATTGATGGGTGGAACGCTCATGGGAGTTTTGGGTGCTGTTATTGCAATCCCAGTGGCAGCTTCAACGCTGTTAATCGTTCGTGAAGTTTGGATGCCTAAGCAGCAGCTTCGCTAAAAGCTAGTCGGTAGTGGCGCCGAGCCGGGAACGGTAATCTCGGCAATTTGATCTAATACTGATCTGGTGGCGCGCTCTCCAACCCACAGGTGTTTCTCATCGGGGAACGCAATTACCTGAGCTTTGGGCACAACCGCAAACCCAGCCGTCGCCTCTGCAGGCGGCAAGAACTCATCTAGCTCAGGAACAAGCGCTACTAGCGGCCTATCAAAATCATTCCACCTAGACAGGTCCTGCTGCGTTGCGCGATGAAGCGGCGGAGACAGCAGGATTGCTCCGAGGATGTCATGGTCTGGCCCGTACTTGATCGCCAGTTCAGTACCAAAGGACCAGCCAACCAACCAAGGCTTTGGAAGCCCCTGGTCCGCGCAAAACTTGATTGCGGCCGCAACATCTGCCGCCTCGCCGACGCCACCATCAAAGCTCCCCTGTGAGGTGCCCCTGGGCGAAGTTGTTCCTCGGGTATTGAACCTGAGTACCGCCGCAGAGATCATTGCAGGTAGTCGGTTGGCCGCCTTGCGCAGAATATGTGAGTCCATAAACCCACCGTGGGTTGGAAGCGGGTGCAGAGTAATCAGCGTCACTGCTGGCACGGACTCTGCCGGCAGTGCTAGCTCACCAACCAAGGTCAGGCCGTCGCTGGTGTGAAGCTCAATGTCCTCGCGGATGCCAGGCAGGATTGTTCCAGATCTAATTTCTTCCACTAGGTCAGCATCCCATCAAATAGCTTCCAGCAATGATTGTGAAAATGACGCCTGGTTTCAACACCGCGATGAAGGTCCCAGGCAACTGTATGGGTCAGACCCGGTTCTATTTCGATTCTGCACACTGGGCAAAGCCAACTCTTTCCGGCCTCTGCATTGGTGCCCGAGGTCTGCTGGACCTGGAATTCATTGCCTCGTTTGAATTCAACTTTCGGAAGTGAGGTGCGGACCAGATTTAGATCCAGTTCCCGGTATTCCCGCTTCGGAGCATTTCGGCGTGGTCTTTTTGCAACCATTAGTACCAGTTGTGCTCATCAGAGTGAGCTAGAGCTGCACACGGGGAACTGTAGCGACCATCGATGTAACTGATGCCCCACCTAATTTGAGTTTCTGGGTTGGTGCGCCAATCTGCTCCAGCCGAGGCCATTTTGCTAGCAGGCAGCGACTGCGGGATGCCATAGGCTCCGGATGACTTATTGGTCGCGCTCCAGCGCCAATTGCTTTCGCGCTCCCAGAGCTTGACTAGGCACGAGTACTGGGCGAAATCCCAGCCCTTGGCTGAAACCTGTTCAAGCGCGAATGACTTTGCTGTTCCCGGATCTGGGTAGGCTGCGTTTTTTACGACCAATCGAACCGCATTCGCACCATCGACCACCTCAAATAGTCCGCGCTCGAAGTCCTGGCCGGCGATGGGCTGCACAGTTAGTTTTTGGTAAGTCATGTCGCGATCAAAGCTCTGCAAGCTCTCCGAGGACGCGAATGCTCCCGAGTAAGGATCGACGGCCGTGAGCATGACCAGGGAAGAGACAAAGACAAAGCCCAAGCCGGAACTAATCCGGGGGCGTAACCCTTGTGATCTGTGTTTGGCCAATTTTGCTCCTTGCGACCTCTAAGCCTATTGGGGCTTTAGCACTCGAGCAATCAGCTCAGAGCTTTCTGCTTGTTCATGGCGCTAGCAACCAGCGAACAGAAATCATCCACTTCCGCCCTAGCGAATCCGGATCGAGCACGACCGAGCTCGCGGGTTCGCACTTCAAAGGCCTCCGGAGAAATCAGCTCTCCCCGCACCACTGCTATGCTCGCAATCAGCGACTTCACGTTTGATTTTCGGTAGCCGCGTCGCTCAATGCTGAAGCTCTCTATAGCTCCGACTTTTAGAACCTCAGAAATCGCCTTGGTTGCTGCTCGCAGCTCCGATGCTAGCTGGGATTTGCCACCGCGTCTCATGCGGTGACTGATCTCCCTGGTTTCCAAAGTGTCGGCCAACTTAGCAAGCGTGTTGTCCACTGCCTTTACCTGATAGCCACCCGGAACCAGTGCGAATCTGACTGCGGTCACCATGGAAGAGGTCACTAGGTTGCGCTGCGGTTCACCAAATTGTGTTTCCACTCTGCCCATGAACACGTCGACTTGAGCCGGGTCATAACCGGCAATACCTTCATGATTCAGCGCAAACATTCTCAAAACACCATCTGACTTAGCAGGAAGGCAACAAATGACGACGGAATAAGTGAGTCAATGCGATCCAGAACCCCTCCGTGTCCGGGAAGGACTGTCCCCATGTCTTTCACATTCAAGTCGCGCTTGAGTAGTGACTCGGACAGGTCGCCAAGCACAGAACTCATCAGAATCGCTGCTCCGAAGAGTAAGCCGAACCAAAATGAGGCAGGCGTCAACAGCACCAGCAGCTGCCCACCGGCAATTGCTCCGACTATTGATGCCCCAAGGCCCTCCCAGGTCTTTTTAGGACTGATTTCCGGGGAGAGCTTGGTTTTACCGAAGAATCTCCCAATCAGGTAGCCAAAGGTGTCGATTGCGACAACGGTAAGCACCATTCCAAGGACCCAGGCTCGTCCACCCGGGATATCCGCAAGCTGAATCGCAAAGCTCAGAAGCACCGGCACATAAACCAGCACAAATGCAGTTCCGCCGAAATCACGAAGTGTTTGCTTCGTGCTCTGCCTTGTGGACTGAACTAGAAGCGTCAAAATTCGCCAAGCCACCAAGGCTCCGAAGGCAACCAGGAAACCCAGCCACTGACCCACGGCCCCGAAAAGGTAGGTTGCGATCAATATTGCAGGCGCCAGGGCAGCAATAAGCCTTGGGACATGCCAGCCGGCTTGCCTCATGGCTCGAGCGAGTTCAGCAGCGGCAAACCCCGATGCCAGCGCAACCAGCAGGGTAAAAGCAAGCGGATGCAGAAGTGAGAGCAAAAACACACCGCCAAGGCTGAAACCGACCGCTAATCGCGGTCCCAGGGTTCTAGTCTTGGCGCTTTCCACTTAGACCTCTAGCAGCTCAGCTTCTTTGTTCTTCAAGGCCTCGTCGATGCGGTCAGTGTGAGTCTTGGTCAGAGCCTCGAGTTCTTTCTCAGCCCTGTCCACCTCGTCTTCACCAGCACCACCATCCTTTTTCACTGTCTCTAGAGCGTCCTTGGCTCCGCGCCTGATGCTTCGCACTGAAACTCGGCCGTGCTCTGCCTTGTCGCGAGTGAGCTTCACGTATTCCTTACGGCGCTCCTCGGTTAGCTCGGGAAGATTAATCCTGATTATTTCGCCGTCGCTGTTGGGCTGAGCACCTAGGTTTGGCATTGCGCTCAGCGCCTTCTCGATGGCAGGCAGTGCACTCTTGTCGTATGGGTTGATGATGATCGAGCGCGCCTCTGGGTTCTGAATCGAACCTAGTTGTGAGATTGGGGTCATGGTTCCGTAGTAATCCACCATGACCTTCTGGAACATAGCTGGGTTAGCCCGCCCGGTTCTCACCGAAGCAAAGTCATCCTTGGTGGCCTCGAGCGCCTTCTCCATCTTTTCCTTGGCGCCCGCCATAATTTCGCTAATCATTTCCTTGCTCCTTCTGACCTAGGCCTGAACCCTAGTGCCAACATCTTCACCCAATAGGGCCTGAGAAATATCGTCCATGCCGAACACTCGCATCGGCATTTTGTTGTCCATGCAAAGCGAGAATGCGGTTGAATCCACAACTTTCAATCCCTGCACCAAGGCATCCTGATAACTGATTTCGACCAGCTTCTTCGCATCTGGATTCACCCGAGGGTCCGAAGAGTAAACTCCGTCCACCCCGTTTTTTGCAACCAGCACCTCATCAGCGTCAATCTCAAGGGCGCGCTGGGCGGCGACGGTGTCGGTAGAGAAATAAGGTAAGCCAGCGCCCGCTCCAAAAATCACTATGCGGCCCTTCTCCAGGTGCCTAATTGCCCGGAGCGGAAGATATGGTTCGGCAACCTGCGCCATTGAGATGGCGGTTTGGACTCTAACGTCGGCTCCGGCCTGCTCAATAAAGTCTTGAAGTGCAAGGGCGTTCATGACGGTTCCGAGCATTCCCATGTAGTCGGCCCGACCGCGATCCATGCCTCGGTTTGACAGCTCGGCTCCGCGGAAAAAGTTGCCGCCTCCGACCACAATTGCGACCTCAACGCTCGCAGAAGCCTCAGCAATTTTCTTTGCGATTTCAGATACGACATCTGGGTTTACGCCCAGTCCTCCGGCACCAAATGCCTCACCCGATATTTTGAGAAGAACTCTTCTTTTTTTGGTCTCCAACTAGTCCTCCAACAATCGCACGGTTCGCTACCAATACTAGAGCGAAAAAGGAAACGGGCCCGGTCAAAGACCGAGCCCGCTCACTTTTTTTGAACTAAACGCCAACGCGCAATCTGGTGAAACCAGTGATGGTCAGTCCAGCTGCCTTAGCAACCTGAGCGACGCTTTGCTTGGAGTCCTTGGCGAATGCCTGGTCTAGCAAACAGGTTTCCTTGAAGAAACCGGTCACTCGACCCTCAACGATCTTGTCGAGTGCAGCCTCTGGCTTGCCCTCGTTGCGAGCTGTCTCAGCTGCGATTTCGCGCTCCTGAGTAACGACCTGCTCTGGGACATCTTCACGTGAAAGATACACAGGGCTGAAAGCTGCGATGTGAACCGCGATGTCGTGAGCAGTCTCTGCGTCTGACCCCTCGTAGCCAAGCAAGACGCCAACCTGAGGAGGCAGGTCTTTGCTGGTGCGGTGCAGGTAAGCGTCGATTCCAGGAGCGGAGATGACCTCAACCTTGCGAAGCTCCACCTTCTCCCCCATGATCGCTGCCTTGTCAGTGATTGAGTCAGCTACGGTGGCGCCGTCAAGCGGAGCAGCAAGTGCTTCCTCAACGGTTGTTGCGCCGGCAGCTGAGATTGCATCAGCAACCTGATCTGCGAGAGCTACAAAGTTCTCTGCCTTGGCAACGAAGTCAGTCTCACAAGCCAATTCGATTAGCAGTCCGGTCTCGCCAGAGATTCGGGAAACAACTAGTCCATTTGAAGTGGTGCGACCCTCACGCTTTGAAACACCCTTTAGGCCCTTGAGCCTTAGGACTTCAAAAGCCTTCTCGATGTCGCCGTTTGCTTCATCCAAAGCACCCTTGCAGTCCATCATTCCGGCGCCAGACTTCTCGCGAAGCGCCTTTACGTCCTGAGCTGTGTAGTTAGCCATTATGCGTCCTTCTTGTCTGCCTCAGCCTCAGCAGCTGGGGTCTCAGCGGCAGCCTCAGGCGCCGCTTCAGGCTTTTCGGTCTTCTTTGCCGCTGGCTTCTTGTCGGCTGCCTTTGGAGCGGCCTTCTTTGCAGGTGCAGCAGCCTTAGCCTCGTCTGACTCTGGCGCGCTAGCCTCGGAGCCCTGCTCTAGAAGCTCGCGCTCCCACTCAGCTAGTGGCTCAGCCTGCTCTTCGCCCTTGCTGTGACGAGCAATCATGCCGTCTGCAGCAGCGTCAGCAATTACCTTGGTAAGGATTTCGATGGAGCGAATCGCGTCATCGTTTCCAGGGATTCCAATGGTTACGTCCTCTGGGTCACAGTTGGTGTCAAGAATTGCGATAACTGGGATTCCAAGCTTCTTGGCCTCAGTAATTGCGAGGTGCTCCTTGATGGTGTCAACAACCCATAGCGCACTTGGGGTCTTGCTCATGTTACGAATACCACCAAGTGACTTCTCTAGCTTGTCGCGCTCGCGACGGAAGATCAAAAGCTCTTTCTTGGTGAAGCTTGACTTGCTGGCGTCATCGAAGTCCATGGTGTCCAGCTCCTTTAGTCGCTGGATTCGCTTGTTGACGGTGTTGAAGTTTGTTAGCAGTCCACCCAACCAACGCTGGTTGATATACGGCTGACCCACGCGCTTGGCCTCAACAGAAATAACTTCCTGGGCCTGCTTCTTGGTTCCAACGAACATGATCGATCCACCGTTAGCAACGATGTCCTTCACGAAGTTGTAGGCCTGGTCAATCTGGGTTACAGACTGCTGCAGGTCGATGATGTAGATGCCGGAGCGGTCGGTAAGAATGAACCGCTTCATCTTTGGGTTCCAACGACGAGTCTGGTGCCCGAAGTGAACTCCCGCGTCTAGTAGCTGACGCATTGTGATCATGGCCAATTGGCCCTCCTCTTGGATGCGCGAGGCATCCACTCAGTTTTATGATTCAACCGGTCGGTCAAATCCCTGGCATTCCTTCTGACAGCACCTATTGCTAGGACCGAGTTGTCAAAGTGATTGGAACACGCGAATTCGCCAAAAACCAAAAGGCTCCTGACGTCTTATAAGCATACCAAGCAATCTGGGGGTTTTGCTAGCCCATAAGCGGCTAAACCGGCTATGAAACCGACTTCGGCAAGGCTTTTGACATGATGAAAATTTTCACACTCCTCGCTCTCCTAATTTCGATCGGCGAAACTGCCTTCTCTGCTCCGGAAATCTGGGCAGAGCCAGTTCCGTATTTCGAGGTTGAGAGAAGTTTCATTGCGCCTGTAACCGCGAGAGGCTCTGGACACAGAGGGCTTGATTTTGTGGTCGAAGATGATCAGCCGGTGTTGGCTCCGGTTGA
>Ga0213868_10000335_pt1 | contig 44353 bp, 35 predicted proteins | sample PICome_9_FD_160087 | JGI IMG/M metagenome (GOLD analysis project Ga0213868, IMG submission 160087) | Coastal seawater microbial communities near Pivers Island, North Carolina, United States - PICO127 | ecosystem: Environmental > Aquatic > Marine > Coastal | place: USA: North Carolina...
TAGCTGTTAAAACATCAGCACCAATAGTATTCATTTTAGATTGGAATTCTAAATTTAAAATCCCGTCACCAATATCTTCAATAACTGCACCAGAATTTTTCCAAACTTCGTTGGTTTTTCTTATGTTGTCTAAAATGATGAATGAGTCTTGTCCAGGCTTTTTAATATGAGATTTTGCAGGAATATCATAATAGAAAGTAGCGCCTTCTTTTACAGAGTAAAAAGAAGTTTCTCCTTTTGCTAACATTTCTGTAACCCAGCTAGCGGGTTCCTTTCCTTCAGCTTTCATAATTTCAACTCCTTTGGCAACCCCTATGGCATCCCATATTTGAAAAGGACCGTGTTCCCAACCAAATCCAGCTCTCAGTCCATCATCAATTCTGTAGAGTTCGTCAGAAATTTCTGGAATTCTATTTTGAACATAAGCAAACATTGCTGCAAAACTTTTTCTGTAGAATTCTCCAGCCTTGTCTTTACCAGCAATCAATACTTTAAATCGATCCGCTACATTATCTATAGATTTTGTTAGCGCTAAGGTTTCAAATTTTGCAGGTTTTTTTGCTCTATACTCTAGTGTATTTAAGTCTAATGATAAAATTTCTCTCTTACCATTCGCATTTTTTGTCATTTTGTAAAACCCCTGTTTGGTTTTACTGCCCAACCATTTGTTCTCCATCATTGTATTTACATAGTCTGGAATCACAAACTGATCTCTCATTTCATCGTTAGGGCAATTATCTTTAACTCCATTGGCTGTATGAACTAAAGTATCTAAACCTACAACATCTATAGTTCTAAAGGTAGCAGATTTTGGACGCCCTATTACCGGCCCAGTTAACTTATCAACTTCCTCTATGGTGAGTCCCATTTCTTTAACAACATGAAATAGACTCATAATTCCAAAAATTCCAATTCTGTTTCCAATAAAAGCAGGAGTATCTTTTGCTAATACAGATGTTTTTCCTAAAAACTTATCTCCATACATCATTAAAAAGTCAGTGACTTCTTGGTTACATTTTGGACCAGGAACTACTTCAAATAATTTTAAATATCGAGGAGGGTTAAAAAAGTGGGTTACTGCGAAGTGTTTTTGAAAATCTTCACTTCTTCCTTCATTCATAAACTTTATTGGAATCCCTGATGTATTCGACGTAATTAACGTTCCTGGAGTTCTGTATTTTTCAATTTTTTCAAAAACTTGCTGCTTTATATCTAATCGTTCCACAACTACCTCCATAATCCAATCTACATCTTTAATTTTGTGTAAATCGTCTTCAATATTTCCTGTTGTAATTCTATCAGCAAATTTTTGAGAATAAATAGGGGAAGGTTTTGATTTCAACGAAGTCTTTAGCGCTTCATTAACTAATCTATTACGAACCACACTGTCTTTTAATGAAAGCCCTTTTGCCTTTTCTTTTTCATTAAGTTCTCTGGGTATAATGTCTAATAATAGGACTTCTACACCAATATTGGCAAAGTGACAAGCAATACCGCTTCCCATAATACCGGAACCTACTATTGCAACTTTTTTAATTCTTCTAGTCATGTTTTTTGATTTGTTTATACAGCTTTATTAACAGTATCTTCTTTATATATTAATTTATCTGCTATTAATTTGTTTATGGTTGAGGTTACTTTAAAGAAAGCCTCTAATTCTTTGGGTGATGTATGTTTCTTGACAATGTCATTAAAAATAATAACGGATTCTCTTGAGATTTCACGCATCTCCTTTCCAAAGTCAGTAAGTTTAATAATAACACTTCTGCCATCACTAGGGTTTTTTTCTCTAGATATTGCTCCCTTATCTTCCATTGTTTTTAAAATTCGAGATAGGCTAGTGGGTTCCATTCCCATTAATGGGCCTAAAGCGGTAGAAGGTGTTCCTTTTTCATAATCAATATTTAAAAGTACGAATGCTGTAGCCATGGTACTATCATGTTTAGCGGCACGCTCATTATAAAGTTTCGCAACAGCTTGCCAGGTAGCTCTTAATTGATGATCTATTGATTTATTTTTATCCATTATGCCAAAGATATAAAAATTTACTATGCATGCATAGTAAATTCATAAAAATTATGCATGCATAGTATTTTTACATAAAAAAATAGACTTAAAAATTTGAATTAAATTTTAAAACTGCGAATTATTGTAAAAGAGCTAAATTTTTTTAAATCAATTTAAATACAAAAATTTGTTGCGTATAATGTATATTACAAGCGAATTATATTTATCATAAAATGAAGCAGTATTATGAGTAAGATTTTAGTGATTGAAGATGAAGCAGCTATTAGGAGAGTCTTAATTAAGATTATTTCTGAAGAGAGTGATTCCTATGTTGTAGAGGAGGCTGAAAACGGCTTAGAAGGTATTGAAAAATTTAAAGACAATGATTATGACTTGGTTTTATGTGACATAAAGATGCCTAAAATGGATGGAGTAGAGGTGTTAGAAAAAGCAAAAAAAATAAAGCCTGAAATTCCATTTGTTATGATTTCTGGCCACGGAGATCTAGACACTGCTGTAAATACAATGCGATTGGGTGCATATGACTATATCTCAAAACCACCAGATTTAAATAGATTGCTAAATACAGTTAGAAATGCTTTAGATAGAAAGGTGCTATTTGTTGAAAATAAGCGATTAAAGAAGAAGGTGAGTGAAAATTATGAGATGATTGGTGAGAGTGATGCCATTATTCATATTAAGGAAATGATTGACAAAGTAGCTGCTACCGATGCACGAGTTTTAATTACGGGTCCAAATGGGACAGGTAAAGAATTGGTGGCGCATTGGTTACATGAAAAATCTAATCGCTCCAAATCGCCTTTAATAGAAGTGAACTGCGCTGCGATACCCTCTGAACTTATTGAAAGTGAGCTTTTCGGTCATGTTAAAGGAAGTTTTACTGGTGCTAATAAAGATAGAGCAGGGAAATTTGAGGCAGCAAATCATGGAACTATTTTTTTAGATGAAATTGGCGATATGAGTTTATCTGCTCAAGCAAAAGTTCTTCGTGCTTTACAAGAGAATAAAATTCAAAGAGTTGGAAGTGATAAAGACATCAAAGTAAATGTTAGGATTATTGCGGCGACAAACAAAGATTTAAAGAAAGAAATTGCCGAGGGAAGATTTAGAGAAGATTTATATCACAGATTAGCTGTGATTTTAATTAAAGTGCCAGCTCTAAATGACCGAAGAGACGACATTCCGCTTCTAATACATTATTTCACAAAAAAAATAGCAACAGAACAAGGGGTTCCCAAAAAAGAATTTTTACCCGAAGCTATTGCTTTATTACAAGAATATGATTGGACAGGTAATATTCGGGAGTTAAGAAATATTGTTGAGAGATTGATAATACTTGGCGGACAGGATGTTTCTGTGGGTGATGTTAATTTATTTGCAAGTAAATAGCCCCAATTTATTTATCTAAACCTAAGTAGAAGATTGCCCTAACTCTTAAGTCTTAATATTTTCATTAACTTGTGATGTTGATTAATTTCTTTTTATGTTAGAAAATAAAATTCATTACAGAACTTGTAATTTATGTGAAGCAATGTGTGGTTTAAAGATCACATACAAAGAAAAAAAAGTCATTTCAATTGTTGGTGACAAAAAAGATCCCTTAAGTAAAGGTTATATTTGTCCTAAGTCGCAAGCATTAAAAGATTTATATGAAGATTCAGATCGGTTAAAAACACCAATAAAGAGAACAGAAAATGGCTGGGAAAAAATTTCTTGGACAGAGGCTTTTGATGAAGTTGAACATCAAATAAAGAAAATTCAAGAAAAATATGGCAATGATGCAGTTGCTACTTATCAAGGAAATCCTAACGTTCACAATCTAGGAGCATTGTTATATGGAGGCTCATTTTTAAAAAGTTTAAAGACGAAGCAAAAATATTCTGCTACTTCTGCAGATCAATTACCTCATCATATCGCTTCTTTAAAAATGTTTGGACATCAAATGTTAATTCCAATTCCTGACATTGAAAGAACAGATTATTTATTGATATTAGGAGCTAATCCAGGAGCTTCAAATGGAAGTTTACTGACTGCACCAGGGTTTTCTCAAAAAATAAAAAATATTCAAAAAAGAGGTGGTAAGGTTATAAATATTGATCCAAGATACACCGAGACCTCTAAAATTTCTAGTGAACACTTTTTTATAAATCCAGGAAAAGATGCTTTTTTATTGTTGTCTTTATTGCATGTGATTTTTGAGCAAGGAATAGATGAAAAGTCACATCTTTCCAATCATTTAAAAGGTATTAATGAAATCAAAGAAATTGTAAAAAAATATCCGCCTCAAAAAACAGCTCCTATAATTGGTATAGATGGTTTTGAGGTACAAAAAATTGCAATAGATTTTATGAACTCTAAAACAGCGGTTTGTTACGGAAGAATGGGAGTTTCTACTCAAGAATATGGAGGGATTTGCCAGTGGTTAATCAATGTTCTAAATATTGTTACAAACAATATGGATAAAGTTGGTGGAGCAATGTTTACAAAACCAGCTATTGATTTGGTTTTTATGACGGGTATGCAAGGAAAGGTTGGTAATTTTGATAGATATCGGAGTAGAGTTCATGATTTACCAGAATATTCAGGAGAATTACCAGTTGCTACATTAGCAGACGAAATGATTACAGAAGGTGAAGGGCAAATAAAAATGTTTATTTGCACTGCAGGAAACCCAGTTTTATCTGCTCCTAATGGTAAAAAGTTAGAAAAGGCTTTAGATAAGCTAGATTTTATGGTTTCAATAGATATTTATTTAAATGAAACAAGTAAATATGCAAATATCATTTTGCCTTCAACTAATGGATTAGAAACGGTACATTATGATTTAGTTTTTCATCAGTTAGCCATTAGAAATACAACAAAACTATCTGAAGTTTTATTTGAGAAAGAGGTAAATCAAAAACATGATTGGCAAATACTAAATGAATTAACAGAAAGAATATCGGGGAAAAAGAATTCTTTAACACCGGAAATGATGTTGGATGGTATGTTTCAATTCTCTCCTTATAAAGAAGCTAATTTGTCTATAAATAAGTTAAAAGAAAATCCTAATGGAATAGATTTAGGAGCTTTACAGCCACTTTTAACAAAAAGAATTTTTACTGAAGATAAAAAAATCAATGTTTCACCAAGTTTTTTTATTGACGATTTAAAAAGATTAGATCAAGAGTTATTTAATGCTATTGAAGATAATAAAACCGACTACCCATTTGCTTTAATAGGGAGAAGGCATTTAAGAAGTAATAACTCTTGGATGCACAACTCTAAGTTACTAATGAAAGGTAAAAACAGGTGTACTGTACTAATGTGTTCTAAAGATGCAAATACGCTTTCAATTAAAAATCATCAAAAAATAAGAATAACATCGAATGTGGGTACTATAGAATTACCGGTTGAAATTAGTGATGAAATGAAGGAGGGGGTATTGAGTATTCCACATGGTTTTGGACACAATAGAGAAGGAACAAAAATAAAACTAGCAGAGGAAAATGCTGGAGAAAGTATTAATGATTTAACTGATGATTTTAAAATAGATAGACTAACTGGTAACGCAAATTTTAGTGGAACTAGAGTCAAGGTAGTCCTATAAAAAAGCTCTCTGGAATTTAATTACAGAGAGCTTTAAAATTTTAAACTAAATCAAAACGATCTAGGTTCATTACTTTAGACCATGCGGCAACAAAATCATTTACAAAACGCTTTTCTCCATCATCAGAAGCATATACCTCACAAACAGCCCTAAGCTCTGTATTAGATCCAAAAATTAAATCTGCTCGAGTTCCAACAAAGTGTATCTCACCAGTTTTGCGATCTTTTCCTTCAAACAATGTATCGTCTGAAGAAGTTGCACTCCAAGTGTTTGATAAGTCTAAAACATTTGTAAAGAAATCATTGGTTAGGCTCCCTATATTTTCTGTAAAAACTCCGTGATTAGAGCCATCATAATTAGCACCTAAAACTCTTAGTCCTCCAACTAGTACCGTCATTTCAGGAATGGAAAGCGTAAGTAAATTAGCTCTATCAATTAATAAGTTTTCAGCGGCAATATTTAAACCAGATTTCATATAATTTCTAAATCCGTCTGCTAAAGGTTCTAAATGACTGAAAGATTCTAAATCTGTTTGGTCTTGTGATGCATCTCCTCTTCCTTGCTTAAAATCTATAGAGATATCATGACCTGCATTTTTTGCAGCGATTTCAACTCCAATATTACCACCTAAAATAATAAGATCGGCAATAGAAACTTCTTTACTGAAACTGTGTTGAATTGTTTCATAAACGGTTAAAACCTTATTTAGTTCATAAGGATTGTTTACAGCCCAACTTCTTTGTGGCTCTAAACGAATTCTACCACCATTTGCACCACCTCTTTTATCTGAACCTCTAAAGGTAGAAGCAGAAGCCCATGCTGTAGTAACTAATTGAGTTGAAGATAAACCAGAATTAGTAATTAAATTTTTTAGATCTAATAGGTCTGTATCTGTCAAAATATAGTTAGCTGCAGGTATTGGATCTTGCCAAACTAATTCTTCATTAGGAACTTCTGGTCCCAAATAACGATGTATTGGACCCATATCTCTATGCGTTAATTTATACCAAGCTCTGGCAAAAGCATCTTCAAAAGCTTTGTGATCTTTATGAAAACGTTTAGAAATTTCTAAGTATGCTGGATCATTTTTTAAAGCCATATCTGCTGTAGACATCATAAGCGCCTGAGTTCCATTTGCGTCTCCTGCTTTTGGAGCTTTTTTTGCGTTGGAAGCAGCGGTTGGTGTCCATTGATGGGCTCCAGCTGGACTTTTAGTTAGTTCCCAATCGTAATTCAATAAAACGTCAAAATATTGATCATCCCATTGGGTTGGGTTAGGAGTCCATGCTCCTTCTAAACCACTGGTAATAGTATGATCTAATACACCACTTTTGTAGGTATTTTTCCAACCAGTACTCATTTCTTCAATAGATGCACCATGTGGTTCTGTACCAACATATGTGTCAGGGTCAGCTGCACCGTGAGCCTTACCAAAAGTATGACCACCTGCAACTAAAGCTACAGTTTCTTCATCATTCATAGCCATTCTCCCAAAAGTAATTCTTATGTCATGAGCTGATTTTAGAGGATCTGGAACACCGTTTGGTCCCTCTGGATTAACATAAATTAATCCCATATGTACAGCACCAAGATGACCTTCTAAGTCTCCGTCACTAGTATCATATCTATCGTCGTTATCCAACCATCCTGTTTCAGAACCCCAATAAATATCTTGTTCCGGCTCCCAAACATCTTCTCTTCCTCCCGCAAATCCAAAAGTTTTGAAGCCCATAGATTCTAAAGCACAATTTCCTGCTAAAACCATTAGGTCTGCCCAAGAAATTTTATTTCCATATTTCTTTTTAACAGGCCATAATAATAAGCGAGCCTTATCAAGGTTCCCATTGTCTGGCCAACTATTAAGTGGTGCAAAACGATGTGTTCCCGTAGAAGCACCTCCACGACCATCGCCAACTCTATAAGTTCCAGCACTATGCCAAGCCATACGAATCATAAAAGGACCGTAATGACCATAATCAGCTGGCCACCAATCTTGTGAGTCTGTCATTAGATTGACAACATCTTGTTTTAATTCTTTATAATTAATACTATTGAATGCTTCAGAATAATTAAAATCTTCTCCCATAGGATTTGATTTTGACGCATTTTGTCGTAAAATATTTAATTTTAATTCATTTGGCCACCAATCTCTATTACTTGTTCCGGCACCAGCAGTCTTTTTTTGAGCGCCACTCATAAATGGACATTTATTGATGTCTCCTGTGTTGTTATGTTCCATGATTTTTAATAATTTTCTTTATATAAAGGATTTCCAAATTTACGGACAATCTTTTAATAATTTTAATCTATATTTCTTATTTTATTATAGTTTGTGACTATTGTTTTAAAATGAAAATAAATTAGCGACAACTTTAAGTTTTTAAACGATTCATTTTTTTAATAATTTCTTTTAAACGCAGTTTATGTTGTTTTTTTTGCTCAGTAATTCTTGAAACCTTTTGTTTAATTAGTTTAGTATGCTTTGCCTTATTTACAGTATTTTTTGCTTTTCCTTTTTTAGACATATGGTATATTATTGGCTATTTAAGTACTATTTTTTTATATTTTTGAAGTTTAGAATGATTGTATTCTCCTCCAATTTTTATTCATAAAAAGATGTATAATTTTTAGATATTTTTAGTTAAAATTCTGTACTTTTAAAAGATAAAAATAACCTTTTTATTTATGGAATTAAAGTTGTTAAAACCCATTGTTTTTTTTGATTTAGAAACTACTGGAATTAATATAGGAAACGATAGAATTGTTGAGATTTCTATGCTTAAAATCTTTCCTAACGGAAATAAAGAAAGCAATACATGGCTGGTGAATCCAGAGATAGAAATTCCAGCTGAAACTAGTGCAATTCACGGGATTACTAACGAAAGAGTAGTTACAGAACCAACATTTAAAGAATTGGCACAGACGGTTTATGATATGATTTCTGATGCTGATTTGGCTGGCTTTAACTCCAATCGTTTCGATATTCCATTACTAGCTGAAGAATTCTTGAGAGCAGGTTTAGATTTTGACATGAAGGATAGAAAGGCAATAGATGTACAAGTAATTTTTCACAAAAAAGAGCAAAGGACATTAAGTGCTGGCTATAAATTTTATTGTGATAAAATATTAGAGGACGCGCATTCTGCTGAAGCAGATACTAAAGCAACTTATGAGATACTTAAGGCTCAGCTTGATAGATATGATGACATAGAAAATTCTGTAGAAGCTTTGAGTAACTTCTCTACGCATTCAAAAAGAGCAGACTTTGCCGGATTCATTCTGTTTAATGAAGAGGAACAAGAAGTTTTTTCTTTTGGAAAATATAAGGGAAGAACAGTAGAAGATGTTTTCAAAGAGAACCCAGGGTACAATGCTTGGATTCAAAATGCAGATTTTCCATTGTATACCAAAAAGGTGTTAAAAGCAATTAAAGAAAGAATGTCTGTTCCTAAAAAAGGAATGTCTGATTCAGATAAACTTCAAGCATTACAACAAAAATTTAATTTACGTTAAAAAAAATATGTTTGTAAAATTCGAAAATTTACCAACGCATTCAAGGATTTGGATATATCAATCTGACAGAAAGTTTTCAACTCAAGAAGAGGAGTTTATTTCAGAAAAAGCGGTTTTATTTGTAGACAAATGGACCAAGCATGGCTCTGATTTACAAGGTTCTTTTGTTATTAAATATAATCAGTTTTTAGTATTGGCTGTGAATGAAGGTTTTAATAATGTCTCTGGATGTTCTATTGATTCATCTGTCCGATTTGTGAAAGAACTAGAAGAGTCATTAGAAGTTGATATGATGAACAAAATGAATATTTCATTTAAAGATGGTGACCATATTAAGGTTGTAACAATGTCTGATTTTAAAGAATTCACAAAATCAAATCAAATAACATCAGAAACCATTGTATTTAATAATATGATTTCAACTCTAGCCGAGTTGGAAACTCAATGGGAAGTTTCTGTAAATAATAGTTGGCATAAACGTTTTTTAGTTTCTTAAATTTATATCCCATTTATGTTAAAAAAACTCTTATTTATTTCCCTTTTAGTGATCTATGTGAGTACCTGTGGACAAAACTTGGATCCACTGCGGACAGAGGATTATTATGCACAAGAAAAATGGGTAGATAGTATTTTGAGTCCAATGACCATTGACGAGAAGATTGGTCAGCTATTTATGATTCAGGCATATTCAAACTTAGATTCAGTTCATGAAAATAAAATCAAAGAAATGATACAAAAATATCATGTCGGAAATTTGATTTTTATGCAGGGAACACCTATTAAACAAGCTCAGTTAACAAACACCTATCAATCCTTGTCTGAAATACCCTTAATGATTGGTTTTGATGGGGAATGGGGTTTAGAGATGCGTTTACAAAACACATACAGATTTCCTTGGAATATGACTCTAGGTGCCATTCAGGACAATACGCTAATTCGAAAGTTTGGAGAACATCTGGGAAGGCATGCTAAACGAATTGGTATTCATGTAAATTTTGCACCAGTTGTAGATATTAATACAAATCCACTTAATCCAATCATAGGAAATCGCTCATTTGGTGAAAGCAAACAAAATGTTACTTTAAAAGCTATTGAATTTAGTCAAGGAATGCAAAGTGAAGGTGTTTTGGCAAACGCGAAACATTTTCCAGGGCATGGAGATACAGCAACTGATTCACATCTTAAGCTACCTGTATTGAATTTCAATAAAGAACGCTTAGATTCTATAGAATTGTACCCTTACAAGAGAGTTTTTGATGCTGGTATGGCTAGTGTAATGACTGCACACTTGAGTATTCCTGTTTTAGAATCAAATCCAAAATTACCTACTTCTTTATCCCCTAAGGTAGTAACTGATTTATTGAAGGAAAAACTTGGTTTTCTAGGCTTAATTTTCACGGATGGTTTAAATATGAAAGGAGCTGCAAACTATTCTAGCTCTGCAGAAATTAATTTAGCAGCAATCCAAGCAGGAAATGATGTTTTATTGATACCTCAGGATGTTCCAGCTTCAATTAATCTAATAAAAAATGCCATAGACTCAGGAGTTTTATCATTAGAGAGAATTGATGAATCTGTTCGTAAGATTTTACTAGCTAAGTATAAGGTAGGATTACACCTTTATAAGCCCATTGATACTCTAAATTTAATTAAAGATTTAAACACTATTGAGGATGAGGTACTTCATCGAGAATTGGTTAAAAATTCAATGACTATTATTAAGAATAATAAAAAAACACTTCCAATACAAGATTTAAAGAAATATGAAAATATTGCTTATGTGGCTATGGGAGACGATCATGGAGATAAATTTTTGGAGACTTTGAATAAGTACTCAAAAATCCAAAAAGTAAGTAGTGATAATTTAAATGAATTAATTAATACCTTAGAAGATTTTGACCTTGTAATTGTAGGTTTTCATAAGTCAAACACTCACCCTTGGAAGTCTTTTGAGTTTTCAAATCAGGAGCTAGTTTGGTTGCATGAAATTTCAAGAAAGAATACTACTATCTTATCAGTTTTTGCAAGTCCTTACAGTCTCTTAAATATTAAATCATTTAATAATCTAGAATCAGTTTTAGTAGCTTATCAAAACAGTGAAATCTCTCAAGTAATTTCGGCCCAAACCATTTTTGGAGCTATTGAAGCTAATGGAAAACTTCCAGTCTCTATTAAAAATGAATTTCCAGTAGGAACAGGTATCCAAACAAAAAAAATACAAAGACTACAATATTCAATTCCAGAATCTGTAGGAATGTCTTCTCAAAAATTAGCTAAAATAGATTCTGTAGCAGCTCTTGTTTTGGAGGAGAAAATGTCACCTGGTCTTCAGGTTCTAGTCGCTAGAAAAGGAGTTGTTGTGTATGAAAAAAGTTTTGGATTTCATACAGATAAGAAGAAGATCGAAGTAAATAACAGCGATGTATATGACGTGGCTTCTTTGACAAAGATTTTGGCTTCTTTGCCAATGTTAATAAAAGCTGAAGAAGAAAATAAGATAGCACTATCCTCTACAGTAAGAAAAATACTTCCTAAATTTAAAAAATCTAATAAAGATACTTTGACTGTTAGAGAAATTTTATCTCATTATGGACAACTAAAAGCTTGGATTCCTTTTTATAAATTAACTCAAGACAGCTTAACTCAAAAGAATCTAAAGAATTTTTATAGTTCTAAAAAATCAAATAATTTTACAATTAAAGTTGCTGAAGACTTATATTTAAACAGTTCATTTAAAGACTCAATTTTTAAACAGATAAGAGATGCTGAACAGAGAGAGAAACCTGGCTATAAATATAGTGATTTGGGCTATTATATTTTTAAAGAAGCATTAGAGAAAAAGTATAAAAAAGAATTAGACATTTTAGTTGATGAAGAATTTTATAAGCCATTAGGTGCTAACAGGATGTCTTATTTACCACTATCAAAATTTAAAAAATCTTCCATCATTCCTTCAGAAAAAGACAACTATTTTAGAAATCAGTTACTTCATGGTTATGTTCATGATATGGGTGCTGCAATGCTCGGTGGAGTAGGAGGTCATGCAGGATTGTTTTCCAATTCTAATGATATAGCTAAGATGATGCAATTATACCTTCAGAAAGGATTTTATGGAGGAAAACGATATTTTGATTCAGAAACATTTGATAAGTTTAATAAACGGTATTATTCAGATAAAAAAGTTAGAAGAGGTTTGGGTTTTGATAAACCTCAGTTAGATTCAACTGTGATGGCTACGTGTGGCTGTGTGTCTGAGGAGAGTTTTGGTCATAGTGGCTTTACAGGTACCTATACATGGGCAGATCCAGTAAGTGAAATTATATATGTTTTTCTTTCCAATAGAGTTTTTCCAACTATGGAGAATTATGGACTCGTAAAAGAAAATATTAGAACAAAAATTCAACAGATTATTCAAGAGGCTATTTTGCCGGAGTAGGATGGAATTTACTGTAGATTAATACTATTAATATAGAACAGCCAAAATATACAATACTACTTTTTAAGGTAAATATATTATAAATTATATAGGTGTTTACAAGAAGAAAAGGAATTACTGTTAGAGAACCTACACCGAACTTAAAAGTACTTATGAATTCAACTTCTGTTACCTTATTTTTCACATATTTCCACAACAACCAAGGTATTAAACTATTTAATAATACAAAAGGTCTTAAAAATCTAACTAAATTAACTTTTCTCTCTTTTTTATTAATAATGTTAGTTTGAATCATTGAATTAACTTCATTAACTTTTGTAAAATCAACATTTGCAGAATTTAATTTCTCTAGAGTTTTTTCATAATTTTTAGATAAAGGAATATGTACTGAAAGTACTTTTAATTGATCAGAAATAACATCCTTTATTTTTTTTATATCAGAATTATTTAAATTTGATTTATAAAAATCATTCGCTAATATTGGAGTTCCATAATTTAAGGAAACTTTAAAAGGGTAGCCAGATAAATCTTGATAAGTAATCCCAACAGGTATGATTTGAATTTCAAGTTTTGGATTTCTTTCGATAGCTCCAAAAACTATTCTTGAAAAACCTTTACTTAAGCTTCTTACAGTTCTTCTTTTATCATGGCTTCCCTCAGGAAAAATCATCAATGCTTTGTGGTTGTTTAATAAATTAAAACATTTTTCAAAAACTCCTTTATTCTTATTTAATTGATTAACACCATCTCTCATTCTGTAAATAGGTATTAAATTTAAAGAATTTAGGAACCATCTCACCAATGGTTTTTTAAAACTAGCTGCACGAGTTAGGAAGTAATTTGTTCTTGGATTGTTTGTTGTGACAATTAAAGGATCTATAAGCCCATTGGGATGGTTTACCATAAAAAGAACAGCGCCTTTTTTTGGTATATTTTCTTTTCCGTTAACTATTATTTTTTTTGTCATAAAAAATAAAGAAGTCTTTAAAAGAATTTTAAAAAGATAATACCAAAGTGTTTTCAAAGCTCAATAATTGTAATAATTAATCATTTTTTCTTCCCCAATAGATTCCAAGTAACATACCAGAAAAAATATCCCATATACCCCAAAATGCAGCTAATAAAGCCATACCTCCTAAACCATCAAAAAACTGAAAAATCAATAACAATCCTAGGCCACCATTTTGAATTCCAGTTTCCATAGAAATTGTTTTTTGCTCTCTTTTTTTTAATCCAAAACTCTTTGCTGAATAAAAACCAATAACATAAGCTCCAATATTATGAAAAATAACTAAAGCAGCAACCAAATGGATATATTCTAAAAAAATTTCAATATTTTCATAAAAGGCAATAGTAATCAAAGCTAAAAAAACAATCATTGAAAAAGGTTTGAGAACGGTTTCAATTTTTTTAGCAACATTTTCATAAAAATGATTTAATGCCATTCCAATAATGATTGGTATTCCTAAAATTAATAATATAAGTTTAAATAATTCAAAAGGATTTAATTCAACTGTTTTTAAAATTTCATTAGTTGGTTCGTAGAGCCCGCCGTAGAATTGTAAGTTAAAAGGAGTCATTATAAGACATATAACGGTTGCAAATGCAGTTAAACTTACGGATAAGGCTGCATTTCCTTTTGCCATTTTACTAAAAAAATTTGACACATTTCCTCCAGGACAGGCTGCAATCATCATCATACCGAGTGCAAAACTTGGGTGTGGTTTTATAATTACGATAGCCGCAAAAGTAAGCGCCGGTAATATAATAAATTGAGAAAAAATTCCTACCAGTAGTACCTTTGGATTTTGTAACAATCGCTTAAAATCTGAGAGCTTAATAGATAAAGCTACTCCAAACATAATTACTGCTAAGGCAATGTTTAAAATCCAAAGTCCCTCTGTATCAAAGTTGATTTTTATGTTATCTATTGGGATATTTACATCAATTTCTGAAAGCATATTCAATAATGTTTGATCCCATTTGTAAAGCTTTTATTCGAGTTTCCATGGGGTTATTATGAACAGTTGAATCTTCCCATCCATCGCTAAGGTCTGATTCATAATCATAAAAACAAACTAGTCTTCCTTTAAAAAATAGCCCAAAACCCTGAGGCACTTTTTTATTATGTTCATGAATTTTTGGTAATCCCTTATTAAAAGTAAATGTTTGATTAAAGATTGCATGTGAGAATGGAATCTCTATTAATTCTATTTTAGGAAAAACTTTTTTTAGTTGTGTTCTTATGTATTTATCAAGACCATAATTGTCTGATATATGCAGAAATCCTCCAGAAATTAAATACTGACGTAAATTTTTAGCTTCCTGGTCTGTAAAAAAAACATTTCCGTGGCCTGTCATGAATACAATCGGGAAATTAAAAAGATCACTACTTCCAACTGATACCGTAGTTGGACTTTTTGAAATTTTGGTTTTTATATTCTTATTTGAAAATTCAATTAAATTTGGAATTGCTGTAGGATTAGCATACCAGTCTCCACCACCATTATATTTTAATACAGCTACTTCTTGAGCAAAAGTTGAAAAACTAATGCTTAAAAAAAGAATTTTTACGAATCTTATTAGGCTCAAAATAATACTGAATTTAAGAGCAAGATAAGGATTCTTATTGATTGATAAATGAAATATTCTGAACTGCTACTAATGCTGCTGTTTCAGCTCTGAGCCTTGTATTACCAAGAGTTATTGGAATACATCCTGATTTAATGCTTTTTGATATTTCTCTAGAAGAAAAATCGCCCTCTGGGCCAATTAAAATTGTAACGGACTCTTTTGGTTTTACATGGTTTTTTAGTAGTTTTTTATCGCCTTTTTCACAATGTGCTATATACACAGTATTTGTATACTCTTTTTTTAAAAATTCACTAAATGTAATTACTGTATTGAGTTTTGGTAATTCAAACTTTAAGGATTGCTTCATTGCAGCAAGAATAATTTTTTCTAATCGTTCTGCTTTTATGAATTTTCTCTCAGAATTGTCACAGATTACCAATGTAATTTCATCTATTCCAATTTCAGTAGCTTTTTCTAAAAACCATTCTAACCTATCATTATTTTTTAATGGAGAGAGAACTACATGAAGGTAGTAGTCTCTTAGCTTCTTTTTTTCTTCTCTACTAATAATCGATACTAAACACCTTTTATAATTTGCAATAGTAATTTTACAAATAAACAACTCTCCTTTACCATTTGTGATAAATATTTGGTCTCCTTCTTTTTTTCGAAGTACTTTAATAATATGCTTGCTCTCAACTTTATCAAAAGTGATTTCCTTGGTGTCTTTATTTATTATTGAATTGTAAAATAATTGCATTTATATTAAAGATTATGGTATTTAGAATATAAGCTTAAATGTTTCTTCTGTAGGTTCTTCTTTTTTTATGAGTTTTAGGGTCAAAGTTCTTCCATAATTGATGAATGGCAGTATTGTCCTCTAATTCTGGTGTTCTGATAATATTTTTTACTCCAATAGCATTAAAACTTGTTGTAAAATCGCTAAAAATAATTGCAGTTATCCCTTTATTTTGATAGGCTGGGTCTACACCGATTAAATAAGATGTTACAGTTTTTGCATTATTTTTTGCTTTTAAAAGATGATAAAACCCAAAAGGAAATAATTTTCCATTTGCTTTTTGAAGTGCCTCAGAAAAAGAAGGCATCATAATTCCAAAAGCAACAAGTTTATTATTTTCATCCATTACAAATTTTATAAATTCTGGATTAATAAAACTGATATATTTTTTTTTGAAGTATTCAATTTGATTGTCAGAAATTGGAACATAAGAGGATAGTTTAGCATATGATTCATTGAATAAATCAAACATCTCACCTACAAATGGCAGGATGTCTTTTGTTTTTGTGAAGTTTAAAGACCGAAGTTTAAATCTATGTTTAATTAAATTTGAAACCCGTTCATAATAGGCAGCATTAACCTTTTCTAATTGAAAGCTGTTTTCTAAGTATTCTTTTTCTTTTGTGAAATTTAAGTTTTCCAAATGCACTTTATAGTAAGGCAATGAATACCATGTTACCATAGTTCCAATATGGTTAAATCCCTCAATTAAAACACCAACTTTGTCAAGATTTGAAAATCCAACAGGACCCTCCATATACTCTAAATCATTTTTTTTTCCGATTTCTTCAACTTTTTGAATAAGTGCTTTTGAAACTTCTAAATCATCAATAACATCATACCATCCAAAACGCATTTTTTTAATTTCTTGTTTTTTTACTTCATACCAATTAATAATTGTAGCAATTCTACCAACAATTTTATTATTCTTTATGGCAACAAAAAAACGAGCTTCAGCATTTTCAAAAGCAGGATTTTTATCTTTATTAAGAGTTTCTAATTCCTCAGCAATGATAGGTGGAACCCAGTAAGGATTGTTTTTATAAATTGAAAAAGGAAACATTACAAATTGTTTCATTTCCTTTTTTGTAATCATTTCTTTTAGTGTAATCATAGTACTAAATTAGTTGTTGTTTTAATTTATTCCTTTAATTATCCTCTTTAACATCATCTTCCTCATCTTTTTGTTTTCTTTTCTTCTTTTTGTTTTCTTTTTTCTTTTTTTTACTTTCTTCTTTTTTTAGCCTCTTGTTATCTTTTTTTACTTCTTTTTCTAGATCTTTTATTTCTTTTTCGAGTTCTTTAGCGTTTTTTTCTGAATCTTGTTTTTCGTCCTTTTCTCTTTTTTTTAGAATATTAAAAAAACCTTTTTTTGATTTATCTTTTTCTATTTTAATTTTTGAGGGGCTAACTCTTTTCCTTAATGGTTTAGTTCGCAACGATTTTTTTTGTGAATTTTCTTCATTTGACGAACTATTATTTTTGATAGATTGAATAGTTTCTTTTTTTAAATTCGATTTTTTAGTTGAAATTCTATTCTGTTTTTTTCTAAATAGATTTTTAAATTTACTTGTTAAATTGTTTAAAAATCCTTTTTTACCAAAAAATCTTTTCTTTTTTGATGACTTTCCTTTTTTGTCTAAATTGATAACTTTATCAACATGTCTGTTTAGCCTGTATGAAGCACCAAATGATGAGTAATATCCTGAAGATTTCCCATCTGCTAATAATCTAAAGGAACTATTTAGTTGTAGATTTCTATTGAATAGAAAAGCGATTCCAGTACCAATATTTGACTGGTATTGGTTCTTGTCAAACATTGTTTGATTTTCAATAAAAATAGACCATCTTGGTCTATAGCTGTATGTGGCTGTAACAATGTAAGATAATTCAGGTAACTCAGTACCAATTCTATCATAAAACATGTTTGTAATAATATTAAAATTATCACTTAAATCGTTTTGAAGAAGTATTCCAACTTTAGGAGAAAAACTGTTTGCCTTATAAATATTTTCTGGAACACCAGTATTTGCTCCGGCATAAATTGCAACTGAGGGGATGAGTCTTTTCCAATCAAAACTATTTCTTGCAACCCAGCTTCTTATTTCTTTTGATTTATCCTCATATTTTTTTTCAAAGACTAAATATTTTGCTGCAACAATTAACTTACTAATTCCTGCTTTTTGGTAACTTGAATTAAAAATATTTTGAAAACCAACTTTCTCATTTTGATAGGCTAAATTTATGTTAAACTCAAGTTTTTCATTTAAAAAGCTAGACCTTAATAAAAAATCTACCCCATAGGATTGAGGTCTGTAAAAAGTTGGATATTTGTTAGTTTCTCTATAAAATAAACTCGTTTCTAACTGGTATACTCTACTGCCAACTGAATAGGGAGATTCAGAGAAACCAGGTCTGTTTGAATTGATAACATTAGTAAACTGAGCTATGGTGGTATGTGTTAAAAGCAACATACAAAGTATCAAAAACACTCTTAGTTTATGTATAAAATAATTTAAAGTCAAAAAAAATAATTTTTGGTTTCTCACAAACATACTCTAAAAATTGGACTCATCAAATGCAATAAATACTTTTTTAATGGAGTTAAATTTTTGTATTCTATTAACGTAACATTTATGTTCAAATTGTTATTTTTGAATTTAATTTTAATTTTAACATGCAACAAGCAGATTTGATGGGTTTATTCAGAACAATCCTTATTTTTTTAATCGTATATTATAGCTTTCGTTTCTTAGCTAGAATATTTGCTCCAATTTTATTTAAAAAAGTAGTTGGCAATATGCAAGAAAAAGCACAGCAAAAACATAAACAAACTCATAATTCATCAACTAAAGAAGGTGAAACTATTATTGACAAAAAACCAAACTCTAATACTCAAGGGAATAATTCTGTTGGAGAATATGTAGATTTTGAAGAAATAGATTAATATGAACTTAAAATTTTTTTCTCCTCATTTAGTCTCTTTATTAGTTTTTATAATTGCTGCATTATTATACTTCCATCCAGTATTAAAAGGAGAAAAATTATCGCAATCCGATATTACTCAGCACATCGGAATGGCAAAGGAAGTAAATGATTATAGAACAACAACGGGTTCAGAACCCTATTGGGCAGAAAGTGCTTTTAGTGGTATGCCTACCTATCAAATTGGAACTTATTTCCCACATGATTATCTATCTTATTTAGATCGTTTAATTCGGTTTCTTCCTAGACCTGCCGATTATTTATTTTTATATTTTTTAGGTTTTTACATTCTATTACTTGCCTTTAAAGTAGATTGGAAATTAGCCATTATGGGATCTCTAGCCTTTGGTTTCTCTACATATCTCATGATCATATTTGGTGCAGGGCACAATGCAAAAGCCCATGCAATTGCCTATATGCCTCTAGTTCTTGCCGGTGTAATATATGTTTTTAAAAAACAATATTTATTAGGTTTTACTTTAACTGGATTGGCAACTGCTTTAGAAATTAAAGCAAACCACCCTCAAATGACTTACTATTTACTCTTCGCTATTTTTATCTTAGGGATTATAGAGCTGATTGAGGCCATTAAAAAAAAGAAAATTACTCAGTTTGCATCTCAATCTTTACTAATAATTATAGCTATGTTGCTAGCTGTTGGAGTTAATTCAACAAGATTAATGGCTACTAAAGAGTATTCAGATTTTAGTACTCGAGGGAATACTGCATTAACAATTAATTCAGATGGAACCCCAAAAGAGGTTACCTCAGGGTTATCAAAAGATTATATCACTCAATTTAGCTATGGGATTTCTGAAACATTTAACTTGTTAATACCAAGATATATGGGGGGTGGTACCGTGGAGCGTTTAGATAAAAACTCGAGTACCTATAAACATGTTTCTTCAATAGCTGGTCCTAGACAAGCAGACGGTTTTATCAAACAAGTATATACGTATTGGGGAGATCAAATAATTGTTGAAGCTCCAGCTTATGTTGGTGCTGTTATTATTTTTCTCTTTTTTCTAGGCGCATTCTTAGTTAAAGGTAAATTTAAATATTGGTTACTGGCCACTACCGTTTTTTCAATAGCAATGAGTTGGGGAAGAAACTTTGAGGTTTTAACAAACTTTTTTATTGATTATGTTCCATTATATAATAAGTTTAGAGCTGTTTCTTCTTTTCAAGTAATTGCGGAATTATGTTTTCCTTTACTAGGAATTTTAGCAATTAAAGAATTTTTCTCTTCTAAAATATTAAAAGAACAGAAACAAGAAGCTTTAAAAAAAGCCTTCTATGTAACTGGCGGATTAATCTTTATAGGGTTGTTTTATGCAGTAGCCTTTTCGCCATTCGAAGGATTAAGAGATGCTAATTATGCTCAATATGAAGGTTTGTTAGATGCTGTTAAAGCTGATAGACAATCAATGTTGTATTCAGATAGCTTTAGATCTTTAACCTTAATTAGTTTAAGTTTTGGAATTCTTTGGTTATTCTCAAAACAACGGATTAATAAAACCAAAGCAATTATTGGTTTTTCACTATTAATTTTATTTGATTTAGTTCAGGTGAATTTAAGGTATGTGAATGAAGATGATTTTAAACAGGCAAGAAAAATTGATAAACCTTTTACAGCAAGTAATGCTGACCTTCAAATTTTAAGAGATAAAACCCATTATAGAGTAGCAAATTTTGCAGGAGACCCATTTCAAGACGGACGAACTTCTTATTTTCATAAATCAATTGGGGGCTATCATGCTGCGAAAATGGGTAGATATCAAGATTTAATTGAGTTTCAATTACAAAAACAAAATATGCAGATTTTTAATATGCTTAATGTTAAGTATTTTATTATTCCTGTAGACAATGGTAAAGAAGAAGCGCAGCAAAATCCTGATGCAAATGGAAATGCTTGGTTTGTAAATGAAGTTCAATACGTAAAAACTGCAAATGAAGAAATAAAAGCTTTGGATAGTTTAAATACTAAAAAAGTTGCCATACTTAAAGACCATAATTCTTATGGCTTCGAAGATTCAAGAAAATATGATATAGATAGTTTAGCGACGATAAAACTCACAAAATATTCGTTAAATGCACTTAGCTATGAATCTTTTTCAAACCAAAATGGATTTGCAGTATTTTCAGAGATATATTACAAGGATGGTTGGAATGCATACATAGATGGAGAATTGAAGCCCCATTTAAATGTTAACTATGTGTTGAGAGGGTTAGAGATTCCAGCAGGTAAGCATTCTATTGAATTTAGATTTGAGCCCAAAGTTATTCAAACTGGAAGTACGATATCTTTACTATCTTATGTATTTTTATTATTAATTCCGTTAGGTTGGTTTTTCTATGATAAAAATAAAGCAACTCAATAGTTCATTGTTCTAATCCATCCAATATATTTATGTTAGCTAAACATCATCAAAGAAGATATAATCTAACTTTAAGTTTTTTGCAGAAGGTGCTTCCTGCCCCAGCAACCATTTTAGATTTAGGTGTTAGAAATTCTTTTTCTGAAATTATGGAACAACACGGATATACCGTATATAATACAAATGGAGAAGATTTAGATCTAGTTCCAGAAATAGTAAAAAAGTATAATGTAGAAGCTGTTACAGCTTTTGAAATTTTTGAACATTTAATTGCTCCATTCAATATTTTAAATGAAATAAAATCGACGAAGCTAATAGCCTCTGTTCCTCTAAATTTATGGTTTGCCAAAGCCTACAGAAGTTCCACAGATAAGTGGGATAGACATTACCATGAGTTTGAAGATTGGCAATTTGATTGGTTATTAGAAAAATCTAATTGGAAAATTGAAAAAAAAGAAAAATGGACAAGTCCAATAAAAAAAATTGGTTTTCGTCCAATCTTGAGAAAATTTACTCCAAGGTATTATATAGTATATGCTACAAAATCTGTTAAATCATGAAAATTGGGATGATTTTAGACGAAGTGTTTCCGCCAGATCCAAGGGTTGAAAACGAAGCAATTACTCTAGTAAATTCTGGGCATGATGTTTTTTTATTCTGTTTAACTTATGGAAACCAACTTTTAAATGAAAGTACTAATGGTATTCAAATTAGGAGGTATAAATCGAATAAACTAACCCATAAACTTTCTGCGCTTTCCTGTGATTTTTTTGCCTACAAAATGATTATGAAACCAAAAATAGATGATTTTATAATAAAAAATTCTATAGAAGTTTTACATATACACGATATTAGAATAGCTGAAGCTGTATTTTTATCAAACAAAAAATTTCACTTAAAAACAGTTTTAGATCTTCATGATAACATTCCAGAAAACATGAAATTTTACCCCCATCTCAATAAATTTCCTGGTAAGTATATTATTTCCCCAAGTAAATGGAGAAAAAAAGAAAATGAATTTATTTTAAAGTCAGATAAAATTATCACTGTTTCTCCAAATTTTGCAGAAGACCTTATTAAAAAAAATAATATTGAACCAAAAAAAGTGGTGGTGGTGCCAAATAATGTCAGGCAATCTTTTTACAAAAAAGCCCTGTATTCTGATGTAATTGCAAAAAAGTATTCCAATAAATTTGTCGTCCTTTATCTAGGGGACACCAACATAAGAAGAGGATTACTAACTGCTATAAGAGCTACCGAATTCCTTTCCAAAGAGATAGCAAATTATAAATTAGTTATTGTTGGTAAAAATACCACAGATTCAATTTTAAAAGACGAAACAAAAAAATTAAACTTAGAAGCTTTTGTAGATTTTGAGGGATGGCAAGATGTTTCTTTATTTCCGTCGTATATTGTTGCGAGTAATGTATGTATATCACCACTTTATAGAAGTGTTCAGCATGATGTTGCTTATGCAAATAAAATTTTTCAATACATGAGTTTTTCTAAGCCTGTTTTAGTTAGTAATGCTATTGCTCAAAAAGAAATAATTGAAAAAGCTAACAGCGGTTTAGTTCATGAAGAAAAAAATAAAGATGACTTTTCTTCAAAAGTATTAGAGCTCTATCTAAATAAAGAAAAAGCAGAAGAATTAGGTAAGAGGGGAAAGCAATTTATAGAAAATGAATTTTCATGGGAAATAACTTCAAAAGCCTTGGTAAAATTGTATGATGAGCTCTAAAAAGAAAGTATTAATTATCACCTATTATTGGCCTCCAGCTGGTGGTCCAGGAGTTCAGCGATGGTTGAAGTTCTCCAAATACTTGAGAGATTATGATATAGAACCTGTTATCTATACAATAGATAACCCAACTTATCCAATTTTAGATTCAAGTTCAGAAAATGATATACCACAAGGTATAGAAGTTTTAAAGCAACCTATTTTTGAGCTTAATTCTATTCTCTCTTTTTTTGGAGTACACAATAAAAAAGAAAGTGCTGGTTTTTTAAATCCAAAACCCACTTTATTTGGCAAAATGATTCAATACATTAGAGCTAATTTTTTCATACCTGATGCACGAAAGTTTTGGATACAACCTTCTGTAAAGTTTTTGAGTAATTATTTAAAAAATCATAAAATAGACGCTATTATTTCAACTGGCCCTCCTCATAGTGTTCATTTAATTGGGCTAAAGTTGAAAAAACAACTTGGAATTAAATGGATTTCAGACTTCAGAGATCCCTGGACAGAAATAGATTACTTCAAGCAATTACCTCTTACAAAAAAAGCAACTAATAAACACCATCAATTAGAGCAAGAGGTTTTAGTAAATTCTGACATGACTATTGTAGTTGGTGAAACGATGAAACAGAGGTACCTAAAACATACTAGTAGCATAGAGGTCATCACAAATGGTTTTGATACAATTCAAAATTCACTACCTCAAAAATTAGATAGTAATTTCTCTATTACCCATGTAGGCTCAATGAATTCTGATAGAAATCCTCAAATTTTATGGGATGTATTAAAAGAAATTTGTGACAGTAACTCAGATTTTAAAAAAGATCTTAGAATTAAATTTATTGGTAAAATTGATGATTCAGTTCTTCAAGATGTTAAGGTATTTGATCAAAAAACAATCATAAGAATACCCTATGTAGATCATAAAGATGTGAATTCATACCAAGTTTCTTCTCAGGTCTTATTGTTAAGTATTAACAACGTACCAAGTGCAAAGGGAATTATTACGGGTAAAATATTTGAGTATTTACAAGCAAAACGACCTATTTTAGCCATTGGTCCTGAAGATGGTGATGCAGCAATCATACTTAAAAATACAAATGCAGGAGAAATTGTAGATTTTAAAAATAAAAAAACTTTAAAAGCCCTTATTATAGATTTTTACAATACCTATAAAGAAGGTAATCTTCATGTAAAATCAGATAATATTAACCAATATCACCGAAAAAATATAACAAGTCAATTGGCGGAAGTAATTAAAAAGGTAGTATATTGATTTCATAAGAATTAATAGTTTAATGATATGATACAATCTTAATTATACCTATACAAATGAAAAAAGTAGTAACTGTCATAGGAGCAAGACCACAATTTGTAAAAGCGGCTGTATTGAGTAAAATCATCAAAAAACACAATACAATACAGGAGGTAATTATCCATACAGGGCAGCACTTTGATGCTAATATGAGTGCTGTTTTTTTTGAAGAAATGATGATCCCAAAACCAGCGTATAATTTAGAGGTAAACAGTTTGAGTCATGCTGCAATGACTGGGCAGATGATGGGTAAAATTGAGGAAATATTAGAAATTGAACGGCCTGAAGCACTAATTGTATATGGTGATACAAATTCTACTATAGCTGGTGCTTTAGCTGCCAAAAAAATGAATATTAAAGTAGTTCATATTGAAGCTGGCCTTCGTTCATTCAATATGAATATGCCTGAAGAAATTAATAGGATTTTAACGGATAGAATTTCTGATTTATTATCTTGTCCTTCTCAGGGAGCTATTAATAACTTGCATAATGAGGGCTTTCAAAATTTACCCGTTTTGATAGAGAATCATGGAGATATTATGAAGGATGCTGTCAGTTATTATAGTCAGTTTTCAGTAAATAAATCATCCATCATAAAAGATCAAAAATTACAGAAAAATGAATTTGTTTTAGCTACTATTCATCGTCAAGAAAATACAGATGAAATTTCTAAGTTAACAGCTATATTTAAAGCATTAGAGGAGATTCATCATACCCAACCTGTGATTTTGCCACTTCATCCAAGAACACGTATAGCTCTTGAAAAAGTTGATATACAGCCTAAAATTAACCTCATAGATCCTATTGGTTATTATGATATGTTAGAATTATTAAAAAATTGTTCAATGGTGATTACAGACAGTGGTGGATTGCAAAAAGAAGCATTTTTCACCAAAAAACAATGCATTGTAGTTAGAGATGAAACAGAATGGGGTGAATTAGTAGCTCATAGATATGCAAAAGTTGTTGGAAGTAATACCAAAAAGATCAAACAAACGTTTGATACTTTTAGGGCAACGAAAAAAGAATTTACCGTTGATTTGTACGGAAATAATGTTGGTGAAAAAATTTATCAATCTATATATCAATTAATACATTAAAGTTTGGGAATTGTACTTAAGCAATCTTTTATAAATACATTAATTATTTACCTAAGTTTTGCACTTGGTGGAATTAATGTTCTTATACTTTATCCACAAGTTTTGGAGGGTAAATATCATGGGATTGTTGTGTATTTACTTTCAGTATCAAATATTATAATGCCATTAGCTGCTTTAGGTGTTCATCATACAATTGTTAAGTATTTTTCTTCTTATGATAATAAGATAGAAAAAGATAAATTTTTATCAAGTATTGTTTTTTTACCTCTTCTAATAGCAATACCACTTGGTTTTTTTGTTTCAGAGTTTTATAACCAAATAGGAAATCGTATTTCTCAGCAAAATCCTATTTTAAAGGATTACACCTTTGTTATTTTTATTGTGGCCATCTCAACTACTTATTTTGAGGTTTTTTATTCATGGGCGAAAGTTCAAATGCAATCTATCTTTGGTAATATTTTAAAGGAGTTTTGGAATAGGGCTATAGTTTTAATATTATTGATTTCAGTCTTTTTTGATTTTTTAACCAAACCTCAATTTATTTATTGTTTAACAGGTGCTTATGTTATTAGGGCTATTGTCATGATGTTTTATGCATTTTGGTTGTATTTTCCAAAATTTAGCTTTCACCTTCCAAAGAATTATAAAGAAGTTTTAAGGTATTCTTTATACATGGTTCTTGCAGGGAGTTCAGGCGCCATACTTCTTGATATAGATAAGGTAATGATCCCTGATAAAGAAACTGTTGAAATAGCAGCTTATTATGCAGTTGCAGTATTCATAGGTTCTTTAATAGAAGCACCAGGAAGAGCTATGGCTCAGATTTTACAACCTATAACCTCTAAAACTATTAATGAAAATAACACTATTGAGGTAGAAAGTTTATATAAGAAAAGTTCCATAAACTTATTATTGGTTAGTGGGCTTCTTTTTTTATTGGTTAATTGTGGAGTTCACGAATTATTCAAATTAATACCTGATAAAGGATATGCCGGAGGGGAATTGGTTGTTTTGATGATTTCAGGAGCTAAAATGTTTACCATGTTTTTAGGGAATAATGGTGCAATTATTAATAATTCTGTATTCTATAAAATTACACTTCCGTTAAACTTAGGAATGGCTTTTTCTGTATATTATTTAAATATTTGGTTATTTGATCTCTATGGGACTAACGGATTAGCATTGGCAACACTCATTGTTATTTTTATTTTTAATACCATAAAACTTATTATTCTAAAGTTTAATTTGAATATCACACCAATTACTAATAAAACGTTTATATCACTATTTTTAATTGTTGGTTTATTTTTTGCTTTCTACTTTTGGAATTTTAAGTATCATCCAATTGTTAATATAGCTTTGAAGACCATTATTATCTCAGTAGTCTACCTTTTAGCAGCGGTAAAATTGAAGATATCTGCCGAGATAAACCAATTATTGACTAGAATTTTAAAACTTTAGAGGTAGCAATCTAAATAATCTGTAAACAGGTGAAGTAGAAGTGCTATTCCTAGGATTCTAATTTTTTTTGGAATAACCATAAGAATATATGCTCCAGCTGCATAATAAGTATGTAAAGGGTGAAAATTGATGCTACATCTATTAGGATCAAATATTGGATTAGCTAGTAAGTGATCTAAATCTATGAACATGGTTCCAATAAATATTAAATATACTTGGAACCACTTTTTTTTGAAAAAAATTAAGGCAATTGCTATTGGGACTAGGAAATGAAAACTATAATGTAGTAAAAACTTAAATGACATTTAAATTAAAAGTAAATTATGAATCTATATACATCAATTTGATGAATATATTTAAATTCAAAAATACAACTCTTATGATTTCTTGGGATAAAGTTATTAAGTTTTATGTAAATCTTTTCTAATTCTACTCAATTGAACAGGGGTAATATTTAAATAAGAAGCTACATGATATAATGGTATTAAATTTTCTATACCGGGATTGTCTTTTTTAAATTTTAAATAAAGTTCAGTTGCATTAAGTGACGAAAGTTCATAAAATCGATTCTCTAACTTGATAAAAAGTACTTCTAATAAATTATTATACAATTGAAGAATCTCTTGATTTGAATTTGCTAAATTTTTAAATTCTACAAAATCAACTTCAATTAAGTCACAATCAGTAAGACAATCTATAATAACATTTTTTTCTTTCTTTCTTATTAATGAGCTAAAAGCTCCAACAACAGCGTTTTTGGTGTAAATAAATTTTATATATTCCTTTCCTTTATCATCAGTAATGAATGATCTTAAGATGCCTGATTTGACTATAAAAAATTTTATTGAAATATGATTTTTAAAACTTAGAGGTGCATTTTTCTTGAACTTTTTTTCATTGAAAATTTTTTTAAATTTTTCAAAAGATTGTTCAGAAATGGGATATATATTTCTAATATTTTTTAAAAGAGGATCCATTTAAAACTCAATATTGTTTAACTTTATTTTAAAGGGACAGACTAAATTAAAAATAAAAATTGAATATTTAATAATTTATTTCATTTAATTTATATAATTAACACTAAAATTATAAATTAAAAAACTGATTTTCAATAATTTAATTTTCACTGAAATGATTAGTTTAAAAAATTAATAGAATTTGGGCCTTCCATAAATAATAAATCTAATATGGATAAATTTTCTAAAAATCCATTTTCAGCCTCAAACATTTGTATATAAGGGGTATACCTAGTTTTGTCATTATTTTTAACAGCTGCATGATATCTAAAATCATTTATGGCATTTTCATTGTATGTTTTTGAAATATTATATTTTTTTGATAGTTCAAGCGCATCATTTATAAAATGAAATGAATCGATATTGATGTCTAAAAGATACTTGTATTTTTTAGTGAATATAAATTGTAAATCATCTTTATAAAATTCAAAGAAAGGGGAGTGGTTGTAAGCAGTTGTCAGAGACTTATAATGTTGTCTTTGCCAGTTCGAGTTTTCAACGACAACATCCCGCATTTTTATTTTACCAGAAATTTTATTTGTGTTTGAAATAGGAATATTAAGGAGTTGTTTTCCGTTTGCACCAAATATGTAACACCTATTTCTATAACTCTGCTTTTGATAGTTTTCTTCAACTTCAAAAGTTATGGAACTAGAATTTACAATAGATGTATATTGTGCAATTGTTGAAAAATATGTTGGAATAAACAGCGCCATTATGACACTTTTTTTCTATTTTTTTTAAAAAAAGAATATCCAAAATACCCTGCAATTACGATTAAAACATACAGTAAATAGGAAACGGGTTTACCATTTCCTCCAACAGTAGTGAAAAGTCTTTCCCAGCGAATTTTTCCATTTTCAATACTAAACCAAATCATTACTGGTTTCCCTACCACATGATCAAAAGGAACATAGCCCCAACTTCTTGCATCTAGAGAGTTTTGTCTATTATCACCCATCATCCAATAATAATTCTGTTTGAAAGTATATGATGAAACTTTTTTACCATTTATGAAAATATGATCTCCAATTACATCCAGTTGATTATTTTCATATTCTTTTATTATTCTTTTATAAAAAGGTAAAGAATTAATATTTAAGTCTACAGTCGATCCTTTTTTTGGAATATATATAGGTCCGTAGTTGTCGGTATTCCATGATAAACTCGATACTTCAGGAAACATATAATTTCCCTTGACTCCTCTAGGTTTTATAACTTTAATTACACTATCAACTTCTGAATCATTTCTAAGTTTTGCAACTATTTCATCCGTAATATTGGCTTTCCTTATGTTTGTACGAATCTCTCTTATGTCTAATTTGTAATTACTTATTATCCATTCAGGAATTCCTGCTTCAGAAGTGGTAATTTTAAATTGGTTATCTTTTATTTTTTCAGGATTGTCGGTTACAAAATTCATCACTTTATCAAATTGATTTTGACTGGTAAAGTTGATGATAAACTTTCTTTCAAACTCTTTATTAGTGTATCTCAATAGTTTTTTTGTAGACAGACCCTTACTAGAGTAAACTTTATTATAAAATTGAAGTTTTGCTCTGTCTGGAAGTATGTTTTGTTTTCCATTGATGTAAACATATCCATCTCTTACTTCAAGGGTGTCACCGGCAATTCCAACACATCTTTTAACATAATTAGTTTTTTTATCTAAAGGTTTAAAATCAGCTCCCCTGCTAGGATCCATCCAATGAACCAAGGTATCTACAGGCCAATTAAAAACAACAATGTCATTTCTTTTTATTTTTTGAAAACCAGGAATCCTTAAATAAGGTAAAAGAGGTTTGTTTAAATACGATTTAGTGTTTTTTCCACTTAGTATTGAGGTTGGTAGACTATCATGAAGCATTGGGGTAGAAATAGTAGTCGTTGGAACCCTTGCGCCGTAATGGAATTTACTAACAAATAAATAATCGCCAACTAATAATGTTTTTTCAAGCGAAGAGGTTGGTATAGTATAGGGTTGCATAATGTAGGTATGCACTAGGGTAGCAGCAATAATAGCATAAGCAATTGAGTGAACCCATTCTCCTAAGCCAGTTCTAGGATTTAAACTTCTATTTGTTTTGTGTGTTGAGTTTGTAGCATAGTTTATGTAGAATAAATAAAAACCTAGAGTTAGCAGAACTAGAACAGTGTCTTTTCTTTTATTAAAACCAAAACTTCTAGCGGTTTCTATCCATACAATAGGAAACATTAATTGATTTATTATGGGAACAAATAATAAAAACACCCACCATTTAGGTCTTTTTATGATACGCATTAAAATAACTGCATTGTAAATAGGTATTGCAGCCTCCCATGCTTTCCTGTTGGCTCTTTGATATAATTTCCAAGTTCCTGCAAAATGAATTACCTGAACTATCAGAAAAAAAATTAACCATTCATTAATTGTCATATCTTTATTTTTTTGTTTAACAATTAGTTACAAATAAAAGAAATAGTTACGGTTTTTAACCTATGTTTAACACATCTTTCATTGTGTAAATTCCATTTTTTTTAATTAACCATTCTGCCGCAATTATAGCACCTAAAGCAAAACCTTTTCTATTGTTAGCAATATGCTTAATTTCAATCGAATCTATTTCAGATGTGTAGGAAACTTTATGGGTTCCTGGGGTGTCTAATATTCTTTTTGCTGAAATGGGAACTGAATTTGAATCTTGGTTTACAGAATTTTCTATTAATTCCCAATCACTTTTAGAGGAATTTTTTATGATTTGTTCAGCTATAGAAATGGCTGTACCACTTGGAGTATCTAATTTTTTAGTGTGATGAATTTCTTCAACATTTAAAGAGTAATCTTTGTGAGGGTTCATCATTTTAGCGAGACTTTTATTTAGTTCAAAAAATAAATTAACGCCAATACTAAAATTAGAAGCATAAATAAAACTTCCTTTATTTTCTTTACAAACAGTAAGCGCTTTATCAAAGTCATCTAACCATCCTGTAGTTCCCGAAACTACAGGTATATTATTTTTAAAGCAACTAATGATATTGTGTAATGCTGCATTTGGAACGCTAAAATCAATTCCAATGTCTGCCTTAGAAATATCATATTTTTCATTTTCTCTAATTTTTAAAACGATTTCATGACCTCTCTTTAAAGCAATTTGCTCAATTTCTTTTCCCATTTTTCCATATCCAAAGAGTGCGATTTTCATTTGTTTAAATTTATGTTTTTTGATAAAAAAATATAATTTTTTATTTAAAAAGAATACTTAAAGCTGAATCCAACTGATGGAGGCTCTATGTTGATAGGATTATTTATTATGGTTGCATTTATAGTAACGTCATCACTAGCATCAAATTGTAATAAATGGGCATTTACACTTGCTTCTACTATTTGAAGTGCATACCCAAGAATAACCACTAGTAGAGATAAATCTCTGTTACCTCTTAAAGTTTTTTGTGCTCTTTCTAGTCCTGTTAATGAGATAAGTTCAGTGCCATCTTCTAATGTGAATTCGTCTTCTAAGCCTCTTTTTCTTAACTTATAAGCTTCCCTATATCTTTTATACTCACTATTATTATTGAGATAAAAATAAGTGGGAATACCAACAGCTGCCCATGCTAGGGGAACTTTCCAATATTTCTTATTGTAGGCTTGACCACCTCCTGGAAAAACAGCAGAATAAAATGCGGCTTTAGATGGGGATAAAGGATTGTATATGTTATTAGAAATAAATTTTTTTTCTTTTACTACAATGTTTACAGAGTCTTTTTGACTGAAACAGTAAATCGGTAACAGAAGGGTTATTGCTAATATAAAGTTTTTTGTAAACACTTATTGAAACAAGTTTTTAATTCTTTCAAAATCTTCTTTAGAATGAAAAGGTATAGAAATTTTTCCCTTTCCCTTTCCATTTACTGTCACATTAACTTTATGGCCCAGATAGGAATTGATGTCTGATAAACTATTTTTTATATAGTTAGGAAGTTGTTTTTTTAGTTCATTTGGAATTTTCTTATCAATTTTTAAACGTTTAACCAATTCTTCAGTTTGTCTAACCGATAGTTTATCTAAAAGTATTTTTTCATATATACCTAGCTGGTCTGATGCACTTTTTATATTAATTAAAGCCCTTCCATGTCCCATAGAAATAAATCCATCTCTAATTCCAGTTTGTAAAATAGGATCTAATTTTAATAACCGAAGATAGTTCGTTACCGTAGATCTTTTTTTACCAACTCTTACACTAAGCTCTTCTTGAGTTAATTGAATTTCATCAATTAACCTTTGATAAGATAATGCAACTTCTATAGGGTCAAGATTTTTTCGTTGAATATTTTCAACTAATGCCATTTCAAGCATTTCTTGATCATTAGCCGTCCTGATATATGCAGGAATACTTTTATTTCCTATTAATTTAGAGGCTCTGAAACGTCGCTCCCCAGATACTAGCTGAAATTTATCATCTATTTTTCTAACTGTAATTGGTTGAATAACTCCTAATTCTTTGATCGAACTAGCTAGTTCACGAAGTGACTCTTCATCAAAATAAGTTCTCGGTTGGTAAGGATTTACCTCAATATTTTCAAGTTCAATTTCAACAATAGAACCCACAACCAAATTAGTATTTGTCTCGTCTATTGAATTGTCTTTTAATAAGGCAGATAAACCTCTACCTAGCACCTGTTTTTTAGTGGCTTTTGCCATAGTATTGGTTCTTTTTTAAAAGTTCATTAGCTAAATTTAAGTAATTTACAGCACCATTACTTGTAGCATCATATGCAATGATACTCTCTCCATAACTCGGTGCTTCGCCCAAACGCGTATTTCTTCTAATTATAGTATCAAAAACCATGGTACTGAAGTGTTTTTGTACTTCATCTACAACCTGGTTAGATAATCTCAAACGAGAATCGAACATCGTTAACAACAAGCCTTCAATATCTAGATTCTTATTGTGAATTTTTTGAACACTCTTAACAGTATTTAGTAATTTTCCTAAACCTTCAAGGGCAAAATATTCACATTGTATTGGGATGATTACAGAATCTGCAGCAACCAATGAATTCAAGGTTATTAAACCTAGGGAGGGTGCACAATCTATAATTATATAATCATACTCATTTTTTATAATTTCAAGAGATTCTTTTAACATATACTCTCTCCTTTCTTTATCTACCAGTTCAATTTCTATAGCAACTAAATCTATATGTGATGCAATGATGTCTAAATTTGGTGAAGAGGTTTTTAAAATAGCTTCTTGAGCTGAACAAGTATGTTCAAGAACTTGATAACTGCCAATTTTAATAGATTCTATGTCTATCCCTAGACCAGAGGATGCATTTGCTTGAGGATCAGCATCAATCAATAAAACTTTTTTTTCCAATACTCCAAGCGATGCAGCTAAATTTATTGATGTAGTTGTTTTACCAACACCACCTTTCTGATTCGCTATTGCTATAATTTTACCCATTAAAAGATTCTAGTTTCATCAGTAAATTTACAATTAAATAGTATTTTTAGAAAGAATAGATGTTAACAAAGTTAAATTTTCATAAAACCCTGTTTATTAGTTGATTAAGTCCTTTTTATTAAAGTTTCTAAACAATTTTTACTATAAGTTTTTAACTGTAAGTTATAGAATAAAGCGAACTAAATTATGAGTTTCTTTCAGGAATATTTTTTAAAATTTGAAGTAATAATTTCCAAAATTTTTGAACTGACGAAATACTAACTCTTTCATCTGGTGAATGAGCTCCTTTGATGGTTGGACCAAATGAAATCATATCCATTAATGGATAGTTCTGTCCCAGAATACCACACTCCAAACCTGCGTGGCAAGCTTCTACTTTAGCTTTCTCACCGAATAAATTTTCATATACATTAGTTGAAACCTTTAGTATTTCTGAATTAACATTTGGTTGCCATCCCGGATATGAACCGGATAATTCTACTTTAAAACCAGCCAATTCGAAACATGAACTTAAAGCATTTGTTAAATCGGTTTTTGAAGATTCAGAGGAGGATCTTGTTAAACAGCCTACATAAATTTTACCATCTCCAAGACTAATTTTCGCAATATTGTTTGATGTTTCTACTAAATTAGGGATGTCAGGGCTCATTCTGTATACACCATTTAAAGTTGCATATATCGATTTTAAAAAAATATTTTGAGTTTCTATATTCATTACTTTCTTTGGAACCTTGGAATTAATTACATCAATAACTAAGTTAGGTTCAAGTGTTTTGAACTCTTCTTTAATCAATTCAATTAAATTATTTAATTCAAATAAAAATTTTTCTTTTTTATTTTCATCAACTACTACAGTTGAAAAACTTTCTCTTGGTATCGCGTTTCTTAAGTTTCCTCCATTTATTTTAACAATTCTTATTTTTACAAGCGCATTGCTATGATAGAGTACTCTATTCATAATCTTATTTGCATTTCCAAATCCTTTATGAATATCCATCCCAGAATGCCCTCCTTGTAGTCCCTTAACTTTTATTTCAAATGCAATAGTTTTAGAGGGTGTCGTTTCTTCTTGATAACTTCTCTCAGCTGTAACATCTATTCCTCCAGCACATCCTATGTCAATTTCATCGTCTTCTTCAGTGTCAAGGTTTAAAAGTATTTCTCCGGATAAAATCCCTCCCTTTAATCCCATAGCACCTGTCATTCCTGTTTCTTCATCGATAGTAAAAAGAGCTTCAATAGTTGGGTGTTCTATAGTGTTAGAGGATAATACTGCCATGATAGCGGCAACACCAAGTCCATTATCTGCTCCTAGTGTAGTTCCGTCTGCAGTAACCCAATCTCCATCGATCAACATATTTATTCCTTGAGAATCAAAATCAAAAACTATTTCTGAATTCTTTTGGTGTACCATATCTAAATGGCTTTGCATTACAATGGGTTTTTTATTTTCAAAACCTTTTGTTGCTGGCTTTTTAATAATAACATTTCCCACTTCATCAACAATAGTTTCTAAATTTAGATTTTTAGCAAAATCTACCATAAAACTAATAATACGATCTTCTTTTTTTGATGGACGGGGTACTGCATTTAGGTCAGAAAAATGATTCCAAAGGCTTTGAGGTTGTAGTGTTCTTATAGAATTTTTCATAGGTAATGTAAAGTAAAGTAGTTAAAAAAAATAAAGTTAAAATTATAGGCCGTATCAAGATATTTCAATAACTATTTCCTCTATTTTTTTTCTAACTTTCATTTGATGAGTTTTCATATCGTCTTCCGCTCTGTATCCAATAGGAACTACTAATACTGAGGTAAGGTTTTTTTCTTTTAAGCCTAAAATCTCATCATATTTTTTTGGAATAAAACCTTCCATGGGGCAGGAGTCTATTTTTTCATTTGCACAAACTGTTAATAAATTTCCTAGCGCTAAATACGCTTGATTTTTTGCCCACAAAATGAGATCTTGACTTGATTTTTCTGTAATAACTGTTTTTAAATATTCTCTAAATGAGCTAATAGTTTCATCAGGTGTTTTTCTGATTTCTTTAACTCTTTCAAAATATTTCTCTACATCAGATTCTTTTAAATTTGTATCTATACAAATAACAAGTAGGTGAGAGGCCTGCACTATTTGTTGTTGATGGTAACTATGATCAACAAGTTTTCGTTGAATACTCTTATTCTTAATAATGAGCAATTTTATGGGCTGTAAACCATATGAGGTCGCTGTTAAATTAAAAGCTTGTTTTAAGATGTTGATTTTTTGTTGCTCGAGGATTTTTTGATCATCAAATTTTTTGACAGCATATCTCCATTCTAAATTCGCTATACTTTTCATTGTTAATTTTTTTTATTGTTAAAATCAATTTGTTCGTAGTTAAACTAATTAATCTTTATTAGAGCTTAATTTATTTAGTTATCAGCAATGATTTTTTATTTTCAATTTTAAGAGAATTATTTACCAATTTAGATTAATTTTAAAATACTTAAGGAAGTTTTTAATATAGACTCTTAAATTTAGTAGGATATGCTTCATGCATCATTTCATAAACTTTCTCAAAAATATCTTCAGCTGAAGGTTTAGAAAAGTAATCACCATCAGATCCGTAGGCAGGTCTGTGAGCCTTTGCAGACAATGTTGCTGGTTTACTATCTAAATATTGATATCCGTCTTGGGTTTCTATAATTTCTTGTAATAAATATGCAGAAGCTCCACCAGGAACATCTTCATCTACAATTAATAATCTATTTGTTTTCGTAACAGATTTTACAGTATCATGATTAATATCAAAAGGAAGTAAACTTTGTATATCTATGATTTCAATATCTATTCCAACAAGTAATAATTCTACTGCAGCTTCTTGAACAATTCTGAGTGTGGATCCGTAGGAAACGACAGTCATGTCTTTCCCTTTTTTTATAATTTCTATAACTCCAATAGGTGTCGTGAATTCTCCAAAATTTATGGGTAATTGTTCTTTTAAACGATAGCCATTTAAGCATTCAATGATTAGTGCTGGATCATCACCACGCAGCAATGTGTTGTAAAATCCAGCTGCTTTGGTCATGTTTCTTGGCACCAAAACATGTATACCTCGGATATTATGGATGATACCACCCATTGGCGACCCAGAATGCCAAATTCCTTCCAAACGATGCCCTCTAGTTCTTATAATTAGGGGTGCTTTTTGTTTTCCAAAAGTTCTGTAGCGTAATGTTGCTAAATCATCACTCATAATTTGCAATGCATACAGTAAATAATCTAAGTATTGAATTTCAGCAATTGGACGTAGACCCCTCATTGCCATTCCTATTCCTTGACCAATTATTGTAGCTTCTCTGATACCAGTATCTGAAACTCTTTGATTACCATATTTTTCTTGAAGCCCCTCTAAACCTTGATTTACATCTCCAATCTGACCCGCATCCTCTCCAAAAATTAATACTTCTGGGTATTTTTTCAAAATTGCATCAAAGTTGTCTCTCATCACAATTCTACCATCAACAGTTTTATTTTGTGAGTTATAAATAGGTAAAATTTCAGCTATTTTAATTGCTGCAGCATTAGTTTCACTAGAGAGATGAGAGGAGTATTTTAGCGCTGCATCCTTAATCGAATTCATAATGAATTCTTGAAGTTCAATTTTTTCACTAAAAGACTCGTCTTTTACATATCGCAATGCTTTTCTTGACGTAGAAAGAATATCTTTTCTAATTGGTTCAACAATGCTTATTAAGTCATTTTTTAATTTGATGATAAAGTTTTTATTACAGCTTTTAAGAGCCATCTTTTCGAGTAACCTTGATGCAGTTGTAACTTCTAATTTTATTTCATTTATATAGGCACTCCAAGCATTTCTTTTGGCCGCACTTACTTCTTTTTTTACTTCTTTTTCTAAAGCAATTAACTCCTCTTTTCCACTTACTAGCTTTAAAGGATTGCCATCCCCGTCCTCTAACTCAAAATCTAAAATCCATTCACGCATCTTTTCGATGCAATCATGTTCCTTTTCCCATTTTAAACGCTCAATATTTTTATATCTCTCATGAGATCCTGAGGTAGAATGGCCTTGAGGTTGTGTCACCTCTTTTACATGAATTATAACAGGAACATGTTGTTCTCTTGCGATTTTAGAAGCTTTTGTATACACATCTATTAATTGTACATAATCCCAACCATTAACAACAAATATTTCGTATCCATTTGTGTGTTTTTCTTTTTGAAAACCTTTCAGAATTTTAGAAATACTCTCTTTAGTTGTTTGATGTTTTGCGTGAACAGAAATACCATATTCGTCATCCCATATGCTCATTACCATAGGAATTTCTAATACACCAGCAGCATTTATACTCTCAAAAAACACACCTTCACTTGTACTTGCATTTCCTATAGTTCCCCAAGCTACCTCATTTCCATTATTGGAAAATTTTGTATGATGATGAAGGTTGTTTGAGTTCCTATACACCTTGGATGCTTGAGCTAAACCTACTAGTCTTGGCATTTGTGCAGCTGTAGGTGATATGTCTGCACTTGAATTTTTTTGAGTAGTTAAATTTTTCCAACTCCCATCTTCATGCACACTGTGAGTTGCAAAATGACCACCCATCTGACGACCAGCAGACATAGGTTCTATCTTTATATCAGTTTGAGCATACAAGCCCGAAAAAAATTGTTGAGCAGATAATTCACCAATAGCCATCATAAAGGTTTGATCTCTATAATACCCTGAACGAAAGTCTCCATTTCTGAATGCTTTAGCCATAGCTAATTGAGGCACCTCTTTTCCATCACCAAAGATTCCAAATTTTGCTTTACCAGTCAAAACTTCACGCCTACCCAATAAACTACATTCTCTGCTTATTCTAGCAATTTTATAATCATTTAAGATTTCACTTTTAAAATCATTAAATGAAAGATTAGAAGTCTTGCTTTCAGTAGCTAATTTAGGCATATCTCAATAAATATTTAGATTTTGCAAAGATAGCTCTAATAGATGAAAATTAATAATTTATCTATTGTCTAACTGAAATGCAATAAAATATAGAATAGAATTTTTATAAGAAGCCTCTTCTGAAGAAATTAAAAATTGCTTTAGGCTTCGCTACTAAAACAAATCTTATATTTTTAGAATATGCATTTTTATTTATTTCCCAACCGTTATTTGAATAGATTGGAAGATATAATTCTAAAATATTATGTATAAAGTTTAGTCTTAATCCATTTTCATAGGCAAAAAAGATGTTATTCCCTCTATTTTTAAGGAATGCAGCATCGTTATATATCTCAAGCCATCGCCAGATACCAATACTAGAATTAAAAGAGACTAAGAAATGATTAGCAAAACGTTGCTCTAATACAGACTTAAAACCTCCTTCAGCCATAATAAATTGTTGACTAAGAAATCCAGTACTTTCAGAGCGTCCTATGTAACTTAATTCATATAAATAATCATTAGCTCTGTCTAATCCAAAACTAAAAAAATCTGTATTTGTATTGTTTTTTATAAACGAACCGGCATAGAGTCTGAAATCAAGTTGAGTATTTTTTGCAGTTAATTTTCTGTATCTAATTTCACCTGTAACTTTTGTGAAATTATTTGCTATTTCTGTACCAAATGAATATTTAATTCCTTTGATAACATCAGGCTTATTGTAATAGTATTTTAATTTGAATACACGATATTTATCCGAGTCTGTTTGAAGATCATTTGTAGCCAACTCTCTATTTATATTTAACAATCTTGCAGATAAATAGCTGCCTCCAGCATCCCTTAGGTTTTTTCTTCTAAATTGAATTGTAATATTTTGATTAAATGTATTGTAAGATAGGTCCTCAGCATAGTGTAAGTTGCTACCAGATAAAGAATAATAGATTTTGTTTATTGTTGAATTTTCAAAATATTGGGTGTAACGCGTATTAAATGTTCCATTTAATGCATTGCTTTTTGTTCCGTATTGTGGTGTGATAGAAAATTGAAAATTTCTAGATAAAATGGGTCTGTTATGAATTTTCAACCCTAATAAGGCTCCATCATAAAAATTATACTTTATAGTGGGTTGTATATACAGCTGATTGTAATAAGGGTCATTTATGTCCTTAAATAGCTTGACTTGTACTGGTTTATTTAGGATATTCTTTCCTACTTTTCTCCAATTATCCATAGAGTTAAATTCTGGATATGAATTTTCAAAATTTAAAGAAACTCTATTGAAATTATTTTTAGGAATAGCAATAGTCTCTATATTATCTATATTTGGAAGCCATTTCTTGAATTTAACTTTCTTATTTTTCAATCCATATAAAGCAACAGGTGCTGTTATATTTCTCTTATTTTTTATAGTTATATAAACAGAATCGCCTTTAGTAACTGCTTTTTTAATGGTGTAGTCTATTTTTTTATTTGTTTTCAAATAATCACCAAAAAACCAACTAATATCTTTAATAGTTTTGGAAGAAACTATTTTTTTAAAGTCATCACTTTTTGCAAATTTAAGCTTATTGTTGAGGTAAAACTCTTGAAAAGATGCACTGACGATAGAATCTCCTATGTAATCGGCAAGATATCTTAAGCCAAGACCTGCTTTATATTTACCAACGATCTTACGGTTAAAATTTGATAAAGAGTCAGCTCTAGTATTTAGTGCTTGATCTAAAAATTGACGCGCAGTGTATTGATATACAAAAGGATACTTGTCATTGAAATTTAATTTTGAAAAATTAAATTTTTTTAACCCCCAAATTTTTGAAATATTACCAGTTAGTTTAATCTCAGGATAATATTCAGACACATAGTTCATCATTAAATACGTTTGTAAGCCATCTGTTAACCAATAATCTTTTCGCTTGTCTAAAAGTAGCGTATTGTCTATGTATTTCTTGGTAAGGGCTTTTAAAATGGTTAAATCCCATTCAAACACATCAGGAAAAGGTCTTATAAATTTAGGTAGTTGATTTAAGCCATAAATTGGATTTTTTGATTGTGTAGCCTTATCAATCAATAATTTTTTATGAGGATAAGTCCCCAAAAAACGTTGAATAAATTCCAATTGTCTATTTAAAATATTTCCACTTATTTTTTTGTCAATATCAGGATTGTAGAGGTCAGTTTTAATTTCAAATTCATTTGTTTTGAAAGTGTTGTATTTGTTATCAAGATCTATATTCATAAAAACTTCTGTTATCTGTTTTCCAGTTAACAAAAATTCGTTCATTGTTCCTTTTGAAGTTTTTTGTTCAATCAAATTTGAACTTAAATAGTAATATTTTGGAAGTGTAATTTTAATGCTAAAATCAGAACTGTTAGTCAATAAATCGTCCATATTTAAGTTACTCATTATTTTCCAATTATCATTAAAAACAGCAGGTACTAAATACCAATACCTTAAATGGTACCCTGATTTTGTTTTTCCATAGCTTGTGAATTTTGAATTAGGAATTTTAACATCATAACTGACATTTATTTTGACTGATTCTTTTGGTTTTAAAGGAGTGTTTAAAACTATTTTTATGATGTCTATTTTGCCATCTTCTTCTTCAAAGAAGTTTACTTTTTCAAAATCGACGTTTAAATTATTTATAGTTGAATAACCTCTGTCTTTTTGCTTGGCAAAAAACAGTGATTTATCGAAGTCTTCAATGAGTCTGTTAGCTAGTGGAGATTTATTATTCTTATATCCATTCATCCAGTTGTGAAGAATAATATTATTGAGAGTTGAATCTGAAGAATTGTAATAAATGATACTTTGATTTATTCGTAGGATATCTTTTTTATCATCTAATTGTGCTTCAATAGTGATCTTGTGCTCTTGTCCGTTCATGTAAGTATAGGAGCACAGTATAATCCACAATATAAAGGTGTATTTTTTCAATTAAATTTTAATAAATTTTAATGGTTTTTTCAATTTTTGATGTGAAAGATAGTAAATACCTTTTGATATATGTTTTACATCTATAATTATTGTATCATTACCTGTATTTTTTGATAATTTAACATCAACAAGTTGCCCCGTAATTGAATATATTTTAAGGTTGTTTATATCATTTGGTGATGTAATTTTCAAATAGTCTTTAATTATATTAGATCCAATAAAATTAATTTCACTTATTAGGTTAGTTGATAGTGTGTTCTCTGGTGTTTCTATTTCCATTACTATAGGTAAATGATCACTGAACTCAATCAAAGCATCTCTTAGGGTTTGTGAGTACCCACCCGAACAATTGGGGTTACTAATGAAAGAATTATAACAGTTTCCATTGTTTCCTATAACTTTATAACTGTCATTAACATAATACAAACTGGTACTTGTATTGAAATTTTTAGACATCATTATGAAATCAAATCGATCATCTAGACCACCGGTTGAGCCACTATCATCAATAAATCCAATATTTGAGGTCCTTGTAGATTGAGAATGAATGTCCCTAAAGGAACTATTATTCCAAAAATAAGTTGAATTATAATTTTCATAATAGTCAATACCATCGTCAGGGAAATTTGGTGTTGGTCTATCTATAGGATCAATGATTACTATGGGGTTTCTATCATCAATTAAATGCTGATACCCCTCTTCATTACTGGTGTAGAAATTTAAATCTCCAGCAAATAACACATAACTATCATCGGCAATATTATTAGTATAACTCACAAAACTTTGAATAGAGTTTAATCTTCGTTGTCTATTAGAACTTCCTGTTGAAGCCTTTAAATGTGTAACAAATACCTCTATAGTAATTGGATTGGTATTTCCATTTTCTGTATTAATTTTAAAGGTATACTGATTGATGTCTCTAGTGTCCGCTGTAATAACTCTAGTTTCCTCTAAAATTAATTTTTTAGTATTGTAATAAACCATTTGTTGAAGACTATAACTTCCAGATTGATTTTCTTCAAAAGGAGCCTTTTGAAAGTTTTCATTGAAAGGAATAATTGAATTTTCAAAGAGGTAGTTAGACCCTATTTCATCAATCATCTCACAGACCATGAATAAGTCTGGTTTTACTTCGCCTAATATGGTGGATAAGAAAGGTGTTTTATTTCGACTAACTTCAGAATCTGAATAATTTAATACGTTATACATCATTGCTTTGATGCGTGTTTGTCCAAAATTTACATTAACAAACAAGATAAGAAGCAAGAACATTGTAGTTCTTTTAGAGCTATAATATTTCATCGAATTCTCTAGAAGTTCGGTTTTAAGCTATACTTATTATAGAATTTGTTTAAATGTTCAATAGCCTCATCTGCAGTATCTACAATTCTGAACAATTTAAGATCTGTTTCACTAATATTTCCTTGTTCAAGTAATGTATTTTTAATCCAGTCTAATAAGCCGCTCCAAAAAGACGAACCTACCAAAACAATTGGGAATCTGCCAATTTTTTTTGTTTGTATTAGGGTAATGGCTTCAAACAATTCATCCAAGGTTCCAAAACCACCAGGCATAACTATGAACCCTTGAGAATATTTAACAAACATTACTTTTCTAACAAAAAAATAATCAAACTCTAAATTTTTATCTTTGTCTATCCACGGATTATCGTGTTGTTCAAAGGGTAATTCTATATTTAAACCAACAGAAGTACCTTTTCCTCTGTGTGCTCCTTTATTACCAGCTTCCATAATACCAGGGCCACCTCCGGTAATAACACCATATCCATTCTGTGTTAATTTAAATGCTACCTCTTCAGAAAGCTCATAGTATTCTTCTCCAGGTTTAGTTCTAGCTGAACCAAAAATAGATACACAAGGACCAATTTTGCTTAATTTTTCATAACCTTCCACAAACTCTGCCATAATTTTAAAGATGGCCCATGAGTCATTGGTTTTAATTTCATTCCAGGTTTTTTGCTGTAATTTCTCACGTATTTTTCTATCATCATTTGTCATATCTTTTCTGTTTTGTCTATACAAAGTTAACTTAATTCCTTAATCAAAAATTGAGCCGTATAACTTATTTTATTTTTAATGACTTGTTCAGGGGTACCTTTACATAAGATTTCACCACCTTTTTTACCACCTTCCATACCAATATCTATGATGTAATCTGCCAGTTTAATGACATCCATATTGTGTTCAATAATCAGCACAGTATTACCTTTATCAGCAAGGGTGTTAAGCACATTCATTAACACTCTAATATCTTCAAAGTGAAGTCCTGTGGTGGGTTCGTCTAAAATATAAAAGGTGTTTCCAGTATCGCGTTTGGATAATTCTGAGGCCAATTTAATGCGCTGCGCCTCACCGCCAGATAATGTAGTAGATCGCTGACCTAGGGTAATGTAACCAAGTCCAACGTCTTTAATTGTTTTTAGTTTACTATGTATTTTTGGAATGAGTTTAAAGAATTCAACAGCATGATCAATAGTCATTTCTAACACATCTGCAATAGATTTCCCTTTGTATCGAATCTCTAGTGTTTCTCTGTTAAAACGTTTTCCTTGGCAGGTTTCGCATTCTACATGCACGTCAGGTAGAAAATTCATTTCAATGATTCTAACCCCACCTCCTTGGCAAGTTTCACAGCGACCACCTTTTACATTAAAAGAAAAACGACCTGGTTTATACCCTCGTATTGATGCCTCTGGAGTTTTGGCAAACAAACTTCGTATTTCACTAAAAACGCCAGTGTAGGTAGCAGGGTTAGAACGAGTAGTTCTTCCAATAGGTGATTGATCAATGTCTATGACTTTGTCTACATGTTCTAAACCCGTAATTTTTTTATAAGGCATTGGCTCTTTGACACCTCTGTATATGTGCTTATTTAGGATAGGATAAAGCGTTTCATTTATTAGCGTTGATTTTCCACTACCTGAAACACCAGTTACACAAATCATTTTCCCAAGTGGGAATTCGGCGGTCACATTTTTTAAATTATTTCCAGTGGCGCCACTAATTTTAATTGACTTTCCATTTCCTTTTCTTCTATTTTTTGGAACCTCAATTTGTCTTCTTCCATCTAGGTAGTCAGCAGTTA
>Ga0213868_10000337_pt1 | contig 44290 bp, 43 predicted proteins | sample PICome_9_FD_160087 | JGI IMG/M metagenome (GOLD analysis project Ga0213868, IMG submission 160087) | Coastal seawater microbial communities near Pivers Island, North Carolina, United States - PICO127 | ecosystem: Environmental > Aquatic > Marine > Coastal | place: USA: North Carolina...
ACGGTACGATTTTATATTGTTTTCTTTGGCAACTACCGGAGCTACAGAATATTGACTTCTAATTTCTTTGACCATAGTAGGTCTAAATTCGTGATATGAGTTGGTAGACATTCCGTCAAAGCCAATGGTTCCAAAAAGTTGTTCGGAGTAAAGACTTCCATCTTCTTTTCTGAATTGCGTGTGTCTTTTGGGTGGAATTTTTCCGAGTTTATGATAAAAAGGCATATTTTTTTGATTTGATTATTAAACAACATATGAAATGACCAATATCAATCAGTTTACTCTGGATTCCTTTTGATGAGGTTTTTTAATAAAATTAGTAATTCTAACCAATACATATTTAGACATTTTTATAAATGACGTTCTACAAATATAATTAAAAGTATGAATGAAGCTTAACTCTCGGGAGCTAATTCTATTTCTAATCCGTCTAAAGCTTCATTGATATGGATTTGGCAACCTAACCTGCTGTTATTCTTAACATGAAAGGCTTCTGCTAGCATTAAATCTTCGTCAGGGCTCATTTCTGGAAGCTCATGATTTGAGTTGACATAACATTGACAAGAGGCACACATAGCCATTCCTCCACAAACCCCAATAGTGCCCTCTTCTGCAAGTTCGTATGACCTCACAACTTCCATAATATTCATGGCCATGTCTGTAGGCGCTTGAATTTCATGAAGCGTTCCGTTTCTGTCTGTTATTTTAATTGAAATATCTGACATTTAAATCCTGTAATGCTATTCAATTTTTTTTATAACGGCTTTTGGCGCTTCTTTTTTAGAACCATCAAATCCTTCAACTCCACCAACAGTGGTATACTTCATTACGTACTTTTTGTTTGGATGTATACGTTTATAAGCACTTTGGCACATTAAGGTGGCTTCATGGAAGCCACATAAAATTAATTTTAACTTTCCAGGATAGGTATTCACATCACCTATGGCATAAATTCCCGGAATGTTAGTTTGGTAATCTAAAGCATTATTTACTTTGATAGCGTTTTTTTCAATTTCCAATCCCCAATTTGCAATAGGGCCAAGCTTGGGAGACAATCCAAACAAGGGGATAAAGTGGTCTACCTCTAGTATAATTTTTTCTTCACCATTTTTGATGATAGAGACACCTGTTACTTTTTTATCGCCTAAAATTTCAGTTACTTCTGCAGGAGTAATCATATTAATTTTACCTGCATCCTTTAATTCTTGAACTTTATCAACAGAATCTAGAGCGCCTCTAAATTCATTTCTTCTGTGAACTAAACTTACTTCTGCAGCAACATCTGTTAAAAAAATTGCCCAGTCTAATGCAGAATCACCCCCACCTGCAATAATAACTTTTTTATTTCTATACATTTCTGGATCACGAATGATGTATTCAACACCAGTATCTTCAAAATTAGTAATATCTGGAATGGGAGGTTTTCTAGGTTCAAAGCTTCCCAATCCACCAGCTATTGCTACAACTGGAGCATGGTGCTTTGTTCCTTTATTGGTAGTAACAATAAAAGTATCGTCTGCTAGTTTTTCAATGGTTTCTGCACGTTCACCCAAGGTAAACCCTGGCTGAAAAGACTTTATTTGTTCTAACAACTTCTCTGTTAAATCTCCTGCTAAAATTTCAGGATATGCAGGAATATCATAAATGGGTTTTTTAGGATATATTTCTGAGCATTGTCCTCCAGGCTGAGGTAATGCATCTATTAGGTGGCATTTTAATTTTAATAACCCCGCTTCAAAAACTGTAAAAAGTCCGGTAGGCCCAGCTCCGATAATTAAAATATCTGTTTTGATCATTTCTAACTAAAAATCAGGTAAAACAAGAGTTAAATAGTTCTATTTATCAGTTAATCAATATTAATAACTTGCTGAATATGAGGGGCGTATTTTTTTATGGTAGCTTCAACACCATTCTTGAGTGTCATTTGATTTACAGAGCAACCAATACAAGCTCCTTCCAATTGAACTTTTACAACTTCATTTTCTATAGATAGCAGTTTAATGTTTCCACCATCACTTTCTAAAAAAGGGCGAATTTCACTCAGTGCTTTTTCAACGTTTTCTAATGTTTCTTGTGTTGTCATAAACTTACTTTTTTACGGCGCTACAACCACTCATTGTTGTAATTCTTACAACTTCGGTTGGTGGTAAATTAGCATTTCTTTTTAGCAATTCTGAAACCATTTCTTTGGTGATATCAGTAAAAGCCTTTTCTAACAATGTATTTTCTTGTAATGCTACTGGATGGCCAACATCTCCAGCTTCACGAATACTCTGTACCAATGGAATTTCACCCAAAAACTTAGTAGTTATATCTTCTGCTAAATGTTTTGCACCATCTTTTCCAAAGATATAATATTTATTGTCGGGGAGTTCTTCAGGAGTAAAATAAGCCATATTTTCTATAATTCCTAACACTGGAACCTGAATACTTTCTTGCTGAAACATGGCTACACCTTTTTTAGCATCAGCTAGGGCAATATTTTGAGGTGTACTCACAATTACAGCACCATTAATGGGAAGTGCCTGAACTATAGATAAATGAACATCTCCAGTTCCTGGAGGTAAATCAATCAGTAAGAAATCTAATTCTCCCCAATCTGCATCAAAAATTAACTGATTTAATGCTTTTGAAGCCATAGGACCACGCCAAATAACTGCCTGATTAGGATTTGTAAAAAAACCTAATGATAATATCTTTACGCCATAATTTTCTATGGGTTTCATTTTTGATCGACCATCAACATTTATGGAAATAGGCCTTTCTTTTTCAACATCAAACATTAAATGCATTGATGGACCATAGATGTCGGCATCTAAAACACCAACTTTAAATCCCATTTTTGCTAAACTAATTGCTGTGTTTGCGGTAATTGTAGATTTTCCTACCCCACCTTTACCCGAAGCAATAGCAATAATATTTTGAATATTTGGAATTTTCTTTCCTTTTATAAGGTTTGAATTTTCTTCTTTTTTTGGAGTTGCTATTGACTTAACGTTTACTTTAACTTCAATCTTTTCATCAACAAGTGAATGAATTGCTTTTTTTATTTCTAATTCGATTTTCTTCTTGGCTTGGAGTGCTGGATTACTGATGGATACATCAACAACAACCTCATTTCCAAACACAACTAAGTTAGAAATATTGTTATTTTCAATAAGGCTTTTCCCCTCACCTGGTTCAGTTATGGTTTCTAGTGCCTTGTAAATATCTTGCTTCGTAAAAGCCATACTTTTTTTGTTGATTTATTCTAAAATGCAAAGATAACGCTAATGCTTTAGATAGAAAAGCATGTAAATTTCAAATATCTATATATAAATAATAGAAGTTTATAAGAGTTCTTTCATGGGATCCCAAAAGACTTTTTCAAATTCCTGAATTTGATTTTCTACGACAACAATCCCCTCATTTTCTAACAATTGTTGCATAAGATTAGTTCCGCCAAAATGATGTTTTCCTGTGAGTAAACCTTTTCTGTTGACAACTCTATGCGCAGGAACTTCTTTTGTTTGGTTGTGAGAATTATTCATAGCCCAGCCTACCATTCTTGCAGATCTTGCAGCCCCTAAATAGTTAGCAATACTTCCATAGGAAGTAACTTTACCATAAGGGATTAAACGTGCAACTTGGTATACTTTTTCGAAAAAGTTATCAGATTCTTTCATAGATGTAAGATAGTAAAAATGATTTTTTCTTTACTAAGATTGAAAGAACTATTGGTGTAAATTAAAAATTCAATCTGAACTTAATATAAGTTATCGCCTTTCCTTTTTCTAAGTATTTTTTTTCGTAGAAAGTTTGTGTTCCTGTAACTTCATCAGGAGAATAATAATCTTTGTAAACATCATGGTTGGCATGTAAAATTTCATGACCTTCTCCGTGAAGTAGTCCTAAAGTATACCCATGCATAAATTCGCTATCTGTTTTAAGATTTATAACACCACCCTCTTTTAAAATGTGATTGTATTTTAAAAGAAAATCATGGTTTGTCATTCTATGCTTGGTTCGTTTATATTTTATTTGTGGATCTGGAAATGTAATCCATATTTCATCAACTTCAGCTTTACTAAAAATAGAATCTACCAATTCTATTTGTGTTCTAATAAAGGCAACATTGGTTAGTTTATTTTCTAAAGCAGTTTTAGCCCCTCTCCAAAAGCGAGCCCCTTTAATATCAATGCCAATAAAGTTTTTATCTGGGTTTTTTTCAGCTAATGCAATTGTGTATTCTCCTTTGCCACAACCTAATTCAACACTGATGGGATTATTGTTTTTAAAAAAAGAATGCCATTTTCCTTGAAAAGGGAAGTTGCTGAGAACTTCATCTCTTGTCGGCTGAATGACATTTGGAAACGTTTCGTTTTCATGAAAACGTTTCAGTTTATTTTTACTTCCCAAAATAGTTTTTAATTAAGCACGATCTTCAGTTCCTTCTTTGACGAATCTTCGAGATTCTTTCATCCAGTATGCCAAAAGAACTAATAAAACACCTAAGAAAAACCAATTCACAGCATTTGCTATCCACCAACCAAAATCTTCTTGTGCTAGGGAACGAATACTATTAAAGGGTAAGAACAACACATCAGTGAATAATTCTCCAATCCATTTGAAAATATTGAATGCTATCATATCTTAAAGTATATTTACGGTACAAAAATATAAAAACAAAGTATGCTAGCCAATTTTTTTGGGAAATCAAATCCAGTTAATTTTATTGTCATTTTTTCAATTTTTCTTGGCTTTTTTTTAGTTAGCAGTATTTCATTAATACCCATATCAACTATTGATTTTAGTATTGTTTTAGAAAAAGTTTTACAGCTAGTATTATTTTTAGTTTTTTTCTTTTTTTATAATTTTATATTATCAAAAAATAAATTAACCTTATACAATTCTTATGGTTTTTTAATTTTTGTATTATTATTTGGGTTTTTCCCTGATACGATGTTAAGTAGGAATGAATTGTTTTTAAATATTTTAGTATTAGTTTATTTAAGGAGACTTTATAGTTTAAGAAGTGGCAAAGACCTACACAAAAAAATATTTGATAGTGGATTTTGGTTAGGAATTCTTTTTCTGTTAGCTCCAAAAATGGTTCTTTTTGGGATATTATTATTTTTATCGATTTGGTTATTCCAAAAAATAAATTTGAGAACTCTCTTAATTCCTTGTCTAGGTTTTTTAGCTCCCGTGATATGCTATGTCACCTATTGTTTTTGGTTTAACCAAATAGAGGAATTTACAGCATCATTTTTTTGGTATGCTAATTATAATTTTGAACTATTTACGGACAGCTCTATTTTTATACCCACAATAGTATTAGTAACATTAGTATTGATATCAATACTAGTTAAAACTCCGAAAGTAATTTCAATAAGTGGTAATTATAGAAACTATTGGATTTTAATTCTTTTTAATCTTTTTATAGCGATTACTATTCTCTTGATTCAAAATACACTTCATGAATCTCAATTGATCTTACTTTTTTTTCCAATCTCTGTTATTTTAACAAATTGGTTGGAAAGCATACAAAAACCTTTTTTAAAAAATATTTTTATTGCAGCATTACTTTGTACTCCAATTATTCTATTTATAATTTAGGACCATAAGAAAGATCACCTGCATCTCCCAACCCCGGAACGATATATCCTTTCTCATTTAATATTGGATCGATATCAGCAATCCATAATTCTGTATTTGTAGGAAAATGATTTTTTATAAAATTGACACCAAATTTAGAACCAATTACAGAAACAATATGAATTTTTTTAGGGGTCCCAAATTTTTTAATTGCTTCATATACAGTAACCATTGATTTTCCTGTTGCTAGCATTGGATCTGCAATAATTAAAGTTTTTCCATCTAAAGTAGGAGTTGCAAAATACTCTACTTTAATTTCAAATTCATTGTCATTCTTCAGGGGGTACCTATATGCAGATATAAATGCATTTTCAGCAGTGTCAAAATAATTTAAAATTCCTTGATGAAGGGGAAGACCAGCCCTTAGAATGGAACAAATAATGATATCATTACTGTGCACTTTCAATTTCTTTTCTCCTAATACAGTTAATGTTGTTTCTTTTGAATACTCAAGTTCTTTGCTTAATTCATAAGATAAAATTTCACCAATACGCTCTAAGTTTCTTCTAAAACGCATACTATCTTTTTGAATATCTTGATTTCGTATTTCTTTTAAGAAGGTATTTAAAACTGAATTTTGTTTTAATAAATGACGTACAATCATATTTTGTATTTTAGTTTTAAAAAAAAAGTATTTATTAAAATTTCGTATATTTATAAAGTTAAAATATTTTAATTAGCAAATTCATAGCTCTACAATTTATGATAATTGGCTAAGAATTCAACAACCAAAAACTAATAAAAGAGTCGTTAATGGCTCTTTTTTTAGTTATTTAAAACATACATAATTTTTTCTATCACTTTAGTTGGTGCTATCGTTTCCATTACATTTTCGTATCCATTTGCTACTTTATTCCCGTAAATTGAGCAGGGTATTTTAGGATATTTTTCAAGATCTGAGACCACAGAATAATCGTCGGGTTGATCAAATGGAGCAAATCCAGCATAAGGGTGTGTAACCCCCCATAGTGTAATGGTTTTTACTTGTTGCATTGCTGCTAAATGCGCATTACCTGAATCCATAGCAACCATTAAGTCTAATACACCTATAACTTCTAGTTCTTCTTTAAAGGAGAGTTTTCCAGCTAGATTAACTATGCTATCATGGATGTTTTCTAGGGTGTTCAGAATTTCTATCTCACGTTTTCCTCCCCCAAAAAGAAATATTTTAAATCCTTTTGAAGCCATTTCTTCAATTACTTCTTCCATTAATTGAGGCGGATATACTTTACCTTTAAATGCTGCAAAAGGAGCAATACCGATCCAGGTATCCTTTTTCAATCCTGTATAAAGAGTAATTTTTTCAGCTAATTTTATTTTATTTATTGGGGTTGGGTTTGAAAGGTCTAGGGTAAAACCTAATTTGTTTAAAACGTCTGCATATCGCTGGTGTGAGGTTTTTAATTGTTTAAAAATCTTATTTTTTGTTCTTGTTAATGCTTTTTTTTCAGCCCTTCCTTTGTCTATAAAAATGCTAGGTTTTCCATCAAAAATAAATAGAGCTCTCAGTATTTTTGAACGTAATACATTGTGAAAATCAGCAACATGTGTAATTTTTTCTTTTTTGAGTTCACGGTAAAGTTTAAGGAGCCCTAATATTCCTTTGTGTTTTGTATTTACTTGAGCGGCAAAAAAAGAAACTTGAGGAATTGTATCAAAAAGAGGTTTAAAAAAAGGCTTAGATAGCACTGTTATTTTACAGTCTGGGTATTTCTCTGTGAGTGCTCTAATAACTGGAACCGTCATGGCTACATCTCCCATTGCTGAAAGTCTAATGATTAAAATATGTTGGTGGTTAGACACGAATTACTTTTAAATGTAAATGTAATCTTTTCATCAGAATTATAATCACATCTAAAATTATAATGGTTTCTTGAAGTTATTTAAAACTAGATGATTAAACCAAAACATCTAAAAATAACAGCGAATTAAAAATGTATCTTTGTACTCTATTAAAAAGATTATAAATGATTCAATCAATGACGGGTTACGGTAAATCCGTATTACACTTATCAGATAAAAAAGTAACCATAGAGATAAAATCTCTTAATAGTAAGAATTTAGATTTAAATGTTCGTATTCCCTCCTATTACAGGGTAAAAGAGCTAGCTGTTAGAAAAGAATTGGCCTCTAAATTGGTAAGAGGAAAAGTAGATTTTTCTATTTATATAGAAATGACAGCTGATGAAACCTCGACAACAGTAAATAAAGGCGTTGTTACAGAATACATGCAGCAGTTAAGAAATGTGGTTCAAACAGGCTCTTCTAATGATGTAGAACTATTAAAAATGGCAGTTAAAATGCCAGATGCTTTAAAAACTGAACGAGAAGAATTAAATGAAGATGAATGGGCTCAAATAAACACCAATATTCAAGAAGCCATTAAAGATATTATTCAATATCGAATAGACGAGGCAGCCTCTTTGGAAGATGATTTTAAATTGAGAATTAAAAATATTCAAAGTTTTTTGGTGGAAGTTAAGTCATTTGATGAGGCTAGGATAGCGTTTGTTAAAGAGCGTTTAAACAAAGCTATAGATGAACTAAAAGTGACAATAGATGAAAATCGTTTTGAACAAGAATTGATATACTATCTTGAAAAACTTGACATCAATGAAGAGAAGGTTCGATTAGCAAATCATTTAAGCTATTTTTTACAAGAATTAGACACCCCAGACTCTAATGGGAAAAAATTAGGATTTATTGTTCAAGAAATAGGTAGAGAAGTAAATACAATTGGTTCCAAGGCGAACTTTGCTCCAATGCAAAAAGCCGTTATTCAAATGAAGAACGAGCTAGAGAAAATTAAAGAACAAATTTTAAACGTATTATAATATAGATTCTGAAAAAAAATTCAGTAAGACGATATAACTTAAAATATGAATCAATTTAAAGGTAAATTAATTGTTTTTTCAGCACCTTCTGGATCAGGAAAAACAACTATTGTACGTCATTTATTACATCAAGAAGAATTTGGGCTTGAGTTTTCAATATCTGCAACCTCCAGGGAGGCTAGAGGTAAAGAAATAGACGGAGAAGATTATTACTTTATGTCTGCAGAAAAATTTAAACAAAAAATAAAAGCAGATGAATTTTTAGAATGGGAAGAGGTTTACATTAATAATTTTTACGGGACTTTAAAGTCAGAGGTTGATAGAATTTGGGCAAAAGGTAAGCACGTAATATTTGATATTGATGTGGCTGGCGGATTAAGAATTAAGAAAAAATTTCCAGAAAAAACTTTGGCTGTTTTTGTAAAACCACCAGACATTAATGAACTAATAATTAGGTTAAAACAAAGAGGGGAAGAATCTCCAGAAAAAATAGCAATGCGTGTTGCAAAAGCTCCAACAGAAATGGCAACAGCACCTCAGTTTGACACCATAATTTTAAATGATGACCTAGCTACAGCATTACAAAATGCTGAAAATTTAGTTAATGATTTTTTAAATAAATAACTATGAAGATTGGATTGTATTTTGGAACTTTTAATCCAATTCATGTAGGGCACGTTATTATAGCCAATCATTTAGTAGAGCATTCAGATTTAGATGAAGTTTGGATGGTGGTAACCCCACATAATCCACATAAAAAGAAAAGTTCTCTTTTGGCAAATCATCATAGATTAGAACTTGTGTATTTGGCTCTTCAAAGCTATACTAAAATTAAACCTTCAGATATTGAGTTTAAGTTGCCTCAACCTAATTATACAATTAATACATTAGCTCATATCAATGAAAAGTACCCTCAACATGAGTTTAGTTTAATTATGGGTGAAGACAACTTAAAAAGCTTTCATAAATGGAAAAATTTTGAGACTATTTTAGAAAATCATCATCTCTATTGTTATCCCAGAATTTCTGAGGGAAAAATTAAAAGTAATTTTAACAATCACCCCAAAATTCATAAAATAGAGGCCCCAATTATTGAACTTTCAGCATCATTAATTCGCAACGGAATAAAGAATAAAAAAAATGTAGTACCAATGCTTCCTATTGAAACATGGAAATATATTGATGAGATGAATTTTTACAGGAAATAAATAATTATATCCAATCAATTTAACTCATTTTAATACAGAGAATATTAAAAACAAGGTTTCGTTGTATATTTGTTACATCACATATTTTTAAATGGTAAAAAACAATAAAAAGAAAGGGAAGTTAAAACATAAACTCACAAATAAGTATCGTTTAGTTGTTTTAAACGAGAATACTTTTGAAGAAAGATTCTCATTAAAATTATCGCGCTTAAATATTTATATTTTAGGGGGGTTATTTTCTATTACTTTGATTTTGGCAACAATTTTATTAATTGCTTTTTCGCCTTTAAAAGAATATATTCCAGGATACTCTTCAACAAAACTTCAAAAAGATGCTACGAAACTTACGATAGATTCAGATTCTCTAAAAAATAGATTGGCAATATTAGAAAATTACACAAACGCCATTAAATCTGTATTATCAGGAGAGTTAACTTCAGATGAGGTAATAGACTCTCTAAAAGATTCAGCAAAAAGGATTCAAATAGAGGAAAGCAGTTTATATGCTACTAAACAAGATTCTATTTTTAGAGAAAAGATTGAAAGTAGAGATCGATTTCCTTTGTCAGATGAATCACAGGATAAATTAAAAATTGTATTTTTTGCTCCCATAAGTGGTAACATTTCCCAGTTATTTAATTCTGAGAATAAACATTTTGCAATTGATGTGGTTGCTAAAGTTGGAACACCTGTTAAAGCAGCAGCAGATGGCACTGTAATTTTTTCTGAATGGACAACTGAGACCGGGTATGTAATTATTTTAAAACATGCTAATAATTTTATTTCTGTATACAAACACAACGGAACTTTGTTGAAACAACAAGGTGATTTAGTGCAATCAGGTGAGGCAATAGCAAGTATTGGTTCTTCTGGAGAATTAACAACTGGCCCCCATTTGCATTTTGAGCTTTGGAGTGACGGTTATGCTGTAAATCCTGCTAATTATATAGATTTCAAATAAATGAGTATTAAATCTACTTTAGCAATTCCTTTCGCAAAAAAAGCTCAAAAAAAAGTCTATAAGTGGGCTTATGAGCCTCATAAAACTCAACAAAAAATTTTTAAAGAGCTTATTAAAAAAGCAAAAAATACTGCTTTTGGTAAAGATCATAATTTTCATAAAATTACTTCGTACTCAGAGTTTAAAAAACAAGTAAGAGTATCAGATTATGAAGGTTTAAGGTCATACATAGACAGGGTAGTATCTGGAGAAAAAAATGTACTTTGGAAAGGGAAGCCTTTATATTTTGCAAAAACATCAGGCACAACATCAGGGGCGAAGTACATTCCAATCACTAAAGCGTCAATGCCTACTCATATAAAAGCAGCAAAAGAAGCGCTGCTCTGCTATATTGTAGAAAAAAACGATGCAAGTTTTGTAAATGGTAAAATGATTTTTTTACAAGGAAGTCCAGTTTTAGAGCGGTTAAATGGTGTTAAATTAGGAAGGTTGAGTGGAATTGTAGCCCATTATGTACCTCAGTATTTATTAAAAAACAGACTGCCAAGTTGGGAAACAAATTGCATAGAAGATTGGGATACTAAAGTAAATGCAATTGTAGAAGAAACTATAGATGAAGATATGTCTGTAATTAGTGGAATCCCTTCTTGGGTTCAAATGTATTTTGAAAAGCTTATCAACAAGACTGGAAAGACCATTTCAGAAATTTTCCCAAATTTTAATTTTTTCATTTATGGGGGTGTAAATTTTGAACCCTATAAAAATAAGTTTGAGACTCTAATTGGAAAAAAAATAGACTACATAGAATTATATCCAGCTTCAGAGGGTTTTATTGCCTACCAAGACTCTCAAAGTGAGCCAGGAATGTTACTACAATTAAATAGTGGAATTTTTTATGAATTCATTCCTACTAACGAATACTTTGATGAAAATCCAACCAGAGTCTGTTTAGAAGATGTTGAATTGAATATCAATTATGTGATCATACTCAATACTAATGCAGGTTTGTGGGGATATAATATTGGAGACACTGTAGAGTTTACATCATTAATGCCCTACAGAATTAAAGTAACTGGTAGAATTAAACATTTTATCTCTGCTTTTGGAGAACATGTGATTGGAAAGGAAGTTGAAAAAGCATTAAATGATGCTATACAAGGAACAGCTATTAATGTTAGTGAATTTACAGTAGCTCCTCAAGTAAATCCAATTGAAGGATTACCTTATCATGAGTGGTTTGTTGAGTTTGAAAATGAACCTGAGGATATCAATGATTTTGCATCAAAAATAGATGCATCTATGCAGGCTCAAAATATATATTATGCTGATCTAATTGAAGGTAAAATATTACGACCTTTAATTGTGCGAAAAGTTAAAAAAGGAGGCTTTCATGAATACATGAAATCTATAGGTAAGTTTGGAGGACAAAATAAAATTCCACAATTATCAGACAATAGAAAAATAGCAGAGGTTTTAAATTCTTTTTTAAAAGGCTAGTTTAAGGGGTATCAAAAAAAATCACAAACCAATGAAAATTATTTCAACCAACATAGGCGAAAGACAAGACATCGATTGGAAAGGGAAAATGATTACTACTGGAATTTTTAAATTTCCAGTTGATATTCCTATATTTCTTGATAAAGAAGAGGTAAAAGGAGATGCTATTTGCAATAGAAAACACCATGGAGGTATTGAGCAAGCAGTTTATGGTTATTCTCAATCACATTACGAGTTCTGGAAAACGCGATATACATCATTGGATTGGCAGTATGGGATGTTTGGCGAAAACTTAACCATAGACCACCTAGAAGAAACAGAAATTCATGTAGGCGATACGTTTAGAGTTGGAGATTGTATCTTAGAAGCTACTAAACAAAGAGACCCTTGTGTTAAATTAGGCGTTCGTTTTAACGATATGAATATTGTGAAACAATTCTGGAATACCACCATGTGTGGAGTATATTTTAAAGTAGTTCAAACTGGAAATGTAAAAGCTGGAGATTCTTTCTTGCCAATTAAAAAAAATCCAGAAAACCCAACAATTGCAGATTTATATATTGCTAAAAGAGTGCGTAAGGGTATGTAAACAATTAAATTGTTTTCTCTTTTTTATGGAGGAAGCGAGTTAATTTCATAGAAAGATCTAATAAAATAATCTTAGCATTTCCATTTCTTTCAATATGGTATAGCGCATCATTTAATTCTTTCTCAATTGCTAAGATATTCTCACTATGAACAAAAGGAGCAAAATTTTGTAAATCAAATTTTGGTGTTTTTATTTCTAAGAATACTAAATCTGGAGACTTATAATTTAACAATAAGGCCTGCCTAAAGAATTGTAAACAATAGGCTAAAAATTGTTTTTGAGTTTCTCTACCAGATTTTGCAATAGTCTCAGCCCAAACTACTAATTCTTGAATAACAGCTGCATTTCCCTTGGCTTTAAAAGCAGCACGAATCCAAGTGATAAACCACTCTTCAAAAATTAGATCATTAGAATCTTGATGTAATAGGTGAACTGCTTTATTGTAATTTCCTTCAGCTTGAGCAGCTATTTTTAAAGCTTCACTTTCTGTTGAATTTTCTTTTACAACCAAACTTTCGGCAATATCTTTCTCACTTAGAACAGGAAAGTGCAATGCTTGGCAGCGCGATCTAATGGTGTTAATTATTTGATCTTCGTGTTCAGTAATTAATAAGAAAATTGTTTTCTCAGGAGGTTCTTCAATTAACTTTAATAATTTATTTGCTGCTGCAATATTCATTTTTTCAGCCATCCAAATAATCATTACTTTAAAGCCACCCTCATAGGATTTAAGTTGTAATTTTTTCACAACCTCTAAAGCTTCATCAACTCCAATCATTCCTTGCTTATTTTCTACTCCAATAGATTGTAACCAATTGAAAAGACTTCCGTAAGGTTGATTTTTAACAAAATCTCTCCATTCAGATAAAAATAAATTACTAACTGGATGTTTTTTAACAGATTCATTTGTGGTTACTGGGAACGCAAAGTGTAAATCGGGATGTTGTAGTTTGTCTACTTTTAATTCACTTACCGTTGGATTGTCTGAGAAATGACTTAATAAAAATTGAGCATATGCAATAGCAACAGGTAAAGTCCCTGAACCCTCTTTACCTACAAATAATTGGGCGTGAGGAATTCTTCCATTTTTAGCAGAAGTTAATAAATGGTTTTTGATGTGTTCTTGACCAATAATTTGATTAAAAAGCATATCACAAATATAAGCGATAATTTTACGCAAACGATATATTAACTTTTCAGTTTTCAATTGCTATGAACCCCTTTAATTAGCTATTTTTGTCGAAAATATTTATAATGAAAACGATAAATGACTTTAACTTTTTTAATAAAAAAGCATTAATACGAGTAGATTTTAATGTGCCTTTAAATTCAGAATTTGATGTAACTGATGTTACTAGAATAGAGGCAGCTAAGCCTACAATTATGAAAATTTTGGAAGATGGTGGTGCTGTAGTTTTGATGTCTCATTTGGGAAGACCTAAAGGCGTAGATGCTAATTATTCATTGAAGCATATTGTAGAAAAGGTAGCTGATGTTATTGGTGTTCAAGTAAAGTTTGTGCCTGATTGTATTGGAGAAAAAGTAAATAAGGCTGTAAAAAATTTACAAAATGGAGAAATTTTATTGTTAGAAAATCTTCGTTTTTATGCAGAGGAAACTGCAGGTGACGATGGTTTTTCAGAACAACTTTCCAAAAATGGAGATATTTATGTTAACGATGCATTTGGTACTGCACATAGAGCACACGCTTCTACAACCATAGTGGCTAAATATTTTTCAAAAAATAAGTGTTTTGGTAATTTATTAGCCAAAGAAATAGAAAGTATTGATAAAGTTTTAACAAATAGTGAGAAGCCTGTTTTGGCAATTTTAGGAGGTGCAAAAGTATCTTCAAAGATTACCGTTATTGAAAACATTTTAGATAAAGTAGATCATTTAATTATAGGAGGTGGAATGACTTTTACCTTTGTAAAAGCACAAGGAGGTAGTGTTGGAGATTCTATTTGTGAAGATGACAAAATGGAGTTGGCTTTAGAAATTCTAGAAAAAGCAGCTGCTAAAAATGTACAAATTCACCTTCCTGTAGATGTTTTAGCAGCTGACGATTTTTCTAACGATGCGAACACTCAAGTGTTAGACGTAACTCAAATACCTGATGGCTGGCAAGGATTAGATGCTGGCCCAAAATCTCAGCACATTTTTGATGAGGTTGTCAATTCATGTAAAACCATCTTATGGAATGGCCCTTTAGGTGTTTTTGAATTAGAAACCTTTTCTAAAGGAACCATTGCACTTGGTAATTCTATAGACAAAGCTACCCAAAATGGCGCTTTTTCTTTAGTTGGAGGAGGAGATTCTGTTGCGGCAGTTAAACAGTTTGGTTTTGCAGATAAAGTAAGCTATGTATCTACTGGTGGAGGAGCCATGTTAGAAACATTAGAAGGGAAAAACTTACCAGGCATTGACGCTATACTTTCTTAGAGAATATTCTTATATTTAACACATCAATTTTTAAAATATATTTTTCAATATGATTCGCCTTTAAAGCGAATCATATTGCGTTCAAAAGTAAAATATGAAATATACAACACTGCCAAAAACATCAATTAAAGTTTCAAAAATTTGTTTAGGAACCATGACTTGGGGGAATCAAAATACTCAAGACGAGGCATTCGATCAGATGGATTATGCATTAGAGCAAGGAGTCAATTTTTTTGATACTGCAGAATTGTATCCTGTGCCAGCAACTCCAGAAACCTATGCAGACACAGAACGTATCATTGGAAACTGGTTTCAAAAAACAGGAAACAGAGCTAAAGTTGTTTTAGCAAGTAAAATTGCAGGTGGTGGAGACTATACAAAGCATATAAGAACAGGTGGTTTTACCAAACAAAATATTACGGAGGCTGTAGAAGGAAGTTTGCAAAGATTGCAAACAGATTATCTAGATCTGTATCAATTGCATTGGCCTTCGAGAGGTGTAAATTGTTTTGGTGTAAGAGATTATCCTTATCAAACTGCTACAAAAGAAGCAGAAAATCACTTAGAAATTTTAGAGACATTAGATGCTTTTGTTAAAGCAGGAACTATTAGAGCAATAGGTCTTTCTAACGAAACACCTTGGGGTACTATGAAGTATTTACAAACTGCAAAGGATTATAACCTAGCAAGACCTGTTACCATTCAAAATTCATATTCGATGATTCACAGAGGTTATGAAGTTGGATTGTCTGAAGTTTCCATGAGAGAAGATATTGGGTTATTAGCCTATTCACCTTTAGCACAAGGCGTATTGTCTGGAAAATATTTAGACGGGAAAAGTCCAGAAGGATCACGAGGAAATTTATTTCCTAGGTTTATAGCCCGTTATATGGGAGACGGATCTAGTGAAGCCGTAAAAAGATACCAAGCAATTGCAAAAAATAGTGGAATTACTTTATCGGAATTGTCTTTGGCTTTTGTAAATCAATTACCTTTTGTAACCAGTAATATTATTGGAGCTACAAAAATGAGCCAACTCAAAGAAAATATAGGAAGTATTCATATAGAATTGTCTGAGCAAACCCTAAAAGAAATTCAAGAAGTACATGCCATGATACCGAATCCAGCTCCTTAATACTATATTTTCTTATTTATTTTGTTTAGCCGTCCAATTATCTCTTAGCCCAACAGTTTTATTAAAAACCAAATTACCTGATGTTGTGTCATCATCAACATTAAAATATCCTAAACGTTGAAATTGAAATCGTTCACCTATACTTGCTGATTGTAAACTAGGTTCTATAAAAGCATTGATAACTTCAAGTGAATTAGGGTTTAAGAATTCCATGAAATCTTTGTCTTTATGACTGTCTGGAGCTTCATCAGAAAATAAACGATCATAGGCCCTTACCTCTGCATTGATGGCATGCTTTATAGATACCCAATGCAAGGTTCCTTTTACCTTTCGTGTACTTTCTTCAGTTCCACTTCCAGATTTACTCAAAGGGTCATAAGTACATTGAATCTCTGTGATATTACCATCGACATCTTTGGTGCAACTTTCTGCTTTAATAATATAAGCGTTCTTTAAGCGAACCTCTTTTCCTAATTTTAAGCGAAAGAATTTTTTATTGGCTTCCTCTCTAAAATCCCCTTTTTCAATGTAAATTTCTTTTGAAAAAGGAACTTCTCTAGATCCAAAACCTTCTACATAGTCATTATAACTTGCATCTAAAACCTCTTCTTTATCTTCAGGATAATTTGTAATGACCACTTTTACAGGATCTAAAACGCCCATCACTCTTTTGGCAGTTTTGTTGAGGTCCTCTCGAATTTTAAATTCTAATAAGGCCACATCAATACTATTTTCTCGTTTAGAAACTCCAACAGTTTCGATAAAACTTTTAATAGATGCTGGCGTATATCCTCGTCTTCTTAAACCAGAAATGGTTGGCATTCTTGGATCATCCCAACCAGAAACTATACTATCCTCAACCAAACGCATTAATTTACGCTTGCTCATAATAGTATAACTTAAATTTAAACGAGAAAACTCACGTTGTTTTGGAAGAATTGGAAATTGTTCTTTTCCATATTCATACACATGATCTCTAAACCAATTGTATAAATCTCTATGAGGTTTAAATTCTAATGAACATAAAGAATGCGAAATTTGCTCTATATAATCACTCTCTCCATGCGTCCAATCATACATTGGATATATCTTCCAGTCATTTCCTGTCCTGTGGTGTTCTTTGTACAAAACTCGATACATTATAGGGTCACGAAGCAACATATTAGGGCTAGTCATATCTATTTTAGCACGTAAGATATGCTCCCCTTCTTTAAACTCACCATCTTTCATTTTTTGAAATAAATCAAGATTCTCAGCTACAGATCTATTTCTGAAAGGGCTATTGGTTCCGGCTTCTGTTGGAGTTCCTTTTTGTTCTCTCATCTCCTCTGATGATTGACTATCTACATAGGCTTTCCCCTCTTTAACCATTAAAATGGCCCAGTCATATAGTTGTTGAAAATAATCTGAAGAATACAATTCGTTTGCCCACTCATACCCTAACCATATAATATCATTTTTAATGGCATCAACATATTCTTGCTCTTCTTTTGCAGGATTTGTGTCATCAAAACGAAGGTTTACAGGCGCATTATATTGTTTTCCTAAACCAAAACTAATGCCAATGGCTTTAGTATGACCTATATGTAAATATCCGTTTGGTTCTGGCGGGAAGCGAAAGCGTAAATTTTCTTTTGGCATTCCGTTTGCCAAATCTTCTTCAATAATTTGCTCAATAAAATTGAGTGATTTTTTTTCTTCAGACATTGAGTTTTACCTAAAAATGAGATGACAAAATTAAACAAAATAAGCGGATTACACTCTCATTATAATTTTGATTACTTTAAGAAAAAAAAATTTTAATTGTAGTAATTTTACATTTTTTAGCAAATAGATGACAAAAAAACCAGATTTAGTAGTTTTTGATAAAGAAACGCAGCAATATGATGCTGCTATAAAACCCTATGGTACAAGCGCTAGTTCCCCAGTTATCAAACCCTTAAATACTGCAACTTGGAGAAATGATGGCGTAGACAGAGTTAATAAACAATTCAAAAGTAAGTTTGATGAGTTAAAAAAGGAATATGAAGCAATGATGGAGCAGTTTGAGTATAATGATTTAGTTTATAATGCTAAATTTAACTTTGAGCCCATTATCGGAGAAGTATATTATCTATATAATGATAAAAATGAGGAATCTTTTTTATCTATCATACAGCCAGACCAATGCAATTTTAAATATTTAGGATCCTTTAGATTGAACTCTCAAAAAATGTGGGAGAAACTATAGCTTATGGGTAAGATACAAGTAAACAATATTAAACTATATGCCAATCATGGTTGTCTAGAAGAAGAGGCTATAATTGGCTCTTGGTATCGAGTAGATATTGAAGTTGAAGTAAATTTATCTAAATCTTCTATCTCTGATGCCCTTGAGGATACCGTAGACTATGTGCATTTGAATCATATTGTCAAAGAAGAAATGGGTAAAAGATCCAAGCTGTTGGAAGAAGTGGCTAGAAGAATTTTAGATCGATTTTTTTTAGAATTAAAAATGATAACAAGTGCCACAGTAAGTGTTGCTAAAATTAATCCGCCAATAGGAGGAAATGTTCAAGAAGTTGTTATTATTCTTACAAAAGAACGTTAAGTTCAAAAAAACTTGTAATACTAGATAATTGATGTAAATTTGCACTCCTACAGGGTGTCGTGGCCGAGTGGCTAGGCAGTGGTCTGCAACACCATCTACAGCGGTTCGAATCCGCTCGACACCTCAAAATAAGCATCGTTATCGATGCTTATTTTTTTAAATGAACTTAAAAGCAGCTTCTAGGTTTTACTTTATTTTATTTATAAATATTGATGTTTTTTTGCATCTTTGCTTATCATGAGAATTTATCCCATTCAAACTGGAAATTTTAAGTTAGACGGAGGCGCTATGTTTGGAGTAGTTCCAAAATCAATCTGGCAAAAAACAAATCCTGCAGACTCAAATAATATGATTGAGATGGGAATGCGCTCGTTGTTAATTGAAGATGGGAATAAGCTTATTTTAATTGATACTGGTATGGGAAATAAGCAGTCTGATAAATTTTTTGGCTACTATTATCAATTTGGAGACTTTTCATTGGATACCTCTTTAGCTTCTTATGGTTTTCATAGAGATGATATTACAGATGTTTTTTTAACGCATTTACATTTTGATCATTGTGGAGGTTCAATTCAATGGAATAAGAATCAAACAGGCTATGAGCCCGCTTTTAAGAATGCCAAATTTTGGAGTAATCAAGAACACTGGAATTGGGCAACTCATCCAAATCCTAGAGAAAAAGCCTCTTTCTTAGAAGAAAATATTCTACCCATACAAGAAAGTGGTCAATTAAATTTTATTTCTGAAAATTCATTTCAGCAAGTTGGATTTAATGTTTTAAAAATGGATGGTCACACAGAAAAACAAATGTTACCTAAAATTTTTTATCAAGGAAAAACCATTATTTTTATGGCAGATTTGTTACCAACTATAGGCCACATACCTGTACCTTATGTTATGGGGTATGACACAAGACCATTGTTAACAATAAAAGAAAAAGAAGCCTTTTTAAGTGAAGCAGCAGACCATGATTATTTTCTGTTTTTAGAGCATGATGCCTATTCCGAAATTTGTACTGTACAACACACAAACAAAGGAGTTAGATTAAAAGAAACACACAAATTTAAAGATATATTTAATTAAAATAAACAACCCATGAAATTTTTAAAACCGATAATTTTTACTGTAATTTTTACTTTTTTACTTGGAAGCTGTAAATCCATTTCAACAATTCCAGTTCCAAAACCTTCCTCATATAGTGTAACAGCAACTGCAAAAAAGATTCCTTTAACAGAGGAAGAAAGCAAGTTTTGGGGACATAGTGATTTAGCTACAGATTCAATTCCAGGAATGAGCTTAGAGAAAGCCTATGATTTTTTACAAGGGAAAAAAGGAGTTGAAGTAGTGGTTGGCGTTGTAGACTCTGGAACCGATTTATTACATGAAGATTTAAAAGATGTAGCTTGGGTAAACCTTAAAGAAATACCATCAAATGGAATAGATGATGACAAAAACGGTTATGTTGATGACATTAATGGATGGAATTTTTTAGGAACTATTTATAAAGAACATTTAGAGTATCAACGTATTGTTAAAGATCCATCAATAGCTGATGAAGAAACAGTAAAAGAAGCTACTAAATTTTATGATGAAAAAGTTGAAGCAGCCAAGGCAAATGAAAAACGTTATGGTCAAATGCTGAAAATGGTAACTAATGCTGATGATGCACTTGCTAAACACTTTGATAAAAATGATTATTCTAAAGATGAAGTTATAGAACTGGTAACCGAAGACACGGCTTTAAAACAAAATATAGAAGTTGCAAAACAAATGTATGGTTTTGGCTTAAGCTCTTTAGCTCAAGCAAAACAAGAACTGTCTAAATTAGTTAAAAATGCTACTTCAATGTTAAGTGGTGAAGACTTAAAAAATGAGTATAGAAGTGTTTTAGGAGATGATCCAAATACAATGGAAAACAAATCTTACGGTGATGCAGCTACAGGGCATTCTATAAAAGATGAAGCTCACGGAACACATGTTTCTGGTATTATTGGTGCGTCAAGAAATAATGATATAGGGATGAATGGTGTAGCGAATAACGTAAAGATTATGGCAGTAAGGGCTGTTCCAGATGGAGATGAATATGATAAAGATGTTGCTCTAGGCTTACGTTATGCTGTAGATAACGGAGCAAAAGTAATTAACACAAGTTTTGGTAAAGGCTTTTCTCCAAAGAAAGAGTGGGTGTATGAAGCAATTTTATATGCTGCCTCTAAAGATGTTTTGATTGTAAATGCTGCTGGAAATGATGGTAAAAATATGGACGTTGAAAAAACATTTCCAAATGATTCTAGAGATTTAGTAACTGAAATTTCTGATAATGTTTTAACGGTTGGTGCTATGAGTGCAAATTATGATGAAAATTTACCTGCATCTTTTTCTAACTATGGTAAGATTAACGTTGATGTTTTTGCCCCTGGAGTACAAATTTACTCAACAACACCAGAAGGAGAATATGCTAAGTTTAGTGGGACTTCTATGGCAGCACCCTCAACAGCAGGTGTTGCAGCATTAATACGCTCTTATTATCCAAAATTATCCGCTAGTCAAGTAAAACATATTTTAATGAATTCTGGAACAATGATTAATCTTGATGTAATTAAGCCAGGTTCAAGATCTAGAGAAACACCAACAGGAGAAAAAGTTCCGTTTGCAGAGCTTTCAGTTTCAGGACGAGTTGTTAATGCATATAATGCCCTCAAAATGGCAGATTATATGGTAAATGGTAAGAATAAATAAACGAAACATCCATGAAGAAAATAATCCTATTTTTATGTATCTCAACTAGTTTGAGTATTTATGGTCAACAAAACCACAATTATTGGCAACAACATGTTGATTATACCATGGATATTGATGTAGATGTTACTAAGTTTCAATACAAGGGAACTCAGAAACTAGTCTACACAAATAATTCGCCAGATGAGTTATCTCATGTGTATTATCATCTTTATTTCAATGCCTTTCAACCCAATTCTCAAATGGATGTTCGTTCTAGAAATATTCAAGACCCAGATGGAAGAGTTACCAATAGGATTAGCAAATTAAAACCTGAAGAGATTGGTTATATTAAGATAGGTTCTTTAAAACAAGATGGAAAAAATGTTCAATATAAAGTTGTAGGAACTATTTTAGAAGTAACCTTGAGCAAGCCAATAAAATCTGGTAAAAGTTCAACATTTGACATGACATATGATGCTCAAGTTCCCAAACAAATTAGACGTTCAGGTCAAACAAATAAAGAAGGAGTTGTGCTTTCTATGGCACAATGGTACCCAAAAATGGCTGAATATGATTTTGAAGGATGGCATACACCTCCCTACATAGCAAGAGAGTTTCATGGTGTTTGGGGAGATTTTGATGTTACCATTCATATTGATAAAAACTATACGATTGGAGGAACAGGATATCTACAAAATCCTCAAGAAATTGGACATGGTTATGAAGATAAATCCAAAAAAATAAAAATCCCTACTGGAGAAAAATTAAGCTGGCACTTTAAAGCACCAAATGTTCATGATTTTATGTGGGCTGCAGATCCTGAGTACTCTCACGATATTTTAAAAACAGCCAATGGCGTTGATTTGCATTTTTTTTATAAGCGTAATCTTGAAGAAAAATATCTGAAAAATTGGAAAGACTTACAACCTAAAACAGCTCAATTAATGAGTTTTTTTAGTGAAAACATTGGGCAATATCCGTACAAACAATATTCTGTAATCCAAGGAGGAGACGGAGGCATGGAGTATGCGATGTCAACTCTAATAACTGGTAAGAGAAGTTTTGGTAGTTTGTTGGGGGTAACCTCTCACGAGATGGCACATACTTGGTTTCAGTTTTTATTAGCGAGTAATGAAAGTAAGCATCCATGGATGGATGAAGGGTTTACATCTTATATTTCTAATATTGCGATGAATAAAATTTTAGACAGGAAAATAGAAAACCCTCATTTAGGGGCCTACAATAGGTATTATAAAATGATTTCCTACAGAAAAGAAGAACCTTTAACAACCCATGCAGACAGGTATCATTTAAATTCTTCATACAGTACAGCGAGTTACAGTATGGGAAATATGTTTTTATCTCAATTAGAGTATGTTATAGGGAAAGAGAATGTTAAGAAAGGACTTAAAAAATACTTTAATGATTTTAGTTTTAAACATCCAACACCAAATGATATTAAAAGATCTATGGAGAAAGTTTCTGGAATTCATTTAGATTGGTATTTAAATGAATGGACCCAAACTACTCATACAATTGATTATAGTGTTCGAGGTTTTAGGAACAAAACAATTATTTTACAAAGGCATGGTAAAATGCCAATGCCAATAGATGTAAGAGTGACTTATAAAGATGGTTCTTCAGAAGATTTTAACATTCCTTTACAAATAATGAGAGGGAATAAGCCCACAAGGGCAACAATTTTAGAAGATTGGTCTTGGGCGCACCCCATCTATAGATTTGAGGTTTCAAAAGAAATTAAATCAGTAGAAATAGACCCGTCTAAATTGATGGCAGACATTTATCCATCGGATAATAAGAAGTAAAAGAATATTATAGCTTTAAAAAATAAAAGCGACGTTTTATGTCGCTTTTATTTTTTATCTACCTGTTCTAACAGTGTATTAATCTTGTTATCTTTTGGAAGAAATCCTTTTAGCATTAAACCCACCCCAAAAACAATTAATAAGACACCCATAAATCGTTTTATTCTATAAACTACAGATGGGGTCATTTTATTTTTTAATTGTTTTGCTAAAACTATTTTACCCAAATCAGTAATAAAATAACTGCAAATAATAATACTGAAGTAATAAAAAATATGTGTTGGATTCATGTCTAGGGTTGGCCCTATTACCACAATTAAGCCTAACCAGAATGCAAGTACGCCGATATTAATAAAGTTTAAAAAAAAACCTTTAAAAATTAATTTAAAATAATTGTTGTTTACAGGCAATTTTATAGACTCTTCAATTTCTTTTTTTTCAGATTTGTCTAAATAAGTGATAGCGCCATAAACAATTAGAATGAGGCCACCTATAAAAAATAAACGTGGGTCATCTTTGATACTCTCAAGTAAATGTCTGCTACCAAAATAAGCAATCACAATAAAAGTTACATCCCCTAAAATTACCCCTAAATTAAAAGCAATGGCAGCTCTTGCACCTTTTACAATACTCGTTTGAATTAACATAAAAAAAACAGGACCAATCATAAAAGAAAGAAAGAACCCAAAAAAAATTGCATTTTTTATGTCATATATATCCATGTGTTAAAGATACATTTTTTAGACATCATCAAAATCAATGGATATCTTTGATGAAGTTGGATGTGCCTGGCAGGTTAAAATAAATCCCTCGTTAACTTCGTCATCAGTAAGAATGCTGTTTTTAACCATTACTGCAGTTCCTTGGGTTACTTTCCCTAAACAACTAGAACACACACCTCCTTGGCAAGAGTATGGTGCGTCAACATCATTTCTTAAAGCAGCAGCTAAAATATCGTCTTTTTGATCCATAGTGAAACAGAGCTCTTCATCATCAAGCAAAACAGTAACTTCTGTTTGACCATCTTTTATTTCAGAACTGCTTTCTTCATTAATTGATGCTGTAAATAATTCAAATAAAATTTGAGATTCTTTGTAGTGATTTTCTTTTAATGTAGTTGAAACAGTTTTTATCATTTCCTCTGGGCCACACAAAAAAGCAGTCTTAAAAGACCAATTTTTATAAACATTTTTAATAAAGTAGTTTGTATGTCCTTCGTCAATTCTTCCAAATAAAGATCCCTCTTCATGCTGTCTGCTAAATACATATTCCAAATTAAATCTTGTATCGTAAGCTAGAGACAAAGCGTCTAATTCGGCTTTAAACATAGTTTCATCTAAAGATTTATTTCCGTATATTAATGTAAACGAAGAAGACGGTTCTAGTTGTAAGACTGTTTTAATCATTGATAAAACGGGTGTAATTCCACTACCAGCCACAATACCTAAATAATTAGTACTTCTTGTAGGTTCTAAAATAAATTTTCCTTCGGGCTCGTGAACTTCAATTACATCACCTGTTTTTAAGTGGGATATCGCGTAAGTAGAAAAAACACCATTCTCAACTCTTTTGATGGCAACTTTTAATTCACCACTATTAGGAGAAGAACAAATAGAGTAAGATCTGCGTATTTCTTTAGCTTCTATAGTTGTTCTTAGGGTAACATATTGCCCTGCTTTGAAGGAAAAATTATCTTTCAAACGCTCAGGAATATCAAAAATAAGAGAAACCGCATTTGCGGTTTCTTGAATGTAATTTTTAATGGATAATTTATGGAAAGTACTCATAAGTTTACACGATTTTGTTTTCAACTAAATATTCTGCTATTTGCACAGCATTTGTTGCTGCCCCTTTTCTGAGGTTATCAGAAACAATCCACAAATTTAGTGAGTTTTCTTGAGATTCATCTCGCCTAATTCTACCAACGAAAACTTCATCTTTTTGGTGTGCAGTTATTGGCATTGGATAAATGTTATTTTTTACATCATCTTGAACAATAACCCCAGGTGTTGCACTTAATAACTCGCGCACCTCTTCGATTTCAAAATCATTTATAAATTGAACATTTACAGCTTCTGAATGCCCTCCTGCTGTTGGAATTCTAACTGCAGTGGCAGTAATTGAGAAAGAAGTATCTCGTAAAATTTTCTTAGGTTCTTTTACCAATTTCATTTCTTCCTTCGTGTAGCCATTATCTAAAAAAATGTCGCAATGTGGTAGTGCATTTCTTCCGATAGGGTGAGGATATACCATTTCCCCTTTTATTCCGGCTTCTTCATTGTCTAACTGTTGAACTGCTTTTACTCCAGTTCCAGAAACAGACTGATATGTAGAAATAACAACACGTTTCATTTTATATTTTAAATGCAGAGGAGAGAGCGCCATAACTAATTGAATGGTAGAGCAATTTGGGTTGGCAATAATCTTATCATTATTAGTTAAAACATCGCCATTAATTTCTGGTACAACTAGTTTTTTTTCTGGATCCATTCTCCAAGCAGAAGAATTATCGATGACTGTTGTTCCAACCGCTGCAAATTTTGGTGCCCATTCTAAAGAAGTATCACCCCCAGCGGAAAATAATGCAATATCTGGCTGTTTGTTTACGGCATCTTGTAAGCTAACGATAGTATACTCTTTATTTTTATATGAAATTTGTTTCCCAACAGATCTTTCGGAAGCTACAGGTATTAATTCAGTCATCTCAAAGTTCCTTTCTGCTAATACTTGAAGCATAACATTTCCTACCATCCCGGTAGCACCCACTAAAGCGATTTTCATAGTATATTAGTTTAATTCTTTTCGTGATTGGGTTCATTTTAACACCCAATTCACAGGTTTTTAATTAACAAGGTACAAAGATGCTAAAAAATGTGTTTAAGACTTCAATTAATAGTGGTAAGAAATAGATAAAATTTAAAAATTTTTCAAATACAAAGGAAATGTTGAATTTTCAACGTACTATTAAAAATTATGGTAGTTTTGCGGTTAAAGTCTGTAAAAGACAAAATAGATTGTTTAACGAATTTGGTATAGCATGCAACTGTACAATAAGTTAAGCGCTAAAGAACGCGCTACATTAATAGATGAGGCTGGAAAAGATCGCATCACAATTTCATTCTATCAATACCATAAGATAGAAAACCCACAATTATTTAGAGATAAATTATTTTTAGAATGGCATACTCTGGATGTATTGGGTAGAACCTATGTTTCCTTTGAGGGAATCAATGCTCAATTATCAGTTCCCTCAGAGAATTTTTTAGCCTTAAAAGATCAATTAGATGCAATTTCTTTTTTAAAAGGAATTCGATTAAATGTAGCTATTGAGCACTACAATAAATCATTTTTAAAATTAAAAGTAAAAGTTAGAGACAAGATAGTTGCCGATGGTTTGGATGATAAAACATTTGATGTAACAGCAAAAGGAATTCATGTAAACGCAGAAGTATTTAATAGGATGTTAGAGGATTCTAATACTATTTGTGTAGATATGCGAAATCATTATGAAAGTGAAATTGGTCATTTTGATGGAGCAATTACTCCTGATGTTGATACATTCCGTGACTCATTGGATATCATTGAGGAAGAATTAAAAAGTAATAAAAATGATAAAAATCTATTGATGTATTGTACAGGAGGTATTCGATGTGAGAAAGCTTCGGCATATTATAAGCACAAAGGATTTAAAAATGTTTTTCAACTAGAGGGAGGAATTATAGAATACACAAGGCAAGTAAAATCTGAAGGATTAGAAAATAAGTTTATTGGTAAAAACTTTGTATTTGACCATCGAAGAGCAGAGAAAATATCAGAGGATGTAATTGCCAACTGCCACCAATGTGGAAGCCCTTGTGACAATCATGTGAATTGTGCAAATGAAGCCTGTCATTTATTATTTATTCAGTGTTCTGATTGTTCAGAAAAGATGGAGAATACTTGTTCTTCTGAATGTCAAGAGGTCATTCAATTGTCGTATGAACAGCAAAAAATACTCAGAAAAGGTAAACAAGCCAGCAATAAAATCTTTAAAAAAGGGAGGTCAGAAAAGTTAAAATTTAAGAAATAAAATAGCACAGATTTTCGCGATAAATTCAGGGCTTATTTTTTATCCTTTTTACAATTAAATGATTGTGATAGATTCCTTATATTTACTCTTTACAAAATACATTTCTAATTTTATATTATAATAATTTTTACAGTGTATTCTGTTGAGCTAATTGACATTAATTTAGCTAAAATTTATAAGAACTCTAAGAAGCTTAGCTTCTATAAATATATTATTTTATGGCATGTGGAAGTTGTGGTACTGGGGAAGACGGTAAACCAAAAGGATGCAGGAGCAATGGAAGTTGCACAACAGGAGGTTGTGAAAAATTATCAGTTTTTGATTGGTTGTCAAATATGACTTTACCAAGCAATGAAACTCCTTTTAATATTTATGAAGTACGCTTTAAGAACGGGCGAAAGCATTTTTATAAGAATACAGAAAATTTAACCATCTCTATGGGAGATGTGGTTGCGGTTGAAGGATCGCCTGGTCATGATATCGGGATTGTTTCTTTGGGTGGAGAACTGGTGAAGGTACAGATGAAAAAAAGGAAAGTATCTCATGAAAGCGAAGATGTAAAGAAAATTTATCGAAAAGCTTCCCAAAGAGATATTGAAGTTTGGGAAAAAGCTCGAAATCGAGAATTAGAAACTCAAAAAAGAGGGAGAGAAATATTAGGGAGATTGGGCTTAAAAATGAAACTTTCTGATGTTGAATATCAGGGAGATGGCAACAAAGCAACTTTTTATTACACTGCAGATACTCGAGTAGACTTTAGACAACTCATAAAAGATTTAGCAGGTGCTTTTTCTATTAGAGTAGAAATGAAACAAGTTGGAGCCAGACAGGAGGCTGCTCGTCTTGGAGGTGTTGGTTCTTGTGGAAGAGAACTATGTTGTTCTACATGGCTTACAGATTTCAGAAAAGTAACAACAACAGCAGCAAGATATCAGCAGTTATCTTTAAATCCATTAAAATTAGCGGGTCAATGTGGTAAATTAAAATGTTGTTTAAATTTTGAATTAGACACCTATCTAGATGCTTTAAATGATTTTCCAAAACAAGAAAAAGTTTTAAAGACTGAAAAAGGAGATGCAGAATTTGTGAAAATGGATATTTTTAAAAAGACCCTTTGGTATACCTATAAAGAAAATAGATCTAAATGGTTTAAACTGAGTTTAGAACAGGTATTAGAAATTATTGATTTAAATAAAAATAATGAAGTCGCTATTCCTTTGGAAGAATATGAATCTGAAATAGAAGAGCTAGTTACAGTAGATTTTGAAGATGCAGTTGGCCAAGACAGTCTTACTCGTTTTGATGTTCCAAAAAAGAGCAGAAGAAGAAACAGAAAAAATAAAAACAGAAATAAAACGGCTGTAGGTGCTAAGTCTTCTCATTCAAAAAGACAACAAAAACCTAAGAATTCTAGTCAGTCAAATACTAAATCACCAAACGCTCAGAAAAGAAATAACAATCATAATAAGCCACAAAAAAGAAGAAGAAAACCTAAATCAAATGGCAATAGTAATCAAAAATAGTAGGAGATTAATTCTTGTTTTAGGAATAGTATTTGCTTTTGTTTCTTGTGATTCCAATAGGGTTTTTGATGAATATAGAGCACTCAAAAAAAATAGTTGGTCACAAGCAGACTCTATAGGCTTCAAGTTTCAAATTAATGATACACTTTCAAGAAAAAACATTTACATTAATATCAGAAACAATAAGAATTACCAATTCAGTAATATCTATTTAATTACCCATGTGGTTTTTCCAAATGGCAAGAAAATTGTAGATACTCTTCAATACGAAATGACAGATAAAAATGGGAAGTTTTTAGGACAAGGAATTTCAGAAATTAAACACAGTAAACTTCTTTTGAAAGAAAATATTATTTTTCCAATTTCAGGTCAGTATTCTTTTTCAATATGGCAAGCTATGAGAAAAAATGGTGAGGTTAACGGAGTTAGTCAATTACAGGGAATTTCAGATGTTGGGCTAAGAATTGAAAAAGTAAATTAGGATGAAGAAAAAGAAACAAACAAATTTTAAAAAATACATCATACGATTTTGGATGTTGGTTTTAGGAGGTTTCATATCTGTTTCACTAGTATTCTTATTAGCATCATGGGGTGTTTTTGGAACACTGCCAACGTTTGAAGAATTAGAGAATCCAGAAAAAAATTTAGCAACTGAAGTGATTTCTTCCGATGGGGTAACGCTAGGGAAATATGCATTTAAAAATAGAACTCCTGTAGGCTTTAAAGATCTTCCAGATAATCTTGTACATGCTTTAATTGCAACTGAGGATGAAAGATTCTATGAACATTCAGGAATAGATTTTAGAGGTTTGGCAAGGGCTATTGTAAAACTTGGAAAAGGCGGTGGAGCTAGTACAATTACTCAACAATTAGCAAAAAACTTGTTTAATAAAGGAGGGTCTAGTAGTACACTAAAAAGATTAACTCAAAAAGTAAAGGAATACATTGTAGCAACCAAGTTAGAACGACAGTATACTAAAAATGAAATCATTGCCATGTATTTAAATACCCAAGGGTTTCTCTTTAATGCCATTGGGATTCGTTCGGCTTCTAGAATATATTTTGGGAAAGAACCCAAAGATTTAGATGTCCAAGAGTCGGCAATTTTAGTTGCAATGTTAAAAAATCCACGCCAGTTTAATCCGAATAGAGAGATTTCCAAAAAGAAATCCCTAACCAGAAGAAATGTGGTTTTTGCACAGATGGCAAAGAATGAGTTTATCTCTAAAGAAGAAAAGGATTCACTTCAAAACTTACCATTAAAAATAAACTTTACTCCAGAAAGTCATAATGATGGGTTGGCTACCTACTTTAGAGAATACCTTCGTGGGTATTTAAAAAAATGGGTTAAAAATAATCCTAAACCTAATGGAGAATCTTATAATATTAACAGAGATGGGTTAAAGATCTATGTGACCTTAGATTCTAGGATGCAACAATATGCTCAGGAGGCAGTTCAAGAACATATGTCTAATCTTCAAGGTTACTTTTTCAAAGAACAACAAAAAAATGAAACCGCACCATTTTATGATTTAGAAGAGGAGCAAATAGATGGCATATACGAAAGAGCAAGAAAAAGATCTGATCGCTATAGAAGGATGAAAAAAAATGGATATTCAGTCCAACAAATTGACTCCGCTTTCAATGCATCAACAGATATGAGAGTTTTCTCATGGAATAATCAAAGAGAAGTAGATACCATTTTGTCTCCAAACGATTCTATTAAATATTACAAATCAATTTTAAGATCAGGATTATTATCTATTGAACCACAAACTGGACACATTAAAGCTTGGGTTGGTGGGATAAATCATAAATACTTTAAATACGATCATGTAGAACAAGGGAAAAGACAAGTTGGGTCTACATTTAAACCTTTCGTGTATGCAACTGCCATAAATCAGTTAGGTTTATCGCCATGTGAAAAATTTTCCAATACACCTTATACAATTCCAAAAGGAAGGTTTGGGATCCCCAAGGCTTGGACTCCAAAAAATTCTGGCGAAAAATATGGAGGTGAAATTTCTTTAAAAGAGGCTTTAGCAAAATCTATTAATGTTATATCAGCGAGGTTAATAGATATGGTAACTCCAGAAAATGTAGTACGTCTTGCAAAATCTGCGGGTATAGAAAGTAGGGTTCCCAAATCACCATCAATTGCCCTTGGTTCTGTAGAATTGTCTCTGATGGAAATGACTGGAGCCTATGCAACTTTTGCCAACAAAGGCATGCGAGTTGAACCCAACATGCTATTACGTATTGAGGATAAAAATGGTACAGTCCTAGCAGATTTTACTCCAGAAACTAAAGAAGTTTTGAGTGAAGAATCTGCCTATGTTGTATTAGAATTATTAAAAGGGGTAACCACAGCTGGCTCTGGAGTAAGACTTCGAACTTCAGCACATTACTACAAAGATATTATTACTGGGTTTCCTTATAAATTCACCAATCCAATAGCGGGTAAAACGGGAACTACTCAAAATCATACAGACGGATGGTTTATGGGAGTTGTACCCAATTTAGCCACAGGTGTTTGGACAGGTGGTGAAGACAGAGCTGTTCATTTTGAAAATATTGCTGAGGGTCAAGGAGCTACAATGTCACTTCCAACATGGGCATTATTTATGAAGAAAGTATATGCAGACAAAAGCTTAAATATTAGTGAAGAAGATTTTGAAAAACCTGAGTATGTAGGAATAGATACAAATTGCGGTAAAGAACCTGTAGATAAAAAAAATCCAATTAAAAAAAGACCATCAGTAGATGATGATACAGATTTTTAGTACTGATTGACTTCCATTTTAATTGATGTAAGAATTCAAAAAAATAATATGATTAATAAAAAAGTAAATAATGTTAGGGAAGCACTATTAGGGGTTACAAATAACATGACATTTATGTTAGGAGGCTTTGGTTTATGTGGTATACCAGAAAATGCTATTTCAGAGTTGGTTAGATTAGAAATTAAAAATTTAACATGTATTTCTAACAATGCAGGTATTGATAATTTTGGATTAGGACTATTATTACAAAACAAACAAATAAATAAAATGATTTCCTCATATGTTGGAGAAAATGATGAGTTTGAGAGGCAAATGTTGTCTGGAGAATTAGAAGTTGAATTAACACCACAAGGAACTTTAGCAGAAAAATGTAGAGCGGCTCAAGCAGGTTTCCCTGCCTTTTATACTCCTGCGGGTTATGGTACTGAAGTTGCAAAAGGTAAAGAAACCAGAGAATTTGATGGGAAAATGCATGTTTTAGAGCCCGCTTTTAAGGCTGATTTTGCTTTTGTAAAAGCGTGGAAAGGAGATGTCGCAGGGAATTTAATATTTAAAGGAACTGCTCGTAATTTTAATCCATTAATGTGTGGAGCAGCAACAATAACTGTTGTGGAGGTTGAAGAGTTAGTTCCTTTAGGAGTTTTAGACCCTAATCAAATTCATACTCCTGGAATTTTTGTACAACGAATTTTTCAAGGAGAAAAGTTTGAAAAAAGAATAGAGCAAAGAACCGTTAGAAAAAGAAGTTAGTTATGTTAGATAAAAACGGAATAGCTAAAAGAATAGCAAAAGAAGTAAAAAACGGCTATTATGTAAATTTAGGTATTGGGATTCCTACTCTTGTTGCAAATTTTGTAAGAGACGATATTGAAGTAGAATTTCAGAGTGAAAATGGAGTTCTTGGAATGGGCCCATTCCCATATGAAGGAGAGGAAGATGCAGATATTATAAATGCAGGAAAGCAAACCATTACTACAATGCCAGGAGCAAGCTTTTTTGATTCCGCAACTAGTTTTTCAATGATCAGAGGTAAACATGTTCATTTAACAATTTTAGGAGCAATGGAAGTTTCTGAAAATGGAGATATTGCCAATTGGAAAATTCCAGGTAAAATGGTAAAAGGGATGGGTGGTGCTATGGATTTAGTAGCCTCTGCAGATAATATTATTGTAGCCATGATGCACACGAACAAACGTGGCGAATCTAAATTATTAAAAAGATGTTCCTTGCCTTTAACTGGAGTTGGTTGTGTAACTAAAGTTGTGACCAATTTAGCGGTCATAGAAATTAAAAACAATCAGTTCTATTTATTAGAAAGAGCACCCGGTGTTAGTGTTGAAGTTATTCAAAATGCTACCGAAGGAACTTTAATTATAGAGGGAGAAATTCCAGAAATGAATTTATAAATTGATGTTATGAAAATTATTTCTTACAACGTAAACGGAATTAGAGCAGCCATTAAAAAAGGAATGTTAGATTGGTTACAATCTGCAAATCCAGATGTTATTTGTATCCAAGAAACAAAGGCACAGCAAGATCAGGTAGATGCTGAAATAATTAAATCTGCTGGATATCCTTATCAATATTGGTTTTCTGCACAAAAAAAAGGATATTCTGGTGTAGCTATCTTTTGTAAACAAGAGCCAAATCATATTGAATATGGAACTGGAATAGAAACCATGGATTTTGAAGGGAGAAATATTCGTGTAGATTTTGACAAGGTTTCTGTAATGAGCATGTATTTACCTTCCGGAACGAATGATTTAAGATTAGATTTTAAGTTTAATTATATGGACGAAATACAAGAGTATCTTAACAACTTGAAGAAAGAAATTCCTAATTTAGTTATTTGTGGAGATTATAATATTTGTCATGAAGCCATAGATATTCATAATCCAAAAATGAAAGGAGTTTCAGGGTTTTTGCCAGAAGAAAGACAATGGATTGGTAACTTTATAGACAATGGATTTATAGATAGTTTTCGTCATTTAAATAAAGAACCCCATCATTATAGTTGGTGGAGTTATAGGGCTAATTCTAGAGCGAATAATAAAGGTTGGAGAATTGACTACAACATGGTCTCAGCACCCTTAAAGGAAAATATCTCAAGAGCATTTATTTTACCTGATGCAAAACATTCCGATCATTGTCCAATTGGTGTAGAATTACAATTTTAATAAATGAAAAAACAATATTTTTTAGCGCTCTTTTTACTTTCAACATTTGCTATTTCACAAGTTAAAAAAGACAGCATTATCATTAATAAAGATGCTGTGAATCAATCGTTAGAAGAGACGCGCTATTCAACTAAAGACATCGCTCGTATAGACAGTTTAGTTTTAGAAAACCAACTTCAATCTGTTTTCATGGATGAAATTAGGGAATATTACATCTCTAATATAGATACTACAGATGTTTCAGAAATACCTCTAGATGTTAATTTATTAAAAGATAGACTTTCAAAAATTAATGAAAACACTCCTTTTCATCTTGCCTACAATCCTGCATTAGAGAAAATAATTAAATCGTATTTAAAAAACAGAAGGAAATATTACCCTAATTTTATGGCTCGGGCAGCGTATTATTTTCCAATGATTGAAAAGTATTTAGACCAATATGATATTCCTTTAGAAATGAAATATTTGGCTTTAGTTGAATCTGCTTTGAAGCCAAAAGCAAAGTCTAGGGTAGGTGCTACGGGTTTATGGCAGTTTATGTATCCAACAGGGAAACAGTACAAATTAAAGGTTAGTTCTTACGTAGATGAAAGACAAGATCCAATCAAAGCAACAATTGCTGCATGTAAGTATCTAAATGATTTATATAAAATATTTGGAGATTGGGACTTGGCTCTTGCTGCCTATAACTCAGGACCGGGAAATGTTAGTAAGGCAATAAGACGATCCGGAGGATATAAAAACTACTGGAATATTAGGCCGTTTTTACCAAGAGAAACTGCAGGTTATGTTCCAGCTTTTTATGCAACTATGTACTTGTTTACATTTGCACAAGAGCATCACTTAACAGGAAGTGATCCAGCAATTCATTATTTTGAAACGGATACTATTTTAATAAAGAAAACAGTAAGTTTTGATCAAATTACTGAGCAAACAGGAATACCAACGGCTATGCTACAATTATTAAATCCAGAATATAAGTTAGATATTATACCTTATGTAAAAGGCAGAAATTATAGTCTAAGAATACCATCTAAACAGGTAGGTAACTTTTTGCAAAATGAGGATGCGCTATATGATCTTGTTGATTCAGATGTGGCAAAGAGAGAGAAACCTTTACCTCAATATTTTGAGATGGATAAAAGGATACGATACAGGGTTAGAAATGGGGATTATTTAGGTAAAATTGCCTACAAGTATGGCGTCAGAGTTAGTGATATAAAGAGATGGAATGGTCTTAAAAATAATAATTTAAGAATTGGACAACGTTTGAGCATCTATCCAAAAAAACTTCGGGTTCCCAAAGCATCAAAAACATCAGTAACAAGCAATATTTCAAAAGGAAAGCCAACAATTTATGTTGTTAAAAAAGGAGATTCTCTTTGGACCATTGCAAAAAAATTTAAAAAAGTTACCGTGAATCAAATTAAAGAATGGAACAATATTTGGAGTGGAAAAAGTATTCAGCCCGGTAAAAAACTTAAAATTTTTAAAAGTTAATGATATGAGAAAAATAATTTCAACGCTATGTATTACTATATTCTTTATTTCTTGTATTGATAATAAAGTGGTGTTGCCAAGATCAGTTGGAGCTTATAATAAAGTTACTGTAGTTACAAAAGGATCTTTATGGACAGGTGCTATTGGGGATGAAATTAGAAGTTCTTTTGGTGAATTAATGGTAGGTTTACCTCAACCAGAGAAAACCCTATCGATTGGTCATGTAGCTCCAAATGGTTTTTCTTCGATGATGCGAAGTAACCGAAATATTCTTATAGTTGAGTTGAGTGATAAAGAAAGCTTTACGACAAGCTATAATAAATATGCTAGTCCTCAGACCATTGTTTATGTTTCTTCAAAAGATAAAGAAGGGCTTGGAAAAGCCTTGAAAAAAAACATGAAAGTGTTGATGCAAACTTTCAAAAATTCAGATATTAAAGTATTGCAGCGTGTTTTTTACAATAAGAGAGTGAATGATTCTATGTATAAGACACTTAAAAATTTAAATATATCATTAACAATTCCAAAAGAATTTAAAACTGTAGATGATACAGGGGAATTTCTTTGGTTGAGACAGCATTTAAAAAGCGGAATAGCTAGAGGTGCAGGGAATAATAACATTATAGTGTATTCTTTACCATTAAATGAAAAAACAATTTCTCAAGAAAATATAGTTTCTATGAGAGATGAAATTGGGGAGAAATATATTCCAGGATCAAAAGAAGGAATGTATATGATTACTGAAGCAGCTTATACTCCTTTAACTGTAAAAACAGAAATACTTGGGAATAATGCATTTGAAACTAGAGGGAAGTGGGAGGTTAAAAATGATTTTATGGCAGGTCCTTTTGTAAACTATGCCATTATTGATCAAAAAAATGATAGACTTTTAGTGGTTGAAGGATTCACCTATGCACCTTCAGTAAATAAAAGAGAATTTCTTTTTGAATTAGAAGCTATAGCAAAGTCACTGGTCATAAATTAATATTTAGTAGCCTATTTTTTTTCTAACTCTTTTTAAAACATCACCAGCCACTTTTCTTGCTTTAACCGCACCAATTTCTAGGGCTTTATCTATTTCATTTTTATTTTCCATAAAATAGAAATAACGCTCACGGACAATGGCATATTTGTCTATGATAAGCTCGTATAGTTCTTGTTTTGCATGTCCATAGCCGTAGTTTCCTCCCTCATACTTTACTCTCATTTCAGCAATTTCACCTCTAGATGCCAATAATTTATACAAAGCAAAAATTGTATCAGTATCTGGATTTTTTTTGTCTTCAAGAGATTTACTGTCTGTTTTTATAGACATTATCTGTTTTCTTAACTTTTTATCAGGCAAGAAAATATTTATAATATTATCCCTAGACTTACTCATTTTTTCTCCATCAGTTCCAGGAACTAATTTTGTTTCTTCCTGAATTTTTGCAACTGGAGGAACCAAAGTTTCACCCACAATATTATTAAAACGGTTCGCTACATCTCTAGACATTTCTAGATGTTGAAGTTGATCTTTTCCAACGGGAACAATTTCTGCATCATACAAAAGAATATCTGCAGCCATTAACATTGGATAGGTGAATAGCCCAGAATTTATATCAGCCAATCGATCTGCTTTATCTTTGAAGCTGTGCGCTAAGGTTAACCTTTGATAAGGAAAAAAACAACTTAAATACCAGGTAAGTTCTGTTACTTCCGGAACATCACTTTGTCTATAAAAAACAGTTTTATTAATATCTAAACCACAAGCAAGCCAAGTTGCGGCAGTACTGTATGTATTTTCTCTCAGCGTATCTCCATTTTTAATTTGAGTAAGAGAATGCATATCAGCAATAAATAAAAATGCATCATTCTCGGGTTTATTAGACATTTCTAAAGCAGGAAAAATAGCTCCCAAAAGGTTCCCTAAATGAGGTGTTCCTGTGCTTTGTACACCTGTTAATATTCTAGACATTGTTTTTAATTTATTAAAACAAAAATACAGTTTTCAATATAAACTCAATCAAACAAAAGAATATTACTACATTCGTTATTATGAATTTATTAAAAATACCTTTTCTACTGATTTGGAGGCTTTGGTTTTATGTTTTAATACTAAGCACTGTTATATTAATGTCTCCTTTTTTATTCGTTTTAACAATAAAAGAAAGTTATTATCCTGTTTTTTGGAAATTAATACGCGGCTGGGCTCATGTATTGGTGTATGGAATGGGCTTTAGAATTGATAAACAAATAGACGAGTTTTTAGATAGAGATAAAAGCTATATGTTTTGCCCCAATCACGCTTCATTAATGGACCCTTTTGTGTTAATAGTTTTAAGTAAAAACCCGATTGTATTTGTTGGGAAAAAGGAATTAGTAAAAATTCCTATTTTTGGATTTTTTTATAAACGGGCAGTAATCATGGTAGATAGAAGTAGTCCGGAAAGTAGAAAAAGAGTTTTTGCCATGGCTAAAAAGAGACTTCAAGGTGGCACTAGTATTGGAATTTTCCCTGAAGGATTAGTTCCAACTGAAGATGTAATTTTAGCACCATTCAAAAATGGAGCATTCAGTTTAGCTATACAGCACCAAATTCCAATAGTACCTCAAACCTATTATGATTGTAAAAGGTTATTTTCTTGGGATTTCTTTAAAGGAGGTTTAGGAACTTTTAGAGTTCGTCAACACCAATTTGTTGATACAAAAGGTCTAGAATTTGAGGATACAGAAATAGTCAAAGAAAAAATATTTCAAATAATATACAACGAATTATTATCTGACTCGTTATATATGAAAGACACGAATAGAGCTAAATGAAAGAAGTATTAAACCCCAAATATTCTGAAAATGAGGAAAAGCTAAATGTATTAACTCATGCTTTTGGATTGTTGATGAGTATCATTGGATTACCGTTCTTAGTAATTAAATCATTTCATTTTAACGGATTTTGGAAACCAATAAGTATTGTTGTCTTTGGAATAAGTCTGGTTATACTATATGCTGCATCAACTTTTTACCATGCTTCAAAAGATCCAAAAATAAGAAGGAACTTAAATATTTTTGATCATGCTGCTATTTATGTTTTAATAGCAGGAACATATTCTCCGTTTACTATTATTGTTTTAGAAGGAAGTTTAGGCTGGATAATTTTTGGGTGTACTTGGGCATTTGCATTGGTTGGAATTGTGTTAAAGCTTTTTTATACGGGTCGTTACGATAAGCTTTCTACAGTAATGTATATCCTAATGGGATGGCAAATCATTTTTGTTATTAAACCTTTGATACAGGCTTTTTCAATGAATGGCTTACAATTGTTATTTGCAGGGGGTATTTTTTATACTGTGGGAGCGCTACTTTATGCATCAAAAAAAATTAAATATAATCATGCTATTTTTCATGTTTTTGTATTGTTGGGCAGCGCATGTCATTACATATGTATCTATAAATATGTATTACCAATATAAAATTGCTAATATTATTAAATAATTTATTGTATAAATTTATTTATTAACAATAATTTTTTATATTTGTAACGTCTTGTTTACACAAGATAAATAAATCTTATTTTAGGGGGTAGATTTATTAAATTCCTCGAACTTTTAGTTCGAGGTTTTTTTTATCCAATTTTTAAATGGATTTAAGCTAAGATTAGAATTGTAATATTTTGAATTATTAGTAACTTCAGTGCCAAAATAGTCAGGTTTTACAAAAGGCTCATTTTTATCTCTGAGTTCTATTTCTGCGATAATTAACCCTTTATTTTTTCCTAAAAATTCATCGATTTCGATGATATGATTCCCTAATTTGTGATAAAATCTATTTTTTTCGATAATTCCATTTTCGCAAAGAATCATCAATTCCTTAGCATCCTTTAGATCAATTTCTTTTTCCCATTCAAACCGAGTTGTTCCACTCGCATCTGACACCCCTTTAATAGTTAAAAAAGCCAAATCGTCAATTATTCTGATCCGAACAACTCTTTTTTTATTGGAATTCAGATACCCTTGTGTTATGTGTTTTTTATCATAACACATTTTTTTGAAATCGTTATTTTTTAGTAAAAACTTCCTTTCAATTTCTATATTCATTTTTATTATTCTTTGTACTAATGTACTGGATTTATCGTTATTCTTGTAAGAAATAAATATATTTGATTTCAATTTATTTACATGTTTAAGAGACTTTTCATATTCTTCAGTTTTTCAACATTTTCTTTAGTAGCTCAAGTAGATTATGGTGATGCTTGGGAAGATTTTTATTCATACAACAATGTTAAAGATCTTATTAAAGTAGATAACATGTTATATGCATTAACAGACAATGCAATGTTTACTTATGATTTTATAACTGAAGAAACAGAAAAACTATCTTCAGTTCAGGGATTGTCTGGCGAGACTACTTCAGCAATTCATTACAGTATTCAAAGTGATAGGTTGGTCATTGGTTATAAAAATGGATTGGTAGAGGTTGTAGATTCTGACGGCAGTATTACAATTTCTGCAGATATCCTAAATTTTAATCAAACAGGTGAAAAAAGTATTAATGATATTTTTGAATATGAAGGGAAGCTATACTTATCCACTTCTTTTGCTATTATAGAATATGATATTGATCAATTAGAATTTGGAGATACATTTTTTATAGGAAATAATTCTACAGATGTAAAAATAAATGAAATAGTAGTTTTTAATGATTTTATTTTCGCTGCCACTGAACGAGGTATTTACAAAGCAGATATTAATAACGCAAATTTAATTGATTTTAATAATTGGAATTTAATTTCATCAGTCAATAATAATTATACAAACATCACGATCTTCAATAATAAAATCTACACCACATTAGACAAAAACCTGTACGAAGTTACCGAAACAAATGAGATTGTTTTAATTGAAAATTACACTTCATCAATCATGAGTTTAAAAGGCTCTTCAACTAATTTGTCTATTGCCTTTAATAGTTCTGTGAATATCTACGATATTAATTTTGATTTAGTACTTCAAAATAATGCAGATCTTAATTTTGATTATATCTTAAATACTGCTTTTGCTGAAAACAATCAGATTTTTTTAGCAACAGAACAATTTGGGATTTTAACATCACTAACTACACAGGATATCATTTTTCAAGAAATTCATCCTGAAGGACCAGTATCAAATGATATATTTTCTGTAACAGCAAAAAACAACCAATTATGGTTGGTTTACGGGGGGTATTCACCAACTATGGCACCTATTCTACCAAAACTAGGATATAGTCATTACAACGGAGAGAATTGGTTTACAAAAGAAAATGATCCTGACAATTCTTTTCCAGGATTTGTGGAGGTTACGCTAGACCCAAATAATGAGAATAAAGCATTTATTAGTAGCTTTGGAAGTACAAATCAAATTAATACTTATGAAACAGGTGGATTATTTGTTGTTGAAAATGACGAAATCACTAACTTTTATAATCATTTGAATAGCCCTTTGGAGAATATCTACGAATCGGATCCCTCAAATAGTAGTGTAACGGTAAGAATTCCTGGCTCTGTATTTGATAATCAAGGAAACTTATGGATGACTAATATTGGTGCATCTAATGAATTGAAAAAGTTTTCAAATGGTTCGTGGACTGAATATGATCTTAGTTCAGTGAAGTCAAACTTTTCTGCTGGTGCCGTCACGGTCATAATATCAGATAGAAATAATTCTATTTGGATGGGTTCTAGAAGTGATGGCGTTATAGCATTTAATCAAAACGGTGAAAGGATTAGATCTTTAACTTCCACAATAACTGAAGGAAGTTTACCAAATTTAAGAGTGGTTAGTCTGGCATCAGATGCAGACAACAGGATTTGGATTGGAACCATTTCTGGATTAGTGGTCTTTAATAACGCATCAGGTGTTTTTGATGCTGATGTGGTAGATGCACAGCCTATAATTTTTGAAGAGGATGGAATTGCCAAAAAATTACTTGGAGATCAATATGTTTCAGCTATAGCAGTGGATGGTGCAAACAACAAATGGTTTGGGACATCCGATGGAGGAGTGATTTATACCAACCCAAATGGCCAGACAACAATAGCTAATTTTAGCAAAGCAAATTCGCCATTACCTTCCAATAGAATTACAAAAATTGCAGTAGATAAAGAATCTGGAAAAGTTTTTTTTGCAACGGATAAGGGAATTGTTGCCTACAATAGTAATGTGGCTCCTTTTGGAGAGACATTAGGAGAAGTATATGCATATCCAAACCCAGTTAGAAAGTTTCATAATATTGTAACTATTGATGGGAGAAACGGTACAAATTTACCAAAAGGAACTAATGTGAAGATTTTGGATGTTGCTGGGAATTTAGTGTATGAGTCCAATGTTGTAGAAGGTCAACAATTGCAAGGAGGCAAAGTGATTTGGGATAAAAAGAATTTGGCTGGAACCTACGTGGCTTCAGGAATCTACATAGTTTTATTAGCAAATGAAGATGCATCAGAAACATCAATAACAAAAATAGCAATCATCAATTAATGACGGTAATATCATCTAAAGCGATTGTTATTAGTACTATTAAATACAGCGATACCAGTTTAATCGTTAGACTTTATACTGAAGAAGTAGGTTTAGTTTCTTTCTTGTTAAAAGGAGTTTTAAAATCAAAAAAAGGAAAATTAAGAACAGCTTATTTTCAACCATTGAATCAGCTTTCTATTATTTTTAGTCATCAAGAAAAAAGAAATTTACAACTATTAAAAGAAGCTCAAATAATTCATGTATACCAGACTATTTATACCTCTATTACAAAGCAATCTATAGTTTTATTTTTATCTGAGGTTTTATCTAGTGCAATTCAAGAGGAAGAAAATAATACCTTACTGTATAAATATCTTGAACATTCTCTAATGTGGTTAGACTCTCACGAACACATATCCAATTTTCACTTACTGTTTTTATTAAATCTCACCAAATTTTTAGGTTTTTATCCAGACGTTTCTCAATCTAATAAAAATGGCTTTCATTTAAGCGAAGGTTTTTTTACAGACAACCTTCAAATTAAGGAAGTTATCAAAGGAAATGAAATAAATCAGTTCAAAAAGCTTTTAGGCATAAATTTTGATAAGATTGAGTATATGAACTTTTCAAAAACTGAAAGGCAAAAATTATTACAAACATTAATTCGTTATTTTGAATTACATTTGGGCGGATTTAGAATTCCTAAATCTTTAGCAGTTTTAGAAACAGTATTTAGTAAATGAGAACTATAGGATTTTTAATACTTTTTTTGCTACCCTTTTCATCTTTTACACAAGAGTTAAAAGTTTTAGACGAAGAAACTGGGAAGCCCATATATAATGTCAATGTTTTTACTGAGGCGCCTTATTTTAATTCCTCTACGAATTCAAAAGGGATTGTAGACATTTCTTTAGTAAAGGAAAAAGATATTTTATTTTTTTCTCATATTTCATACGCTTTAAAAAGCATTTCAAAGGAGCTTATAAAAAACAACTTCACTATATACTTAGCTAAACAATCTGAACAACTAGATGAGGTAGTTTTATCTGTATTTAAAAGAGATGCAAAAACAAATAGAGTGGCAGAAAGAGTTGCCGTATTAACATCTAAAGAAATTGAAAAATTATCACCACAAACTTCTGCTGATTTATTAGCAGCTATTCCTGGCATTAAGATTCAAAAATCTCAAATGGGTGGAGGAAGCCCTGTAATTAGAGGTATGGAGTCCAATAGGGTTATGTTAGTGGTAGATGGGGTTAGAATGAATAACGCTATTTACAGAAAAGGCCATTTACAAAATGCCATTACCGTTGCACCAAATCAATTAGATAAAACAGAAATTGTTTTTGGGCCATCATCCGTAATTTATGGATCGGATGCCTTAGGAGGGGTAATTCATTATTATACTAAAACTCCTAAATTATCAGAAAAAACCAAAGTAACTTCCAATTTTTTTAATCGATATTCTTCTATTAATAATGAAATTACTAATAACGCTTCAGTAGAAATAGGTAATAAAAAATGGGCCTCATTTACAAGTATTTCACATAGTGATTTTGGAGATTTAAAAATGGGAGAAAAACGTTCTCACGGTTTTAATAATTGGGGTAAAGTTTTTCAGTATTCAGAAAATTCAAATGATTTTTACTCTAGCACAGCAACTGAAAACTCTGATGTAAATCTTCAACGAAATACAGCGTATAACCAAACAGACTTGCTGCAAAAATTCTTTATTCCACTAACGGATAAAACAGAACTAAAACTAAACTTCCAATATTCTACATCTTCAGATATTCCAAGGTTTGATAGATTAGATGAAAAACATGAAGAAACTCTTAAATTCGCAGAATGGTATTACGGCCCTCAAGAAAGGTTGTTGATTTCTCCACAATTGGATATTAACCCAGGAAAGTCTTGGTTAGATAAAGGCACATTTACATTAGCCTATCAGAACATTAAAGAATCAAGAATACAAAGAAAATTATCAAGCTTAGAAAGATCTTATAGAAATGAGAATGTTGATATCTTTAGTGTTAATGGAGATTTTATGATTCCATTAAGTAAAAATGAAAATAGAGCTTTTACTTATGGTTTTGAATTCTTACATAATGATGTTATCTCAGATGCTTACGGAAAAACATTGGAGGTTTTAGGAAATGATATTATTGGATTTTCAGATAATTTTAATGTCCAAACTCGTTATCCAGACGGAGGAAGTAGTTATGTGAGTTCAGCTGTTTATCTAGGCTATAGAGAAGATGTAAATGCCAAATCAACATTAAATAGCGGAGTTCGTTATACCCGTACAAACCTGAAGGCATC
>Ga0213868_10000338_pt1 | contig 44196 bp, 33 predicted proteins | sample PICome_9_FD_160087 | JGI IMG/M metagenome (GOLD analysis project Ga0213868, IMG submission 160087) | Coastal seawater microbial communities near Pivers Island, North Carolina, United States - PICO127 | ecosystem: Environmental > Aquatic > Marine > Coastal | place: USA: North Carolina...
CTAAACTAGCCGTACATCAAAATGACTCCCGCCTCGTCCTCTCGGTTCTGCACCGTTTCCTCGCTAGAGAGGTTCACAACAGGCCTTCTCGCTTCTCGTACATCTCTATATATCGTGTATCCCAACATACACCAATTAATTAGAATTATCTATTAGGAAAAAGAACAGAGTACTGTAGTTTCCATCCACAATGCCAAGCTTTAGTCAATGGATTCTCACTGCTATTGCAGCTGTGCAATCTGCCAATGGCTTTTATCTTCCTGGAGTAAACCCACATTCCTTTAAGGAGGGTGATCCGTAAGTGTATTTTATGTGTATTACGACCAGATGGTGTGCTACTAAAAATGGAATGTGATTCTCACGATTATGTTCCAGTGTCAAACTCAAAGTCAACAAGCTCACCTCCATTCACGACGAGTACCCCATCGAGTATTACCGCCTTCCCTTCTGTCAGCCTCCTGAGGGGATCAAACTCGATCATGAAAACCTTGGAGAATTCCTCTCTGGAGACCGCATCGAAAACTCCCCCTTTCGCATTAACATGAAGAAGGACATGTTCTGTGAGCAGCTTTGTATCAACCATCTTGGAAGGCCTGAAGCGAAGGGAATTTCACCCTCCAAAATAGTCCGGGCGATCCGAAAGCAATACCATAACAACTGGATCGTGGACAACCTTCCCTCCGCCTCACGAAGTGAAGATGACAACGATACCTACACCAAATACTTCCATGGGTTTCCTATTGGTTTTGTCATGGATAAAGTTGCTTACATCAATAACCACTTTAACATTGAACTTGAATATCACCAGGTAGAGGGAACAGATTCCAGTCCGGAATACAGGATTGTTCGTTTCATTGTGGAACCTTTCAGTGTTGCACATGATTTCACTGCGTCATACACCGACGACGATGATGATAAAAAGGGAGAAGTGGATGCGTCCAATTCTGGTAATTTCCGTGTGGCTACCATTAAGAATCCCATTGCCTCTTGTGACTACAGTATTCCTGAGAAGAATAGGAAGCATACCAATTATAGCATGGTGACGAAGGCAGGTCCTGGGCCTCAGCCTGCTAGTCAAAAGGTTCTTTTTACATATGATGTGAAATGGACCGAGAATAAGGAAGTTTCATGGGCTTCCAGGTGGGATATTTATCTCACAATGAATAATAGTGTACCGAACAAGATTCATTGGCTATCCATATCCAACAGTTTGGTCATTGTTCTAGTTCTTACCTTCATGATTGCTGCCATCCTCATTCGTAATCTCCGTCGTGATTATGATCGTTATAGCAAGGTTCCTACGGATGAGGAAAGGATCGAAGATCAAGAGGAATTCGGATGGAAGTTGGTCCATGCTGATATTTTCCGTCCTCCTACCTATCCTATGACTTTGGCAGTATGCACAGGAACTGGAGTCCAGTTATTCTGTATGTCCTTCCTTACCATTGTTTTTGCCGCTATGGGTTTCTTGAGTCCTGCCAGGCGTGGATCACTTGTGACAGCCTTGCTCATTCTCTATGTTTTAATGGGAGGAGTTGGTGGATATGCCATGGCACGTCTTTACAAAACCTTCAAGGGAAAGAGCTGGCAAAAGGCAACTGTTATCACTGCTTTTGGATTTCCTTCTCTGACCTTTGCAATCTTCTTCGTTATGAACATGTTGGCAATCTCGAAGGAATCCAGTGATGCTGTTCCTTTCTCTAGAATGCTCATGTTGCTCCTTTTATGGTTTGGTATTTCAACCCCCTTGGTTTTCTTTGGCGCTTACTTTGGCTTCAAGCTTGATGCCATAGAGTTCCCTGTGAATACTTCAAATATTCCAAGACAGATTCCTGATCAGCCATGGTTCATGGGTCCTCTTTTCACTACAGCCGTTGGGGGTGTTATGCCATTTGGAGCATGTTTCCTCGAACTTTTCTTTATCATGTCATCCATGTGGATGGACCAATACTATTATGTATTTGGGTTCCTTTTCCTGACTGTCCTTATTCTTCTCGTAACTTGCGCGGAGATAACTGTGTTGTTCAATTATTTCATTATTTGTGGGGAAGATTATCGCTGGTGGTGGCGTTCTTTCTTTACTGGTGGGGCCACTGCCATCTATGTTTATGGATACTCCTTTCACTATTTTAAGCAACTTGAGTCAAACAGTCCAGCAACTTACATTCTTTACTTTGGTTACATGGCCTTGTTTTCATGTGGTCTTTTTATGGTTTGTGGAACTGTCGGTATGCTTTCTTCATTGTGGTTCAATAAGAAAATTTTTGGAAGCATTAAAATTGATTAATAGGAATTTCTTTCGGATATTTGAAGCGATTGTGAAACGACTAAGTAGGGTATAAACATATGATTATCAATTTTTAAAATGAATTGTTCTCTTTCTTCTCTTTCAAGTATGTCATTTTTTAAATTATTATTTCTCTTATTTTGAGCAAGATCCTATTTATCCTCCTTCCTAAACATCAGAAGCATCCTGTAGCTTACTGCAAAACCGCCGAAAACATTTATTGCCGCAACAGCGATGGATACAGCCCCAAGATTGCTCGTTGCAGAGCCTCTCGTATTGCTTACCATTAACATTCCTCCAATGATGACGACACCAGAAAGACTGTTTGATGTAGACATTAACGGAGAAAACAAAGCTGGCTCTACCGCCCAAATAAGATAATATCCAAGCACTCCTGCTAGAATAAAATACAACAACTGGTTCACGAAATTGGAGGGAGCAAAAATGGCTACAATCGCAAAGAATGCTCCTGTAAGTATCAGAAGAAGCCCTTCACCAAAAGTGCAAAGATCCAGCACCCTAGTATTGAACATAGAAGTTGATAGCGAGCTTTGAGTAACAAATGTTGGCATTGCGCCACTTTGTTTTGAGGCACTCGTTTTTGATACCTCTTCAGGAGGTGGGAATGTGATCTCGCCATCCAACACTGTCGTCATACCTCGAATTACCGGGTCTTTCATGTCAATCACGAGGGTCTGCCTTGTTTTTGGATACAATAGCTGCACTAAATTGTACATGTTATTGCTGTACATTGAACTAGCCTGCCACGCCATACTTGAAACTAAATCGGTGCGTCCGATGATTGTGACTCTATCATCATAGCAGTATGCCTCGCCACTTCTTGTTAGCTCGCAGTTGCCAGCAGCAAGGTCTACTATCACACTTCCCGGTTGCATATTATCGACTGCATCTTTCATCAGTAGTTTAGGAGGCGGACGCCCTGGAATAGCAGCAGTAGTAATGATTATATTGCACTCTTTTGCCTGTTCGCGAAATAGGTCCATTTCCTTTTTCACAAATGCATCGCTCATAACTTTAGCGTAACCTGCTTCATCACCACCTTCCTCGTCACCAAAATCTAGCTTCAGAAATTCTCCACCCATACTCTCAACTTCACCTTTAGTTGCCAATCGAGTGTCAAATGCTTTTACAACTGCACCCATACTAATGGCCGTACCGATAGCAGACAAACCTGCAACTCCAACTCCAATCACCATTACCTTCGTAGCCGGGAAACTTCCAGCAGCTGTAATCTCTCCATTTAAGAATCTTTGATAAATATTGCAAGCTTCTATTACTGCTCTATATCCTGCAATCTTTGCCTGAGAACTAAGTACGTCAACACTCTGCGCTCTAGATATCCTGGGAATAGCGTCTACTGCCAACAAATTAATACCAGCAGCCTTAGCTTTCTCCAAGAGTTGTTTACCGGACTCAGTCCTCGGTCCTACAAATGCAATCATGGTTTTGCCTTTTGGAAGCATATCGATTTCATGTTTCTTCGTCTGAGGATGAACCTTTGGCTCCGTAATTTTTATAATAATATCCACGGTTTCATAGACGCTTTGAGCATCGGCCAAGATCTTTGCCCCACATAGTTCATAAGAAGAATCCGGGAATCCAGCATCACGCCCGGCATTACTTTCTAAATACAATTGAACCCCTCCTTGAAGCATCTGCTTGGACACACCTGGTACAATAGCAACTCTCTTTTCATTATTTTCGATTTCGCGAATAGCACCTACTTTAAGCTTCGCAGACTTCTGAAGCTCAATTATTTTGCTTACAAAAGTATCAACAGCAGTTTCAGTCGATTGTTTTCCCTGTTCTTCATCGACACTTTTTTCTTGTTTTATCACCACCTTGTCTTCTAAGAGCGCGTTAAGTCGATCTACACTGGATTTGGCATCCCCTAGATACATGAAGTTGTTGTCGTGGAAGAAAAGAGGGTTATCAACACCTGCATATCCTACACGAAGACTTCTTTTCATAACCACAGTCCTTTTTGCTTTCCAACACTCTAATACTGGCATACCCGCGATAGGAGAATTAGGATCCGTTTGTGCCGCTGGGTTAACAGTATCATTCGCACCAATTATCAGAGCTAAATCTGTATTCGGAAAATCTTGATTGATTTCATCCATTCCAAGGGTGATGTCGTAAGGAACACGAGCCTCAGCAAGGAGAACATTCATATGCCCTGGCATTCTTCCCGCTACAGGATGTATTGCAAATCTCACATTTACTCCTCTTGCTCTCAATTTTGAAGCTAGCTCAGCTATTGCATGCTGAGCTCTTGCTGCAGCCATACCAAAGCCAGGACAAATTATAATACTTTTAGAATCGGTCATCATTTGGACCAATTCTTCGCTAGCTACCTCTTTTGCAGTACCAGTTGCTAAAGTTGCCTGGGATGGACCTTCACCACCTCCTTTATCACCAAAACCTCCTATAAGAACATGTTTGATGGTGCGATTCATAGCTTTGCACATGACAATAGTCAAGATAATCCCACTGCAACCAACGAACGCCCCCGACACAACCAAGGCTTTGTTGGAAAGCATGAAGCCAGCGGCAGAGGTAGAAAATCCAGATAGACTGTTAAGGAAACTGATACAGACAGGCATATCTCCTCCTCCAATGGCCATGACAGAAATAATGCCATATAATGCCGATAGTACAGCAACAAGAATAATAAATGCCAAGCCGGTGCCTCTATCATTCCAATCTTGACCCGCTGAAAAAGATAAAGAAGAAAAGGTTGCTATAGCAATAAAAAGAAATATGGTTATAGACCAACGAAAAGGAATAACTCGAGGTGCACTTGAAATAGTTCCATGAAGTTTCAGTACTGCTACCATAGAACCTGTGAAAGTAACAGCCCCCACAACTATGGAAAGAATCAAACCGAGACATTGGACCCATAACATGGCGTCAGTTTGAAGACCATATAGTTGTCCACCAGACCTAATATACTTTGCATTTGGATCTAAATACAAACCAATACCTTCTAGGGCAGCAGCAAGTCCACCAAAACCATTATATGCCCCAACTAATTCTGGTAGTGTCGTAATCTCGACGGAGAATGCGCTCCAGATGCCCAGAATAATACCTGGGGCCATACTAGCCGCAAGGACCCACTGTCCATCATCATAGATGTATGCTGTATCACACCAGTATCCAACAATAAGTGCAGTCATTCCAAGAATTCCATATACCATCCCCATTTTCGATGTGGATACTTTGCTCAAGTTCATTAAACACAAAATGAAAAAGGCCAATCCGATCACCACAGTGGTTTCGAGCCATTCCTTATCTACAAGATTTTCGGACATTGTTTTCAAAAGGTAAAGGTTAAGAATCTAATTAGTAAAGTAAAATGCTTTCTGAACGATAAATGCCTACATGCTCATCAATCAATGTGGCTTTGGGTTCTCATTTTCTTGATGTGTGTGATGTGTTCTTTTATCCTTTTCGGGAAAGGAAATCTCTCGTTCACAAATCAAAAAGAACACACAGTCACACACACATACCCAAAGACACAAAGCAATGGATGCCTTAGCACAATCATACGGTTCTGATTCATCTGATCCTTCAGAATCTCGAGGTAAAGAATCAATAGGAGGGATTCTAGCAGCATATAGCGACAGCGATACTGACGGCGAAGAAGAAAGATTTGAAACGAAATCACCCTCCAGTCAAGTGAAAGATGATCAAGATGAGGTGTTAAATGGAGCAGAAGGGAAATGTAATTATGCTTCCAAGAAGAGAAGAATGGATGAATCTTTGATCAATGAAGAAGAGGAGCTTGGAGTAGACGTATTGCAACAAATTCACACAAATGGATTACCCAATCCAGTCCTATTGGAACCATCGTCAACTTCTCAATATTTATTTCCAAAGAATTACCTGCATGGAAAGAAAAGATACCAAGATATGAATATGAAATTAAATGCTACATTGATGAAATTACAACAAGATGGTGGTTCTTTTGCTCAACATCTGAAACAACAAAAAGAATTTGGAAATAAGAGTATCTTCAATGATATCATTGACCATTTTAAAATACATCCTATGGGAAGCAATATAGATCAGAATAGCTTTGAATCCTTTGAATATATTGAAAGATTGTTGGTCAAGGAGGAAGAAAATCGGTTACGAATGTCAGAGTAATGAGATGGATTTTGATTTGTTTTTCAGAACCTCCCCTGAGCTAACCCTAAATAAGACCAGCAGCATTCTTCTGAAATGTTAAACGACTTTCAGGTAGAATTCACTTAGTTGCAACTGGGTATGAAGTTATTTTCCATTGAAAATGCCTTGATGTCGAGATCGCGTCGACTAAATTGTTAGTAAAATTTCGTACACAAAAAAACGGCTAAATGTCTGCTATTTCGATGAGGATAGGGCTGGTAAAGGCAGAGGCTAAAAGAACAAACGAACGCAATAATGAGCAATTCGTCAATCTAAACTTATCGAGCTGTAGTTTCTGTTTCTCGCAAAACATTTACATGAATAAAGTTAAAAATGTTGTCATGATTGCAGTTGGAATATAAAAAAGGAATTTGGGGTTTTGGACGATTCGTTTCATGAGATTTATTCAAGACGAAGCATGAACCTGAAATCCTTGATTATGCATCAGAACATGTCTTATCTGTATGTTGGACAGTATTTAGCTGTATTGATGATGATTGAAACCTCGTTTGACTCGTCGAGATGATATCTTTACAAAGCTGAGGTCGAGTTCCATCCTGGACCATTTTCCTGATATTGGTCGAACTCATGTAGACTTCTTTCGATCGAAGCATGAACCTGAAATCCTTGATTATGCATCAGAACATGTCTTATCTGTATGTTGGATAGTATTTAGCTGTATTGATGATGATTGAAACCTCGTTTGACTCGTCGAGATGATATCTTTACAAAGCTGAGGTCGAGTTCCATCCTGGACCATTTTCCTGATATTGGTCGAAGTCATGTGGACCTCTTTCGATTGAAGAATCGATCTGTATTCCTTGATTGTGCTTCAGAACTGCAAGTAAGATACACGAAATTGATTGTTTTCTAAAACTACTAATAGAGTAAAAGCAAGGTTTTTTCCCAGCCTCCCCGGGAGAAAAAAATGTGCAACGCCGTCCTACCCCAAACAGTATCGGCACTGTGTACGCAACTCACTCCTATATAGGTTGCGCAAAAGATGAGCTTACGAAAGATGAGGTTATCAAACATCAGAAAGGGTAAAGCAAGAAGCTGTTCATCCCGATTCGTGATCTTAAAGATACTATCCTTCGTACGCAATGCTTTACTAGTATCGTTGTTGTTGATTCTGTTTGTTCTATATAACGATCCACCCGAATTCCGTAAACATAATTCTGAGCTGCTGTTACAATCTTTAGAGGGCTCCTGGCCTCCAATAGGGCCAATTCGACCAAACCTTCCTGACCTATCCTCAGGAGGTGTTGTTATATTTTTTCATCTCCCCAAGACAGGAGGATCATCGATTAAGGCAGCTGCTGAAGAATGTGAAAAGCTTGAGTATTATAGCAACCAAAAGCATGGAAAACAAGGTGGTATGGCAGAGGTTAAGTCAAAAATTAAAGAATGGCTTTCATTGCCTGCAGAAACTCTTGGTCCAGGGAAAAAAGTTAAATTTGTTGAATTACATTGGGATCTTGAATCACGTACGTCTACTGTTTGTGTCAAACCAAGCATCTCTAACATTTTCTATTTCATGAGTTTGGCCAAAGTTGACTTTGTTGCTTTCACAGAATCATGCTCACACTAATTCCTTCTTTCAACTTCACCTACAAAAGTCGTCTCCTTGGATGCAGAACTTACAGAGTGGCGTAGACAGGCCTTGGAAAACAAAGTACCTTTGTTCGTTTTTACTATGATTCGTGACCCCCTGAGTACTTATATCTCTCTCTACAACTATTTTTGTATCTATCTGCATAAAGGTAAGAAGGTGCATATTTTTTCTAAACAGAACATGGTTTTTCTTGTCCTCTTCTTGATTCCCGTCTCAATACTACTACAAACAAATCATTCACTTGTATAGGTCGTCATGTGAAGTGTCCAGGACCTTGGACGGTGGATCATATGATCCAGATTTCTCCTGATAATCCTCAGACCCGATGGATCTGTCATGCAACAACAATGGATTTAAATGGTGATGGTAGGAGACCACTATCTAATTGTGATCATCTACGAGTATCACATAGACAATTGGATTGGATTGGTGCTTTGGAACGATTTGAAGAGACTGTAGAAATATTCAATATGATGAATGTTAACTTGCCCCGTAAGCATAAAAATAAACTTTCCAGAATCGAGAGGATCGAAGCACGGGACCTTTCAAAAGATCAGATGAATGAAATTGAACGTAATTTGACAATCGATGCATCATTTGTCGATTGGGTCAAAAAGACGTATGTCATGGAAAAGTTTAGGAGTATGTCTCGAACCATGCATACTTGAGTTATTCAAGTAGAGAGGCCATGATTGTCTTCACCACAAATCTCGTTCTAGACTGGTAGAGACCATGATTGTCTTCACCACAAATCTCGTTCTAGACTGGTCCATTGCAATACATGAACATAATAATGTACCTTTCCTCGCATTGGGGTCGAGTGCAATACACGTAAATATTACATAGAATCGAAGTAGTGTATGTAGTAGAACAAAATCCTGTGTACTCTCATAGCTGAGAGATTATCTCGCGCATAAACTTTTTCTTTACAAGCTGTCTATCTATGATTACGACAAAATCTTGAGAAAGAAAATAAACAGCCCGAGATCTGAGATACTTCAACAAAAAACGACACATGAATGCAGTCCTGAGTCAAAAAGGAACCTAATCACCATTTGTACCATTTACTTATATATTTTTAACAATGCGATATCTATCTACTGTAGTATCTAGAGTAATATGAGATATCGATATCAATGACAAAAAGTGGGCGCGGTGTGTTAGGATATTTTCTGAACTTTCATTAACTTTCACAACATTATTTTTCAAACTTCATTCCGATAGATCTCTATTTATTTACACAACGCTCATCTGAACATTTTTTCTATTTCATTTTCAAAATACTATTCACAATAATAGGATTTTAGAATCTTCTGAAATGATCAAGAAACCACTGGTGAAATCATCCTTTGGACCTGATGGCAGACGACTCAATTCCAATCGTCCGATGCCAACCATGATCATCCAAAGACGACCGTTTGTTCCCGGTCTGACGATTCCTCCTTCTCTCACTCAAAAATTCAAACGTCCCATGACAAAGAGGAGATCGTACGATAAGAATGCGGAACTGGCTTTGAAAAATGCATCCTTGGGCCCAAGGAAGCGAATGGACGGCATGGCAAAATTATTGGCAAGAGCTGGGAAGGGACTTACCTTCAAACTCCCACAAAGAAAACTCAACGAGAATGGAGAGGATGTAACTGATTCAGAGAATGAATACGATGAGGAAGAAGCAGTGGCAGAAGACAAACGTCCATTTGAACCTCTCATGTTGTGGCAATCTCCTCACAATGGTGGAGAAGCGCTGGGACTTGCACCGAGAATGGTGACGGAGATAGAAGCAGATGAATATGGTATCGAATCGGAAGTTTCCGTTATGCGACCTGCTCCTTTAAGTTGCTATTCTAAAGAAGATCAATATGTACCACCCGTTCTCGCTAAATGGCTTCGTCCACATCAAAGAGAGGGTGTGAAGTTCATGTACGAGTGCGTGATGGGGTTGAAAGATTTCAAAGGGAATGGTTGTATCCTGGCTGATGATATGGGTAAGTAAATATGTATTGTTTTGAGATAAAGGTCTCTGTTGCGATCGCGATACTTTCTGTCATGAGGAATACAAACTCATCCTTTTCACAATCCTCTGGAATGACATAGGATTGGGTAAAACTCTTCAATCTGTCACTCTCATTTACAGTTTGTTGAAAACTTCCATTGTGCCAAGTAAGGAACCCACGGCAAAACGCATCATTGTTGTTTGCCCTTGTTCTCTTGTCAAGAACTGGGATAACGAATTCACAAAATGGCTTGGACCAGGGACAGTCAAGACTCTTGCATTGGCAGAATCTGACAAAAAAACAGTTGAAAAATCGATGGATCTCTTTGTGAAAACTAAAATGTTCAACGTATTGATTTGCAGTTACGAAACCATCCGTACTCATATTGGTCGTCTCAACACGAAAGCAGATTCTTGCGATTTACTTGTTTGTGATGAAGCACATCGATTGAAGAATAATGAAAATCAAACTGCAAGGGCATTGGCCTCGCTTCCATGTCGTAGGAGAGTCTTATTGACAGGTACACCGATGCAAAATGACCTTCAGGAATTTTTCGCCATGGTAGATTTTACAAATCCTGGTGTGCTTGGAACTCAAGAAGAGTTTCGAAAACGTATTCTATTTCCTGTATTACGAGGACGAGAGCCTGACGCAACCGACCATCAGAAGAAAATTATGATGGAACGCCAACAAGAGTTATCCTCTATATCGAATGAATTCATTCTTCGTCGCGTTAATACCTTGAATGCAGAGCATCTCCCCCCGAAGCTGGTCCAGGTAGTGTGTTGCAATCTAACTGAGGTACAAAAAAATATGTATCAGCACTTGATTTCGTCGAAAGATATGCAACATGTGTTGGACGGGAAGCAAGTGAATTGCCTTAGCTCTATTCAAATGCTGATGAAACTTTGCAATCATCCACGATTAGTTGCAGAGGAAGATCCTAGAGAGATGAATAATTCGAAGAGTCGACGTGCTAGTGCGAGTAAAATATCTTACGCTGAAGAGGAGAAGACCAGTGCAGCACCAGGTGCAGATGGTGTATCAAAATATCTTCCTGACTCAGATTATGGCCGCGGCAACAGCGCCCCCGTCAGACCTGAATGGTCTGGAAAGATGTTTGTTTTATATAGGTTGATGCGTGAAATGAGACGACCAGGAAATGGCAATGACAAGATTGTGATCGTATCAAACTACACACAAACGCTTGATTTGATTGGCCGTATGTGCAAAGAGAATTCATGGGGGTTCTGTAGATTAGATGGAAGTATTTCTATGAAAAAGCGTCAAAAAATGGTGGACGAATTCAATGACCCAGGCAGTAGTTTAGTTGCTTTTTTGCTTTCAAGTAAAGCTGGTGGTTGCGGTCTAAATCTGATCGGGGGAAATCGCCTAGTACTCTTCGATCCGTAAGTGCTTATCTGTTAAGAATTATGAAGCCATATGATCAACTGAACTATACACTCACTCTTTCTTTTCAAATTCGTATAGAGATTGGAATCCAGCCGTAGATAAGCAAGCCGCAGCTAGATGTTGGCGCGACGGCCAAAAGAAGCGATGTTTTACATATCGATTCCTAGCAACAGGAACTGTAGAAGAGAAGATATTTCAACGTCAGCTTTCGAAAGAAGGTCTGCAGTCAATAGTCGATGATAAAGAGCAAGTAAATAGTCTAAGCACAAAAGATCTTCGAAATCTATTCAAATTGAGAACTGGGACACCTTCAGATACACATGATAAGCTACGGTGTGAAAGGTGCCAGACTGTGAACGATGACGCGGAACAGGAAGCTATGAAAGTTCTCCCTAAGCAGCTCGATGCATGCAGTTCTTTACTAGAAGTAATGCTCGCCGAAGGGGATGCATCATACTTCAAAGCAGCTCTCAAGCCCGATGAACATGGTGTTACAGTTGAACAGTATGAAAAAGCTGTGAAACAACCTATGGACCTCGGCACCATTAAAGCGAAGCTTGGCCTCGACATGTCTGATAAAGGTTCTTACAAAAGCCCATCAGCTTTTTCGAAAGACGTGAATCGCATTTTCTCTAATGTAATGAAAGTCTGGGACCCGGGGCATGATCTCGTGGATGCAGCCAGACGACTTCAAAGCTGGTGGACCGAACAGTGGGCCAACTTAGTACCCAATCTCATGAAAATGAAACCAGATGGCGACGAAGGAAAGCAATCATCATCAGGTTTCGAAGATGCAGATGAAAATGAGATGGCTACTGCATTTTGTAACAACGAGCGTGGAGAGGACTACCAGGAGCAAATTGGGATGCCAGACGAGGAAAATATGCGTCATTGGTCCCATCACCACACCTCGGACACTGTAGATGATCCTGTATTTCGAGCAGCTATGCGAGGCTTCGATGACGTGTCCTTTGTTTTTGGGCTAGAAGTAACTTGGAGCTTGATTCAACAACGCCAGCAGGAGGAGGAGGAACGTCAGGCTATGTTAGAATTAGAGTGTATACAAGAGATGGACGAAAAAGAAGTCGACTCAACAAATTCTGCATCTAAAGGTTGTTGCTCAAAGGAGGGTGGCACAGAGGATCTCATAATCGGGCCATCTGTAACGGAAGACACTGAAGTTGCAACCGATGATGATGAGGAGGACGATGATGCTTCATGGAAGATTTCCCGCATCTTAACTAAAGATGAAATTATGGATTCAAATGCATTGGTTTGTCACAGTAAAAATTGTAGGAACATCGCTTGCTCATTGTGGAAATCGAAAAACGACTCGGAACGAGTTGTTTGCTTCGAATGTCAAAAAGAAGAGTTTGGAGGTTTTCCTGTCGGTTTGGAGCCACAGGATCCCGTTCATAATGACGCCATTACTACTGTATGTTCGCTTCCTACTCAAAGACCAGCTGTTACTGACTGTTCCTCGTCACCTTCAGATAGTACATCTAGCACGACAAGTGAAAATTCTGCTAGCGTGGTTTGGGCATGTTCCCAATGCACTTTTGAGAATAAGGCAAAGTCAAAAAAATGTTCCATGTGCGGATCAGCTAAGTCTCCAAAGAAAAGGAAGCTTTAGGGATGTGTCTCTCTAGTAGGGTGCTTGTACATTACAACCGCAATGGTATTTTGAGCGTTTACTTTCGTATTACAACATGTTAGCACAATCAATAGATAATGTATTCTAGTTATAAGTTTAGCACTGTAAAATGACAATTACTTAGTCTATCAAAGTTGCTTTTATCTTGCAAAAGGTAAAAAGAGGTAGGATAGATAAAACAACTTCCACAAGTGCATATAATAGCCATACACCTGTGGACTGTCCTCTGGATTCACGCTTTGAGCTTGATGTCTTGATGAAATTCCTGCTCCAAAAGCAGCAAGTGCTACCAAACTCCTGCACAATGCAATTTCACCCCCAATACCAGATTGATAGGCTACTGAAGCACCTCTTACAAAAGCTGCCCCAACTCCAAAGAATGAAACTGTGATCAATCTTCTCATTGCCAAAAACACATTCTTTTGCCCCATTCGTACAGTAAATGACTTAATATTGAATTGCGCATCACCTATAGCATCAGGAACATCTTTCATCAAAGCTATAACAATACCAAAGATCGCAAAGAAAAGTGAAGACATGGCACATTTCTTATCATTCATTAAGCACCCCAGCACCGTTGCATGTTTACCAAACGCCGCAGTCATGGCATGAGCATAAAAGCCAGCATTGATTATTGCGCCGCGAATAGCTACTATACAAAACGCTGCCAGAACTGGGAAACGTTTGAGCCTCAAGGGCTCAAGGGAATATGCGGTTCCTAAGATAGCAGATCCCCATAATGCAACATTCAAGCCTTGACTTCCCAGGATAGGATGTGCTAATCCTATCATTAGTGATGTGATGATCGACAGGCTGACAATAATCTTGGCGTTTGACATTGATAAATCTCCAGCTGCAATGGGTAGACTGGGTTTATTCACTTTGTCAATGTCAACGTCAGTAATTTGGTTCAAACCTGTGATGTAAAGATTCATTAACAGAGATGGTACCAATGCATAAAGTATAGACGAAAGTGCGGATTTGGAAAATACAGCACTCAAAGTTGGTGCAGCGAGGAAATGAATCGATGGGATGGCCAAAGCGCTTCCGATGATTGTATGCGGACGCGAAAATCTCCACAAAACACTTAAGAAATTGGAATTCGTATGAATACTTTCATCATCTACCACAGTGGCTGAATACTTATGACGTGCATTGCTCTTATAACGATGTGCTTTTCTTGCTTGTCTGGTGGTACTCGAAGTTAACTTTGATTTGATTGGAAGATGCGTTGTAGTTTTTATTGTTAGACCCAAGTTACTACTTGTCTGGAAACCTTGAGAGCTTCTAACCAATAGAGACAGGAAAATCAGTGCGGTACGAGTAGCATTAGTTCGCACCATTTTCAGCTCAGGTTGACGTGCCCACCAACAACAATAAAGTTTGCAAGTACTTGCTACTTGCTCTGCAACACCAATACGTAGATGCAAAAATCGGAAGAGAAGTCTCTCCACAGTCGAGAATCCACAGTAGATACAGTGGATACAGGAGATGCGTTTTAATTTTTGGCGCGCTACGCGTGAATTTGGTACATTCCACTTTTCTAAATTTTATTTCTCGTTCTCTAGCTAGAGGCTCCATGGCAACCGTCACCAATTATAGTCCCAAATTATCATGGTTGCCTGAAATTATGGTACTATGATCCATATGACCGAATGCGTACGATTTCAAATCTTTTTCGGGGGAAATCGTCAAGATCCGAAATGTATAATCTTCGAATGAATAATAAATGAATCCAGATCACTAAGTTTGTCTTTTACAATGCCTCAGAAAGCAATTTTACTAATTTTTAAAAACTCCAAGTGAGTAGGGAAAAAAAGAACTCGCATGTTACTGATTTGTAACCACCTATAATTCTCATTACTTGGTTTTACATCGCATCAATTAATGCATCGGTGATCAGCGGAGATTCATTCATTCTGACTGGCCCATTTAACGGGATTGGCTAAATTAGCTATGTTTACGTTAGAGCCTTCGTTTTTAAAGGAACACGGAACGCAAATGGCCTAAATCTCTTATAAGAAAAAGAAAAAGAGATGGATTCAAACACATCTGATTCCCAGTAAAAGGGACAACAAACGGATATCATATTTCCATCCATACTTCGTACGAAATATGAAGTTTTGGACGCTAAAGTCATTCTTTTGCCTGATTATATCTGCGACATGTGCCGTCGAACAGGACAACGAACTGAAGTATTCTAATGGCCTCATCGACTGGCTCAAGTCCAAAAACGGTCTTTTCCATCCTTCTCTTGAGTTACGTCGTATCCATCCTAATGATTCATCTTCTGGAATTGGAATATTTACCAATGCGGCAATCAAGGAAGAAGATCTGTTGATCCGTATTCCTGATCAAATGATCATCCATTCTAAGGAGAACATGGGAAATGCTATTGACTGCGAATTGGCTTCTAAGCTCATTGAAGAAATGAAGAAGAAGGATAAGAGTGATTATGCTCCTTACATCGATTTTCTCACAAAGTCTCAACCAATGGGACAAATGCCAAGTACTTGGTCTGATGATGGGAAGGAAATGTTGATGAAAGCCTTGGGTGACGAACATTTCAGTTTGAAACGTGCACAGATTATGGCAAAGAGGTATGGTACCTTCCAGGAAGCAAATATCCTACCTCCCGTGGATCCTATTTCCTGGATTTATAAAGACTGGTACCAAGGTTGCGATGGTGGACATGATGACTTGGATGAATATGCAGCGACGGTCGTTATACAGCGTTCTTGGGATAATCTTCTCATTCCGGTATATGATTTGCTTAATCATCGAAACGGAGCATGGTTGAATACTAGGACTGACGAGAAAGGTGTTCACAATACCAAATTTGTTAGTATACTTGCAAGTAGAGATATTGAAGCCGGAGAACAGATTTACTCTACTTACAATATGTGTGAGGACTGCAAAGGCAGGATTTCAACCTATGGAACATCTGAAATTTTCAGAGACTATGGATTTGTTGAGAAAATGCCTCAGACTTGGATTTTCCCTGATTTGAACCTCGGTTTTAGATTGGATGAATTTGTTGAACCTGATGATAATGGGAAAACTGGGTACCATATTTATGAATGGATAGATGATGATCTTCCCACAAAAGAAGATATTCCATTATTTCATCAAAAACTGGAATATGTTGAAAGTCGTATCAATATGCTTGAAAATCAAGAAGCATGGTCAAGCGTCCCTCAGAATGAATGGGAAACAACTTTGGAGTATATGCGAGCTATGGAGATTGCTCTTCAAAGTGTTCTACAGTGGCATGAAGAAATGATCTACGATAATTCATGTGTTATCGACGGGACCTGCAGTGTTAGTCTAAATCGGTACAAAGATCTTGATATTGAATATGTAACCCTTCTTGAACATTATTACCAAGATAAGACTTGTGACTTTCAATTTCACGTTTTTGAGGATGGAACGTATACGGAAATCGATTCATTTGAAAGCCAATATCAGAAAGTTAGTTTCACCTACAATCCTGTAGATAAAGATACGTGTATGGACTTAGATGATACAGTTCAGATTTGTGACTCATATCGTCCTCATTATCATGAATACATGGTTCATCAAACAGCTAGATTCCTACCGAAAGACAGTATTAAACGAGTTTTGTTTGTTGGAGGAGGAGATTCAATGCTTTTACACGAAATATTGAAGTATCCATCTCTTGAGCTTGTTGTTGGATTAGAGTTAGACCAGAAGGTACCGCGAGGGTGTTTCAAGCATCATGGAACTCAACCTCATTTTGACGATGAACGAGTTGAATGGTGGTTCGGTGATGCCGCTAAAAGTTTGCTTATGCTTCCAAAGGATTACTTCGCATCATTTGATTTAGTTCTTGTTGATCTTTCCGAGACTGTAATGTCTTTCACTGTCAGCGAGGAGCTTAATGTTCTCGAGGCCCTCACACTTCTGGTAAAACCTGATGGTATCTTTGTTAAGAATGAGGTCTACTTTGAAACGTTCAAGGAAATTTTCCCCTACAGTGCTCAAGTTACATGGTATGTATAACGTTTTTGATTATGATTAGCGATATCTGTTGAATCGTATATTCTTACTTTGTTACATTTGGACATAGGTACGATAATCCTATTGTCTGCTCCCAAGTGATGGTGATGGGAAGCAGAACAGTTGACTTTATGGACCCTAATGGATTTATTCTTACTGATCACGGAACACAGACTTTGATAGTTCAAGATTTGAATGACATTGAAGACAATTTTGAGCTGTACCATGACTATGCTTTCAACACAACAAGCACTAATATTTGCGATAATTTGAAGGATACCGAAAAACAGAAAAATCAAATTAGAAGTCCAGGTATTACTATAATTGCAGAGATTGAAGATGTTTCGACGCCCCTTACTGCTGCAGACGTCAAAGACACTATTTCAAATGCCCTTGAAAGTGAAGGGATGGGGTTAAAGGCTTCCGAAGCCATTCAGAATGACTCAAATACTCTCGTCTACGTTGTCATGAAAGAGGGTTATGTAATTGCAAGAGCTATGAGAGATAAAAAGTACGTTGGATTGGACATCCATTTCTGGAGCTCTATGCACAAGCAGAAATCTGTAATGAATGCAATCGTGCATGCCATTGGAGGAAGTTCCGCTACTTTATCATCTTATCGAGTCATCACTGGTGGAATGTTTGGCGTAAATAGCTGGAAAGAAGATGAGAAGCGTCGTGGACCGCAATTCCAAGAACTTTGTGATGATATCAAGAACACTACTCTCATCAGTACTAACCATGGTGGCGAAGTCAACAAGGCTGATATTATCATTGGCATTGGCCAGGGATTGGCTTTGATGGGACGTAAAGATATGAAGATATTAATGTTAACTGGAAATGATGCAAATGACAAACAAGACATTGAAAACCGCCAGACTGTTATTTCTAGTTTCGATTCCGTTTCTACTGTATTGACATTGAATTGCCCATCTATGGTAGGATTTAATCGATTTACTGAGGACTCTGGCAAATCTCTTGCTGCATGTGAAAAACATTTGTTCGATATAATTAGAGATGAATCAGGCAAGAAGTTATTTGATGCAATACTCATTGATTCTACCGCAGACAAGTTGACATCATCCATACTGCTAGAAGTTTTGTCGCGAGCAAACTTAGATGAAATTATGCGTCATGAGTCGATGATCATTTCTGTATCCGTGGATGACAAAGAAGAACTCTGGAGAAAAAATATGTTGCTACTCATCAAAGATACCATTTTTGCTTCGGATCCCAATGCAGCGTATACGGACATTTTTTTTGTGAACTCCGAAACGGATGCCGAATTTCATATCATGGTTGCCAATCACGGCACCGATCACTTTGAGAACAATTTGAACTCAACTGTGGTTGAATTTAATTCCAAGAAAGGGAATAAACTTTCCGCTAGGGTCAACATTCTCAATGGAGGAACCTGGAAATTTCAAGAAAATTTCAAACCATCAAGAATGTTCAAACCTGATGATTACAACCAAACAGCTCCTCTGGTTCAATGGACCTCTCAAATGCCTACAGGACACCAAGCAATCGTTCAACTAGAGCCCAAACCTTCTTCCAAAATGAAAGCACAGACCATTACGAAAACACTTTTATTAAAAGCCACCAATTCTGCGATCAATGAAATTGGTTCAGGTCCAACATCTGTGGAATCGTTTTGCGACATCGGCGATGGATGCCTTTTTGTATCCTTGTACAAAACCGGCACCTTGACAGTCCAGTGGGATGGAAGGACCCATATCGACATTGTTATTTTTTCCTACGAAGAAGATGTTGGAGTTATTGACCGATTTGTTGGTAATTTCCTCAAAATCATTCCATCCTACACCACTATGCTGCGCGATGAACAACCTCGTGGTATTGGAAGAGTTGTATCCTATCGGAGAGATCTTCAAGACAAGAGACTTCCTCGTTGGGTTCCTCGTACTCGTAAGTAACGTACACCGATGAGTCATCAATGATCCAATATGATAGTCAAATCGGTATCTTCTTTTTCACTTATACAACAACTGAGATAATTCATAAGCGTTATAAAGTCAATCATTTTAAAACAATACGTATATATCTAGAAATGAGTTTTGAATCTAAGATGATAAGAAGAGCTTGGTACACTGCTGTTTGGTGTCATCTGGGCTTGTCACTGTATGACCAATAGTTCTTTCATCAACAAAAATCTCATAGTCATTACCCCCCTCAAACGTCTTATCACCAAAGAAATGAATCTCATCAAAATCCTCTGACTTGACAAAGTTCAAACAGTAAGTCTTATCCCAACCCTGAGGGAAGACATCAAAACTAATCTGTCCCCCAATGGAATACGTTAAGTTTAGATCAGCGAATTCTTTCCTCATGGCTTCAACCATATTTTTCCGAATGTTATGTTCCAAATCAAACTTTTCATAATCCTAGAGTAGATGCAAATGTGATTGTAAGAAAGGATAAGTTGGAAAAGGACACGAAACGAAGAAGAAAAGAAAGAAGAGTGTCATCACAAAACCACTTACATTTCGTTCTTCTCTGGAACAATTACGACCAATAGGAGAGATATTAAACATCCCACTACGAAATTCAATAAAAGTCCCTCTCTTTACAGGAAGGTCAATATCAGCAAGGTATTTCATAACCCAATTCACCAAACGTTTCACATTATCTTCACCTAGATATTTACTAATCGTTTGCTCAGCCAAAAGTTCCCCATGCTTATATGCCACAAGACCATTTTGAGAAAAGTTAAAAGGGAAGATATTGACGATTCCTTCTCCCAGCTGCTCTTCTTGCTTGGGCAGATCGGAACCGCCCACGATGCCTACGGTGATGTGTTCAGAGAGCTTGTTCATGAATGACATCATTTCGGGTGTGATTTCACCTCGAGGGATGGTCAATGTTCCATCTACGTCAAAGAGGGCGATGATACGAGGGTTGATTGGTTTACTAGACATTTGTTTCTTGCTTGATTTTGGTATCATATACTTTCCTTTGGCTCTCTTGGATTGGTGGTGAAAAAAAAACGTTGATAAAATGGACCGTTGTGTTGGTAAATACTACCTAGCCCACATGTCACCATTTCCATAAACATGAAAAATGAATGACCCCAGCCCCTCACCAGATCGAGGGCCCGAACGAGAGCCTGAATAACCTCTAACTTGCTGTGCTGGATAACAAGATAACAAGATACTTTCAACACCATCATCGAATTATATACATTCAAATTATTCAATTATCCATAGTTTAAAAAAGGTCATGTCATCCTCCATTTCTACTGATAACCTAGATACTGCAGCAGCGGGTGAAGAAGAGGTCTATTCATCAGAGGCATTACCTTTTGTACCCATACCTCCACCTCCAATCCCCATACGGAAGCAACGGTTGAATTCCAATGATGAAGATATTTTGGATACAGAAGAAATAGCCCCAATTCAAGCCTTTGAGATGTTTTGTGGGAAGCAATTTGATCCAAAGGGTACTGCTATTCGGAACAGGGCTGGATCGAATATCATTGAAACTAGGGGGGAACGTTTGGCTCGAATTGCCATGGAATTGAGTGAAATGGAGGAGAAGAAATGTACATCAGATAATGAGAACATGGAGCGTGAGTTAATCTCTAATTTACAACAACGATTGGTGTTGTTGCAGGAGGAATCGTTAAAACATCGTCATACCAAGTTGACACAGAATTTGAACAAACCTGTTTTGACATTGGTGGACGAACAAGTGACTTCTATTACCAATGATACATATCAAAGATCATTGGAAGACAGATTGGCTAGTTTAGAAAGGAGTATTGGTTTCACTTCACATGGAGGTAAATCATTGATGGATCGGATATTGGAAGCAGAAGAAAAGTTGAATACGGTCAATGAAGAATCATTACATCAAGCAGCCGCGACAGCCAAAGTTATTCGGTACGTTTCAACTGTACATTCATTTCATGATGACTTTTTCTCTTTTTTTTCTTTTTCTTTTGGATTATATATTACATTCTACTGACAACGTGACTCAATCCCATCGTCCATCCTTTCTTTGCACATCACCAGTGCTGACCTCGAAGGAGCAGCAAAAGCAAAATCAAAATTGAATATCACATCCTCTGCATCCGAAGTAGAGAAAATATCAAAATTATACACACAAATGACAGATCTATCAGGTTTTTTATCACCTGCATCCAATTCAACGTCATCTGTACTTAATGCAATTGTGGATCGACTAGCATCTTGTTCTGAGTTACATCAACATGCATTGAACTTCAGCAACGACTTGAAGAACGTGGAAGATATGGTGAAGAATGTAGAAACGCTTGTTTCTACTTTAGAAGAGACGGTCAGTACTGTGGAGAAAGGTCTAGAAAGTAATCTAAAGGTGATGCAAGAGAATTTAGAAGAATTGGACAAACGTCTATAGGTTGATTATTGAAGGAAATATTGAAGAAAATATCTATTTCCATGTTGTCCAGATATTGGTGCAATGGCAAAACAATAATGAAGTTCGTTTTAAATATATTCGATTAGTCCGGAATCTGTTGAAATCGAATAAAAAATATCATTCATCTGTATTTTGCAAAGGTGTGTATCGATCCTTTCAAAACATCATCCATCATGATAAAGTTGTAATGAATGATTTATCCATCGTTTTCGAAGTGTGTAATGATGTTTGTCAAGGAATATTTGAACAGCACCGAAACAAACCACCATCGGTCATCGGTCCTTTGTCCTTTCTCTTTGAGGCATTGTTTCTTTTTCGACCGTTATTTTCCGTAACCGTTCCGACACAAACACAGAACATTTTTAGAGTTTAGAGTCTCTCGCATCATCATTTCACATATTGTTGTTACGAGGAGTCTTCCACCATGGGAGTCAAAGGACTTCTTCCTGCATTGCAAAGTATTACGAAGCAGGTTTTACTGGAGAAATACAAAGGGCTGACAGCAGCTGTGGATGCCATGTGTTGGTTGCACAAAGGAATCTTTACTGGAGATGTTGCGTCCCTTGCCAAATATCAATTCCTCTTGGAAGACATTGAAAATTCCAAAGAAGCTTTGTCGTCTGAAGAAGAGAAATTTCATCAAGATCGAAATGAAGAATTGGTCGAGAATGTTGACTGTACAATTGAAATGGTGAATAACAATGACATGCCAGTAAAACGACTGGACTTTGACACATGTTTTACACAGAAAAAATCAGGAAAGGTTCTTTCACGCACGAAAGAAGACGGCAACTTGGACCTTCCACGACATGTTCTGGAATTACAAAACAATGCTAAAAATGCTGTTTTCGACTGCATCGCATATGTGATCCGTCAAACCAATTCCCTTCGAAATGACTACGGAATCGAACCTATACTCATCATAGATGGTAACGAACTTCCTTCGAAGGCAAATACAAATGCCGAAAGAAAGAAAAATAGAATTCAAGCATTTCAAGATGGTTTGAAAAATGAAATGAAACAAAATCATCGTGAAGCACGTAAACACTTTGCAAAAGCATGTTCGATTACTCATGAAATGCGACATGAACTTGTTCTCCAGTGTCGACGGCATAATATTTCATATATTATAGCGCCATATGAAGCAGATGCACAATTAGCATATTTGGCACACTCTGGCGTTGCCGATTTTGTAATTACAGAAGATTCTGATTTATTGGCATATGCAGCACCAAGAGTTTTGTTCAAGGTGGATCTCAAGACAGGGAAAGGAGATGAGATTCAGATTATGAGGGACTTGGCATCCAATGATGGACTGGATTTTCGACATTGGAACCACGATATGTTTGTCTACATGTGCATTTTAACGGGCTGTGATTATTTTGCTGGAGTACCTGGAGTTGGAATACAAATGGCTCACAAATTGGTTAGGATCCATCGTACTCCAAGTAAAATATTCGATGCCATGAAACGGAAAGGCAAGTGGCCAGATGGTTTTGACGATGCCTTTTGGATTGCATACAGAACGTTCAGACATCAACGCATATTTTGTACGGAAACGAACTGCATCGATTCATTGTTTCCAATTGAAAACAATATTGTCAACGGGTTGAAAGTTGATTCCGACCAAATCTGGTCATTCTTGGGGGGCACGATGACGTCTGAAGTAGCATTGGCAGTAGCAAATGGGTCGTTGCACCCGAAAGAAAAACGGTCGTGGAATGAGGTCCTTCAGCGAAATGATATGGAATTGAGACATGCATGCAGCGCATTAGAATCGAAAGAACAACATCTATTGGACTTTTTCAAGCAAACCAGAGATAAAAATGACCGTAAGAGTCATCACATTATCACTTCTGAGAAGAAGAGGAATCACATTTCTCCTATCAAAGAAAATATCTTTTCGTTTTTTCGTCCAAACAAGCGAACAAACGCGGAAAAGAGTGCTCGTGTTCCTCTAAAAGAAATACAAGTTAACTCTAGTTGTATTTCCAATTGTGTCACAACAAGCGTGAGTGGATTTCGATCTCGAGGCACAAAAGCAGTACCATCGAATGATATCTTGTACTCATCTAATCTAGTTGCGAGAACATTTGAACCTATATCGAGGGTCTCCAATTCGAAACGAAATATTAACATTCTTGAAAAGAAACGCGGGGTAACTAGGGCTATTCATCAACTCAAAGAGAAATTATCTCTCAAGAAGATACTAGAACGCGAGAAGCAGCGCGCGGAACAAATTCGGTTAAAAGAGGAAGATGAAAAGAGACGAGTCGGCCAGATTGATGAGGACGCAAAGAGACGACAGTATGAGGCACACTTCACTTGCGAGAGAGATGAGGGAATTTTCCATGATGTCTGTCCTGCCATCGACTTTTACTCCTTTGATTATGGTCTTGATGACTTGAGCAGTAGGTACGATGAAGAATTCCACACGGAAAACTATGATCCGCTCGATAATCAAGACGAAAGGTCCATTCCCTATGTCTCTACGAAAAAGGAAGCATCGAATATTTCTTATCCACCCCCTGTTCCTAACGAAACTCATTTTTCTGCAGAAGAAAACCCAGCTCATGATGAATTTTCTTTTATAGCTCAATATGATCAAAATGGATCAGATACATGTTTTGACTATACATATTATCGTGACGAGCATGCAACAACGGATTGCGAATATCGTCGAAGCACCATTTGTGGTTTGGACACAATCCATGACCATGACCCTCATATAATAAACAATCAGATGTACGAAGACGATGCTCCCTCCTCATCTCTATTGCATTGTTTTGATGGAATGTCTGAAAGAGATTACATGATTTAGAATTGCAGTACTGTAAAAGGTGTACATTGTACATGGCATATATATATATATCTTGTTGTATAAAAAATGTATTCTTATGAAAATAAACCATATTTAAAGTGTGGCATTTAGATCATGCCAAAAGAATCCTCAGCAATCAGAAACAATCTCCTCAACGGTAAATATGTTCACTCAAAAGATTCTTTGCAATCTGTTTCTCCCACTTGTCACCATTACTCAACAACTTCTCTTTATCATACAACAACTCCTCATGAGTCTCTGTTGCAAACTCAAAGTTGGGCCCTTCCACAATTGCATCCACAGGACAAGCTTCTTGACAATATCCACAATAAATACACTTGGTCATATCAATATCATATCTTGTTGTTCTCCTAGCACCATCTTCTCTCTCTTCCGCATCAATGGTAATCGCCTGAGCAGGACAGGCAGCCTCACATAACTTACATGCAATACAACGCTCTTCACCAGAAGGATAGCGACGCAGGGCATGTTCTCCACGGAAACGTGGTGATAGGTATCCTTTTTCAAATGGATAATTGATGGTTACCTTGGGTTTGGCAGCGGCTTCGAAACAAAGAGCGAATCCGCGGAACATTTCAGTGAGGAAGAAGATTTGAGATGATCGTTCCATGATTGTGTTCCAGGATGTCTATAATGTTAAATGTGAATTTATTATGAATAGTGAGTATTATGTGGCGTATGTTAAGGAAGGAGATGAAAGTATGAAGGAACTTACTGGGAGAGTGTTATCAGCGTTGGAGCTCATTTCTCTCACATGGAGTACAGAAAGGACTCCATTGTTTCCCTTGACACATCTCAGAGCATTGGAAAGGGTGATATTCAAACGACGGTTACTAACTAAGAGACTCATGCTTTTGTAAGAATTGTCGATCGTCCAATTCAACGAAATCTTATTCTCTGTCACTACAGGTTTTTCCCCTCCCTCTCGTTGTGTTGATGTTCCTTTTTCCTTTGCTCCTTGCTTTCGTCTTTCGTCGTGCTTTGTTGTTCGTAGCGAGCTTTTTGGCGCGAAACGTTTTTAAGTACCCACCTGAAATGGTTAATTGGATCGCACAAAAAGATAGATACCAAAAAAGAGAAGACAAAGAAAGAAAGAACAAGGAACGATCGACTGTCGACTGTACCACGTACATGTTCCTGTTCTTAAAGTTCATAAATACAGTATCATTGACAGCATCGTAGAGATTGAAAGCAGTGTTCTTTGAAAAGAGTTCTTTGGTTTCCTTTCCGAAAGTTTATAGAGATAGATTACTATGAATCCATTGCTGATGATACTCATCGTTTCCTTCATTATTCTTACATCATTACCCACGGCATCCAGCTTCACCAATCCATGGACATTACACGGTAAACAAAGAACAAACCAATCTCAATTATCAATGTCCTCCTCCTCTCCTTCTTCTCTCATTAACCCAGCAGAAGTACAATCCACTTATGGTACTAACATTGCCAAATACCTAATTGACTTACATGATGCTGAAACAACCTTTGATTTTTGTGGCGGAATGATGTTTCAACTGATACTTTCCAATCAATTATACCAGCACTTGAAACAAATTGCAGATATTACACCAGCGGACGATTTGAAGAATTCTGGGACGAATCAACCCATCATTTACGACATGGACAAAATTCGTATGCATCATATTCCTGATTATACAAAAAGTTCAACAGCGGATAATATTCGAATTTTTCATGGGAGAGAATTAAGGAATATTCCACATGCAAAAGGGGGATTTGGATTTGTTCTCCATCTTAGTTATGCAGATGAAGGAGGTTCAGATCCTGAAGGATGGTCGAAGGAAGAGATTCAGACATATGACGGATGGAAACATGATGCTGGGAGACAATGGAGGACAGCGGGTGATTATGAAAGAGAAGGGTTTGTTGGATTTAAGGATAAGTTCCATCCAAAAGCTTTTGGGTTGAATCATAGATTTTACTTGCATTATGACAGAGATGGAAAGATGTGGTTAAGTGCAGAAGATGGATGTGAAGGTACTCCAAGTTTAGGTGGAAATTTTATCAATCGCTTCTTTGGAAGAAGTTAGGGAAAAAAACACTCTCTCTATCTTAACATATACATACTTTTTAGTAAATTAGGATCACTTAGTTGTATTGGCGGCTTTGTATTTTTTCATTCATGCAACGAAGTAACTGGTTGTGAGCAGAATCACTTGACAACCTCTTTATCGGACTGAACCTGTTTACAATAGAAATATTATCAAGTATTTCAGTTTTTAGAAAAGCCTCTCTAGAGAGATACTATCTACCACTGCCGCATCAAACATCCATGTGAGAACAGTAGGAAGGAAGCGACAAGAGGAGTTAGAAGTGAGAACATGATACAAGCCTTTTTTGTTCAATCGCCTATTAAGAGCAGCGCTATATGTTTCGAACTAATATCATGCACTCACCTGAATGAATATATCGGTCCTTGTTTTATCTATCACAGAAGTTGACGTTTATCAACCAGAGCGAAGGATTTAGCATCGACCGGCAGATCTGATAGGGTTGCACACTCCTTCTCCGTAATCTGTCAGGGAAGGTACAACAATACCAGCAATTAACAACGCCATGACGACCAGTATGAATGAACCAGCAATCACTTTTGTAATGAGAGGGTCTGTGTTTGTTGCTAAAGCTACATCTAGGTCGTACTCTCGTTCATCGACAATACCAAGCTGTTTCTTTCTCTTTTCAGAAATTTCACTTTTGAGTGGTTCTTCTGCCTTGGTATCTTTATTCTTTTGACCCCATGCATTTAATGTAACAAATCTATGTGAGGTCATTGATGGGTCGTTAATCAGCAGCCAATTTAATGTTTTGGTCGTTCCAGGAGCAAAAGATGCCACTTTTGGAGCTTGTTGAGATCCTATCATCAAAGCACAAATAATTAAAGCACTGAATTTAATCATGATAATACAAGCGAAAATCTAGACGCAGAAAAGAGACAATGACAGAAAGCAAGCGATTATCTGATTGGAGGACGCTTTGAATTGTTTCTAACGAATGAATCCATCGAAGTCAGGTACAAAAAAGTCGCCGGTCGTCGTCGTCGCCACTAAAACCTGAAACTAACTATCCCATTTCAGACTAATTAGTAAAATGTAATATTTTTAATTCAACTTCATCATTCATGTCTTTCGATTGACCTCATATGAGTAGAAGTCTCATGCGGTTGATGGGCATTCGGTATTTTCACTCTGTATTAACTAAGCACCTCATTTTCAGATTAGTTTGCATTCGTTCAACAAAGTCGCGAGGATAAAGACAGCATTCAGGATACGGTTTTCGGGATGGCCTCGCCACGATCATTTGTCTTCCTTTTACTTCCAATTGGGTGTAAGTCACGCCCAATACTTTTAGTGCCAAAAGTCACATTTTCTATACCATTGATAATCAGCTCAGGTGTTATTAAGCTAGTTCTTTTGATCATCGTCAAATAACAATCAATATAAGACAGATATTCAAAAATAGCCTACTTAAAAGGCCAACATAGTACATAATTTTTCTTTACGGAGCACAGAGGCTCAACAACGAATATGTTTGGCGAGAAACGGTAGCATTTCTTAGAATAGATTTCATGGTAGGTATAAGGGAATTTCTGTGAAAAATAGTGAGTGGTTACAGGAGCACTTCATACCAAAAGGTACAAGAATGATGGAAGTTGCAGAAACTACCAAACTTGATCCATATGGAAATTCCATAGCATTGATATTGAGACTTATATTTGCCATCATCGGTGAATATTGTCGAGGGACGTTTGTAAAAAGTTGATTCTCCTGCCGAATTATGATCAGTTTCACTATGAAACTAACCAAAAGTAACTAAGTCATTTGAACGTACCCTTCCAACGATATCAGAGAAAAGAATTCATAATTATCATATAGACTGGAGTAAGTCGTATATGATAATATTGTATTCATCGTCAGTTGTATAAATGACAGAAAAGTTCTGATTTGTCATACATGTCAGTCGCATCCGTGCATGATGAATAAAATTTTAAATTCGAAATAGTCTGATTTCAAAAGACCAAACTTTAGGATTTAACGTTTTACGTTTTAGGATTTGGGTCTTGTACTTTTCCCAAGAAAAAGAGTATTTCCATCATGTGTTATGAATGGACAATAAATACTGCTATCTGAAATCTACTTATCAAGTTTGGCCTGAGTGGTATCAATCATCGTGAAGTAGCCACTTTCAATATCACCAATGTTATCGTCCTAATGATGGTAATCAATTAAAGAAGAAATGAAAAATTAGGATAAGCATCGGTCAGAATACAATTAATCGTGCATCGTTCAGAAATAACTTACCAAAATATGAATACCACCTTGAACGGAAACAAGTCCTCCTACCAGAGATATTTCCCCTTTCATTCGCCTAATAACTTCATATTGAAACTCTCCGATATCAGTGTGATCTAACCCACCACTAAAGACACGTTTGATGGTCATTTCAAATTCTTCTCCATTCTGACTCCATGTTCCCGAAGCTTGAATGGGAAGAGGCCCATCGGTGACGAATAATTTCACACTCCCATCATCAGCGAGAAAAATTTCTGTGCTACAAATATCCTTATCTTCGTCTTCTTCTAGTTGAAAATACTTGGATGCTGTGGAGAGTGATGATGTTGCAAATAGATGTGTTTTGATCTTTTGAGTTTTGAAAGTGGTGCTAGGAGTCGAAGAAACAACTGAGAAGCTTTTGGAGGAGGGAAGAATTCCTAGTGTCCCTACAACCACGATGAAGATTGTACGAATCATTGTGCTATAGATTTAACGATGATTAAGTCTCGGAGTGATCACGCTTGAATAAAGATATATATTTGCAGAAAGAACAATACTGGAATCAGCCATCAGCCATCAGCCATCAGCCATCAGCCAACATCCAACATCACAAATGCGAAGCCTTTTCTCTTTCTTTTTTCTTGTTAGGACCAAAATCTACCAACCCACGTGGTTACGAGAAGTACGTGTTTCATGATAGCTCAGAACCTACATTTGGTAGACTTCAACTGTCTTTTACTTGTTGGATGCATTTCATTGTGCAGTTGCATTTGATCTAAGAATCTGAACAAGTCACGATGAAAATTTCCATTCGCTTAGCAATTGGTTTACAATTTATCACTGGGGCGGCAATAGCGTTTGCCCCCTCAAATTTCCTTGCATTAGATTCATCGGCGCAGCAAATCACACATCTATCGACTGTCTTGAACTCGCAAAGCTTAACTTCTTCTACTAGACTCTTTGCCTCGGAGTCTAGTAGTGATGGTTCTTATGTGCAAGATATGGGGTCTGTCGGTTTCGTCCTTTTAGCGGGTGGTACTGGTTCACGAATGAAGGCCAATATGCCAAAACAATTTTTAACTCTTAAAGGTATGCCCGTTCTCCATCACTCCCTTGATTTATTTCTGAACCGCCTCCCCGCCTTTTGTGAGTCCCATGGAATGAAAGGACCCCCACTAGTTGTGCTTGTAATGGACCCCATGTATCAACCTGAATATCAACCAATCGTAGATAAGTATGAAGGAAGACTTCTCTTTGCAAACCCAGGTGTTGAAAGACAAGGTTCTGTAGAAAATGGAGTTAAGAAAATCAAAGAGACATTGAAAGACAAATGTACTCATGTTGCAATTCATGATTCTGCGCGTCCACTTGTAACTATTGAAGAAATATGCAATGTGGTCAAGGATGCAAAGGAATATGGTGCTGCAGTACTTGGAGTGCCTTGCAAAGCAACGATCAAGGAAAGCGAAGATGGCAAAATGGTGCTGCGAACCATACCCAGAGCGAGACTTTGGGAGGTACATACTCCTCAGGTCATTGAGATTGATAATTTGCTAAAGGGATTCGAAAAAGTAGAGGCTGAAGGGCTAGAAGTAACAGATGATGTTTCTATTATTGAAGCTATGGCCGGAGACGTGAAGTTGACAAAAGGAGAATATACCAACCTGAAAATTACTACGCCTGAAGATATGGATGTTGCTACTGCGATTTTAGAGGAAAGAAAAATGAAAGTAGTGGATCTACTTGAGTAAAAAAGAAGCTGATATTACTAACTATCTTGTTCGATCTGCTCTTCTTTTGATCTCGTTCTCAATAGCTCTCCAATACATTCCTCCAAGTCTCCATCTAAAAATCCCTGGGTATCGCTCGATTCCCAGTTGTTCCGTTGATCCTTAATCATTTTGTATGGCTGCAGGACATAATTTCTTATCTGAGCTCCCCATGCAGCCTCAACTTGATCGCCACGAATGGATCTGATCTCTTCGCATCGTTGCTCTTGTGCAATTGCCAATAATTGCGCTTTGACTCTCTTCATGGCTATATCCTTGTTCAGATTTTGACTTCTTTCTTGTGTGACTTTTACATTAATTCCAGTAGGGATGTGTTTAATACGCACACCCGATTCCACTTTGTTGACATTTTGTCCACCTTTGCCTCCGCTTCTCATGGTAGTAATTTCTAGCTCATTATCTGGAATTTCGATGTCGTCTATCTGTTCATCCTCAAGAACAGGTACAACATCTACTCCTGCAAAAGTAGTTTGCCTTTTATTGTTTGCATTGAATGGGCTCAAACGAACTAGCCGATGGGCACCCTTTTCTCCACGAAACCAACCATATGCATTCGGACCTTCTATCAAGATTTCCACTGATTTATACCCAACCACATCACCGGGTGTTTTCTCTTCAATGTTCACCTTGAAACCCATGCGTTCTGCATGTCTATAATACATCCTTTGTAACATATCAACCCAATCACAAGCTTCAGTTCCACCAGCCCCAGCAGTCAGGATCATTCTGGCAGGCGAGTCATCAAATTTTCCATTTAGTAATAATTCTAGTTCATATTTTTTTCCCTCTTCTAATAAGCGTGTGGCAACAGTTCGACATTCTTGCAACATGATATCAACAGTCTCAGCTTCATTAGGATTTTCTTTTAGTTCATCTACAAATTCAAGAGCAGTTGTGCAGTCTCCAGATAAGGTTTCCCACAGTTGAATTCTCTCTAATAGTTTTCTCCTTTTCGCAAGATCTTGATTGACTTTTTTAGTCCGGGGAGAGTTCGGATCATCCCAAAAGGATGGTTCAGACGATTCTCTTTCGAGGTCTGATATTTGTTGTTTTAGTATTGATGTAGCCGGGATTGTTTCTAAATTGTTTTTCATGAGTTGCATAGCATCTGAAACAAGTCGCCTCATTTCAGAAAGATCTTGCGTCGAATCAGATGCCATCGATCTCGCCGTACTCATTACATTGTAGGTGTTAGGTTTAGTATAAACGTGCATAGGGCGACATACTTTCGAGGCACCATTTGGAACAAAGGCGGAAACAAGTGGCAAATACAGCTTTTGATTTTTTAGCAAAGCAGATATAAAAGTTATAGAAAGTGTCATTTTCAGTTTCATTCTTGATTATGAAGCAGAGTCGAATGGTACAACCTCTAGTTAGCTAGCTTATCAGGATCGATATTCAATTTGTGGATCTGGTTTCTGATCGGGTTTGTTATCTCCTATTGATGAGAGTTGTTAGTTGTTACGCGTTATCTTTCGTTAGTGGTTTGTGGTTGTTCGTGATTGGAGATTGGGAGTACTCGTATTCAGTAGTGTGATAACATTACATCCTGTTATACGTACGTACGAGAATTCCATGGACAACAAACAACATTGAATAATCTGAAGAGTCGAGTAGTGTGCTTATTGTCTGGTATGAGATCAATTCATGTTAGTCCAACCTCATGTAGACTTTACATTTTGATACAGGTTCCATTCTGCCATTTAGTCGATAATAATATACAATTGTTTAATCCATGCAAAATTGTGTAATTCATAGCTTACTCGAGAGACGACTGAACATAATGGGTGGAGGTTCATTTTCCCATATTTCACTGGCCATTCGTACAATCAATGGTAACATTGAAGCAATCTTGGTTGCCACTGGACTACTTGCTACCCCTAAAGCAGACCGTTGTTTGACTCCATGAACAATGACAGCGTTTTTATAAAACAAAAAAGTTGTATAAAATCCTTTCCATGCCAATGCTTCTTCCTCAGATGCTTTTAAATTAAATCTCGAATAATCATGAATCATTTGATCTCGTGATGGGATTCCTAACAAATCATGATCAAGTCCAACAACACCCGATAATCCAATGTTTTCTTTTGAACTTCTTGTGAAATACATCATTTGCAAATTTGCCAAATCGCAGTAGGGATCACCAATTGTTGACATCTCCCAGTCTAGCACACCGATGATTTTCGGTTCTATAGGATGATAGATCAAATTATCAATCTTATAGTCTCCGTGAATTAATGATGAATTGTCGGGACAGTATTTAGCAGCTGCCTTCAAGTTATGTATAACGTTATCAATACCTTCAATGGGACCTATAGTTCTTGCCTGCATTTCTGCAACAGTTGTTAGACGCTCTATTTGCCGTAAGACAAACATACCTCTTTTCCCAAAAGAATGTAATTCATCCTCAAAAGGCATCGAGTGAATATTCGCCATTACTCTAACTGCATCCCCATATGCTGCCTGCCGATCATGGACAGACATACCAGGAAAAGAGGGATCCACAAATATTCGCCCAGCAATAAACTCCATAATATAAAATTCAGCTCCAAGAATGCTGTCATCCGTGCAATAACTGTATGGTCTTGGAACCGGTATCCTCTGATGTTCATCAACAGTGTTATTAAAGGTATTTATAGCATTTAATACTCGAAACTCTCGATGCAATGCATGCGCTGATTTATGAACCACCTTTTTAGGTTTCATCCTCAGCACAAATTTCATTTTGTTCACTGTTATCAGAAAGGTTGGATTAGATTGGCCAAAACCAAACTGTTTGACAGATATGCTATCTTCATTTATATTTTTCCCATCCAAAATCTCAACTAATTCTTTTTGAGATGTGATCCATTTACACAAAATTCCTGTGTCAATATCCTGTCTAACCTTTGTGGTATTTTGACCGGATGACATGGTAGATAGAAAACGAGAATAGCTAGATAGATTAGTTAATGTGATTCGTCTTTCGTCATTTCATAATCCACAACCCACAACTGCTGTTGAACTACACGGCGCTACACGTGTTTAATTCATTAGTAAAACAATAACGTAACGATTTATCTTATTTTTTTCATTTGAATCTTTTTTTCCTATTCTTTTTTGAAACAAATTGCATTGTATTCATCCTAGCGTCGTTTAAAAATACGCTTCTATCCTCAGCATAAACAAATTTGAGAATCATCCGAGAACCATGTTTCAGAGACGAAACGGAATGTTCTGGTCCGTCTGTTCCAGCTTTCAGAATAATTACAGAGTTTGGTTTGGTTTCAATTTCGTTTCTCATTTCTTCACCTTCTTTCCATATCGTGATACAGTCTGAAGTGTTACTTATTGTCAAAATGACTTCAATTTGTGGTGTAGGATTATATAAAATATCGTCTTGATGCCATTCCATTCCTAAAACTTCACGTGAGCTGCTTTAAAAAATTGAGATGACGAACGCAAATGCAGTTTCATTCTCTTACCTGCTCCCTTTTCATCGTAAATTCTAAGTTCAATTGGAACTATGGGACTAATATTCCACGACAGATCACTCTCGGTGATATCGTTAATCAAGCTGCTGATTTCACCTTGACGATCAGATACAATTGATGCTATAACACTGGATGAAGGTATGTGGGCGCCTTTTCTCCCATGCGCCACTGAATTCGTCGTTTCTTTCACTATATTGAGAGACATAGTACTTAACTCCCTTTTTATCTTGTCAAAGTTTTCCTGTGACAAAACTGACGTTTTGTATAAGATGCCATGTTTTCGAAAATGCTTGGCATCCGTGGAAAATTTCACATTATATTCTGGTTCTTTCGATTTCATGTTTGCATGGAGACAAGTTGACACTCTCATCATACTTGTCAATCCAAAAACATTTGATAGACACATCGGTACAAAAATAAGTAGACTGCATTTCATGAGAAAGACGAGAAAATCTTTAGATTGAATCGACGTGAGGATCAGCCAATAAAACTAACAGAGAGTCTTGATGGGAGAGTAAAGGCCGGGGAATACAATAATATGACGAGATAGATGACGACACAGTCAAGATAAATATTTGACTCTTGACGTTTTGTGGTTTGTGGGTTTTGAGTTTTGGCTCAAAAGTGAGACGAGAAAACGCGCGAATTAAAAATGAGAGCACACACAACCACAGAAAACATTTCGATTTGTGGATTTGTGAATTTGTGGATTGTGGATGGACTCCTGTTTCATCACAAAAGGGAGCGCCTACAGGCGATGAAACAAAGAAGGAAATATGTATCGAAGAACATATTGAACTTTTGAATTATATCTCGACTATTGATCGAGGAGTTTCTAAATCTATCTGACCATTGCAGGTTCGCTTCGTTTTAGCATGTAAAATTACCGAAACAAATATTGTAAGTCCATTGTATTGCTTTTGATCCTCCATCCTAATGATAAAATGCCTATATTATTCATTCATGCGTGTCATCTGAGTGCTAGTTGGCGCTAGTGCGTATGATATAAGGCAGGCTTTATTGAAGGATATCGTTTGCGTAACTTGAGATCAAGATGTTTTGAATGTGCTGCCGATGATGATATGACATCCTATATCATAGACCTGTACTGAAGTATGTATTGGCTTAATGTTGGTTTCCGAAAGGAAGTTTTCATTTTGTTAATCTTCAATGTGTCGAACCTGGATGCACCACCAACTTAGGCATAAAGCAAAATTCAAGTGTCTGCCTTGTATTTGAATTGAAATCATTTTCAACTCTCACTGTTAATGTCTTCTGTTTCTCGCAGTTTCATGCAAAGTACCCAGATAAAGAATGAAGTAATGTTGAAGAGTAATCTTCAAGCAACGGGCTTCAACGTATGGATGTAGTCGTTCTGTATCTAATTTGCTGATTTAGAATGGGAAACGTGTTTGGAAAGTGCTAATCTGCTTCAATTTCAATGATAATGAACATTCAATTTATATCTGTTTAAAGAACTTATGATGATACAAAATTCACATAACTTTACCATACAAGCAAATGAATTCAACCCACAGAAATCAACTCGTAGAGATATCTTTATACACATTCCCGTCATACGATAATGCCTCGATAATAATAAATCTTTAAGCTAATCGATAGTCAGCAGAATTATCCACTTTTTCACTAGCTCTTTCAGGTCTGCAAGTCATACACTTCGTTCTGCTCGCTAAATGTTGAAACATTCCAATTCTTCTCTTTAGAGTGCCGTGAAGAGCATGTCTTTCACCCTCATTTTTTCTCCTTTTGCTAGCTAACAACATCGCAGCAATCGCCACACTTGCTGCAACAGCTGATAAAGTAATTATTGTTGCTGTCCCAGCAGGTGAATTGACAAATTTTCCAATCGCTCCAGAGCCTGTACCAGATGATCCTCCGCCACCTCCGTTTTCAGTTGAAGAAGATGAAACTCTTGAAGAATCTGAACCAGAATAATCTGAACCAGAATAATCTGAACCAGAAGAACCTGAACCAGAATAATCCGATCCAGAAGAATCATAGTTGGTAGAACCAGCGTCAGAGGCGGCTTTTTGATCATGTTCCTTTCTGCACTTTTCTCCTGGCTTACCAGGGAGACAGGGCCCGTGTACTTGAAGAGAAGAGAGTGTCAGTCAGTTTACCCACATTCAAGTATTCAAATGTAAACCATATTGCGATACTTCTTCTACAATAAACTTACCTAAAGAGAAGAGATTCCACCATGCTGATAGTTTTCTTTCATTTTCATATTTCTGGACTTGATCAATGGACGAATTATGTTTCACAGTTGCGCGACTTGCTCGAGTAGCATATGAACTATCCGTGGAGCCATGAACTGCTGTCAAGAACAATATAGATATCACCGCAGATTTAACGGTGTAATTTTTCATGTTTCTATGTGTGATATTCGTTAGGATGCTTTGTTCCAAGATGCGAGACTTGCTGAATGATGTGTGGGATTTCCAATCTCTATTCAGCGTGAAATGGATGTTCTCAACTTTACGAAATTTTGCGATAATCCTAACACGATTGAAACACGACCCAACGGGCTCTTATTTCTTTACTGTGCACTCCCAACTAAAATATTTCTTTCCCGCGAGTGTCACACTTTCACGATAGGTCGAATGAATCAATCGAACAATTACAACTTGTGTCTATGTTTATTTAGTACACTTATACATCGCACTTAAAAGTTATACAAATATGTGGATAATATTTCTTCATCATATACTTTAAAAGTTTTGATTTTCTTGAAAAAGACTTTATTTTAGCTTGCATACACATCGATTTATGTCTAGTCTTCAAAACAGAAATCTTTGAGTAAAAGTACACCTTGTTGTAAAATGAAGAGAAAATGGTATTGAACATCAGAATGTCACGATATCATTAGATCTAAATTTCACGATAACAGTAGAGAATGATAAGCATAGAACGGAAGGGCGTCGTATGATTCATTTTACCTCTGTATCAAAAACTTTTATTGTGACCAAGACGACGATATGGAAAAAAGAACGCACTATCAGATAGAAGAGAATCAGAGCTGATCACTGAAACAGGGTCATTGGTGTTGAAAGTCTAGTGCTGTGCATGATAATGCGAGGTTTTGATCAAAAGTTCGAAATGATCTCATCTGATTTCTAAATTCTTTCAACGTTGGCTGAAAAAAAATCTTTTGATTCTTTTCTCATTTCCGTCGTTTGACATCTTTAATGCGAATTGAAGGGGGAAAAAACAAACTCGTTCAAGATTTTTTCACTTCTTTTGATCCTTTTCTCGTTCCCGTTGTTTTGCATCTTCACTCAAACACATCTGCGTCCTAAGCGCAATACGTTCCGCAGATTTGACAAATCTCTGAGCGCAATTCTCGATACAATGTGATTCATCCTTGTCAAGAATTTTAGAAGGAAATTTATGGACACATTGATCGAAACATGTCTTGGATAAATTGATCATAATACTTGAATTTTCTCGCATTTGACTTTCGTTCGCTTTCTGCATCAAAATCTGCTGCTGATGTGGGCTTAATTTACTGAAATGATCCATATCATAAGTTTAACTTATTCGCAATATCTAATTAATTTTCCTGAATGTAAGTTGTTTCTGATGATATTTGATTTGTTTATCTTTTTGGATGGTCGCAAAAATCCGCGCAGCTTTTCGTAGTAAAAAATGGTTGGTTGGTGTGCTGCAGCAGGGAGACGCGATAAATAATCGCGACACGAAGTTCTGAATAAACTCACAGTAAAGAGAGACTACTTAAAAAAGATTACGGAAAGTTGAATAAAGCAGTGTATTCACAGCAAGAGAAGTATGGATAACGTAAACAACCTTTCGTACAAACAGCAGCAACAACTTCAACAAGATTTGGTGAACTTACAAGCAAAAGACTCATTATCGTAAGTAATAAGTAACGTCTACTGCGTTCTTCACTTTGGCTTTCTTCACTTTACATTCCTAAATTCATAGCTCTTTAAAACTCAATTCTATGTGTTTCTCCTTTTTGAAGTCAATACATGAACCTGGTCGAAAGATGTTTTGAGCCATGCGTGCATAATTTCAGAACAAAATATCTTGATAAATCTGAATCCAGATGTCTCGAAAGTTGCGCAGAAAGATATATTAAAGCTTCCAACAGAACTGGATTAAGATTTCAAGAACATCAAGCAATGGAAATGAAGAGGGCACAAGATGCTGCTGGGGCTGCTACGTTAAAATAAAATCAGCGCAAAAGCATTTGTTATAAGGATTCAAATTTAAATATCATCGTATATTCTGAACAATTTGAAGTTAAAAGTCATTTATGGCAGTGATAGCTGCATTATTAAAATAACCACGAGCTAGACCATATTTAGTCACAAGTATCGTGTGTTGACGTGAATTGCTTCAGTTTATTTCGCCACCCCCTTTTTCTTGATATCGCGGATTCGATGGCATCTTTTCTTCTTACAATAGACCCCACTAAGAAATGCTGTTTATTATCACTTGATATTAAAGTCACATCTGTTTCCTCTCCAATTTTTCTCTATAAAAAGCAGAACCTCCAAGACGTTAGCATCTCGCACAGACATTAATCTAATTGTGACATATATATATGTATTCTTTGTGGCACTCTTACCTTTCTTATTTCTGCAAACATTACGAGTAACCCGATCAAACATGTAAATCCAACAATATAAAATGCCCAAGCAAAGCTTTTCCTTTGAGTTATTGACCCGGTGTGTCCTTCTGTCGTACTAACATCAGTAGTATTGTAAAAATCCACATTGAATTGAGCAGTATTATTATTGAACGCCTTCGAGGTGTAATTGTAATAAAGTGAGCCATTAACTGCATCGAAATATTCTTGCGTTGAATCCTCTTGTTCGTTATTGTATGAATTATTATCTGGTATTAATGACGAAAGACTATTAATTGCATGTGGACCTGGTGGACGGATGAAACCTAAGACGGAAAACAAAAAGGATCATCTGAATGAGCAAAAGGATTATGTATTGAAATTTCAAATTATGCGATAGAAAAAAATCGTTTCTAAAACGCACCTAGAAAGCTGGACCAAAGTGAAAGATCGCGATGTGAATCGCTCTGTTTGTTCCTTATAAAATTACCGCGTAATCGAAGATGTTGAGTTTCAGCTGTTGATATTCCGCATATTGAAGCTGCTAAAATAAATGAATGAAATATTGTTATTGTTGATATCATTTTCTATTCGAATATAGCTTTTCTGATTCTGGCGGTGATAATAGTTCTGTGTTCGTGATTTGTGAGCAGGTGCGAAAGTAATCGCTAATGTCGTTTTCTTGACTAAAATAGCTTACAAAACCTCCTCCAGCAGCCAGCAGAGGGTGAAAAACAATGCTATCTTTTTGATAAAATAGTATCACGCAAACACTCCTTTTCTCACTCAATATTATACACTATGGATAATGGAAGTATTATTTTAGGATTGAACAAAACAATAACTTGCTAATGAGACGCCGTTTTGATACATAAATCCTCATGCATTTGGAATTGTCAGTACATTACTAAGTAAAATGGATTCCTTCACTCTATGATTGTATGCAAATTTCCGTTTTGGTTGTTTACATACACATCTACACATCATGCGAACATATTGTAGGATGTTTTCATACACTGACCATCTGGACTTCTGTTTGCTTTTTCTTACGAAGTCTAAATTTGGTCCACCAAGAAGCTTTCTTTCTTTGTGTCTCCGCTTCTACAGTTGAGACATTTTCTTCATCCATAAGATTTACTTTGGCTACAACATTGACTTCTTCACGCTGATGTTCAAATGTCAGATGATTTGTAGTGAAACAATTCAAAGAAAGTTGAAAGACAAGGTACTTACCCTTTTCTTGTATGCAACTCCTATTAATGACAGCAAAACCGCTCCTGACACAATGTAGATCCAAACACTTGCATTGGATATAGACGAAACTGCTGCCCCATCGGTATCACTTTGATCTTCTGCTGTGTACTCAAAGCTTTCGTTTGAGGACGAGGTGCTGGTGTTAACATCACTCTGAGAGCTTGCAGCGCTGGTGTTCAGAGGATCTGGAGGGTGAATTAAATCTAGAAAAAGGAAAAGACACATGTTTTAGACGAAATCTTCAAAGTCAAAATGATATTTACGTTGGAAAGACACATAAACGTACTCAAGAAAGTAGACCAAACGGAACTGAGCTCACGATGTTTGGCGAACGGATCAACAGTTCTTCGGACAGCGTTGACTTTATCCGATGCAGCAGATGTGTGACCTAAGAAAAGGAAGAGAATAGTACAAATAGTTTCAAACTTCATTTTCAAATCGTAACCGTTGGGCTATAAATAATGAGAAGAACGATGGTGGTAGAGTTGAGCAATGAATAAAAAAATGAGCAATAAGCGATCATAAGTAGGGGCATTTAGCTACCGCGACAGGTCGGGACATTTTATGGGACTTATCAAGCATCCGATAAGCCCAAACGATTTGAAAATTTACTCACGGAAAACGCTCTGGACATGGTGTGGAACTCCGAAATATATCTCCCCTCTTTAAAACATACATACCTACAGCAACCATGAAGATAGGAATTAGCACGATAGTAACTCTTGTCTTTTTACTGACAACGAATGCTGCCAATATTCAAGAAGGAAATGAGATTGTTCGTGAATTAGGCAGCAGCCCCACATCTGAACCACCGAAACCAAAACCAAAGCCAAAGCCTTCGAGTAGTAGTACTAGTAGTAGTACGAGCTCTAGCAGCACTTCTTACAGTGCAAATAGCAACTCATCCACAACTGCAACAAGTAAATCCAATACTAAATCAGTTACCAGTCCTGCTTCCATAGCGGTCGGATTTGTTGCTTTAGCTGGTCTAGCTGGTGCTGCCGCTTTCCGCTCGAGACGCGAAGTCACCGTTGGAACCCACGCTTTGAAGGGATCTATTGCAAAGAGAATGCAAAGAATGGATAAATTTGTAAGACCGGATTTGGGTACCAATTACGTTGGTATGCAAGACGACGCAGCTGCTCAAGTTTAAGAAAGTTTTGAAAAATAATCATGCAATCAACCACATGAATTGAGAGCAGCTTGTAAAAGTCAGCTTGTTCTTGTTCCAGTTTCAAAGATATAATTCCTACCCATTGTAATAAATAAATGTTTCAGAGGATATTAGATATCTATTGAAATTGACTTTTTATACTTCTTTGTTTACTTGAATAAATAATTCTTATGCATTGGAAATTATGAAATGACATGCCAGTATAAAATAGCATTCGTTAGACTACGGCTACTAGAAACCACACTCATCGTCATCGTCGTCATACTTTGGTTTCTTGGCAGATGCCACTGGAGCATCATCATCGTTATCCGCAGCACCACGATCACCGCCATAATACCTTTTTCGGAGTTCTTCAACTGATAAATTGGCCTCTTCGTGTAACCCAATCAGTTCACCCATATCCGCCGCATCTCCCTCATCGCCCTCTATGTCTTCGCTATCATAATCATAGTCAACGGGATTGGAGCCATAACGTTTAGTAACAGTCAATGAAAAAGGAGAGATTGGACGATAAATACCTTCCATATTGAATGTTCCAAAGTCATTTGTTCCCTGACCTTTCACAAGAAAAGTCTTTCCATCCTCTTCTGTTTTAGATGAAGCCCCTTGAGAAAAAGTTATCTCTACGTCACGCTCTTTGATCTTACGATATGGCTCAATAGCATCAGTTGCGTCGGTGTTGAAGAAACCATCAAACAGTAACGTACGTGGCTTATGATCGGGCAGCAAAGGATTGGTAAGGTCAAACTTCTTCTCTGAAAGAACTTGTTTTGACTTGAGTTTAAATTTTGTTTTTTTCTTCTTGCCATCAGAACCACTTTCTTGTTGGGATGCACCTCCATTATTACTTTCTAGTAGATCTTTCTTCATGCACCAAGTTCCAGAAAACACTAGGCGACCCTCGTCATTCATCACTAGAGAACCCTGTAGAACTACATAGTTATCATCATGGTGTGGTTTTCCATCATTGTCAGACTGATCATCGTCAAATTCATCTTCGTCGTCATCATCGTCACTTTCAGAATCACCTCCGTTCCATTCTGGTTCGTCATCTCCATGGTCTTTATCAGCTTCTTTCATGTATTCCGCTAGGATTTTTGCTCTTTCTTCTTCAGAAGCCATTGCTATCTTCTTTTGACTGTTATGTTTTACTTACAGAATTCCTTGTAGGTTTTTGATATAGAATGATGGATTTGAACACATAAAGCAGGATTTCATAAAAAATCGCAGATCGCAGATCGCGTGTGAAGTCTCGTGCGTCCTGCGTTCTCTCCTCTCGCAAGTCAACCGTGTCGGATGTTCCTGTTCGGTAATTTCAAACCAAAAGTTCATACAAACTGATTAAAAATTGTTGTTTGTTTGCATCTTCTGATGAATGATTCTCATTAAATTAAAGTATTTTAGACTATTACTCGATCGCATATCTATATCCCTGCGTCAAAAGCATAACTTCTTGTTTACTGTTCGAAAACATTCAATCATTGTAATAGTAATCGAGATCATGATCGATCCTCCATTCATTTGAATTGTCTGCTGCTTGAGCTTCCACCATTTTCTCCTTCCAAACCTTCATCTGTTTCTCAATAGCGGATAACCAAATCTTAAAACCTTCAATTGTAGGATGTCCACGAGGAGAAATGTAATCCGAAATCAGCGTATAACCACCTCTCTTATCTGTTTGTTCGGCGAAAATACTAGTCGCATCGAAAAATGTCACATGTGGTGTCTTTCGTGCGAACTTATGAAGGGCAGAATTCACCTCATGAATCGCAGTCCATACTGGAATTCCAGATCCATCATGTTTGGTTCGCGCCTTCATCCTGTTAAACTTCTTCTTCATCTCCATAGTGGGATTATACTTATCATGAGACAAGGCCTTCATGAAATCCTTTTGTTTCTTTGCTAAAATGTGTTCCTTTCTAATACGGTCTCTTTCAGACATTTTACCGTTATCATCCAGTTCGACATCTTCAAGGTAACGATGCTGGTTTTTGTTCTTGTTGGCGTGATGATCATGAAGTTTATTTTGTTCTCTCTTGTCTAACTTTTCCATATTCTTCTCCTCTCGCTTTTCCTTTCGAATTTCCCTCTTATCCTTCTTAGGTCCTAAGCCATGTCCTCGTTCCGCATCCATAAATTCCACTGAATCTTCAATGCCAATAAATCTCAGTTTCGTCATGGGGAACAAACTATTGATGACAACCTTGGCATTAGGCCTCTGTTTTTTAATCTCCTCCACAATCCTCAAAACACCCATGACAGTAATCTCCTCACTGCACAGATATTTGGCAATATCTTCCATACCAACAACTACCCACCAAATTGGTGGATCGAAATCATCAGGTAAGTCACCATTGAGCAACCTCCAAAGTACATTTGCAGAATGATCACCCGTCATTCCTAGTGCTACTCCTTTCACAGATGCCTTATCATCTTGAAATCTTTTCATAAAGGCATGATGTACGTTTCCAAAATATTCATTTCTATATAAAAGAGAGTAGATATGTGAGGCACTACATCATTCCCACTGACACAATCACAAATGACAAATATAAAAGTAGGCTAACCTCTCTTACCTAGTCAAATCTGTCCCACGAACCCTTCCATTCAACACTTCTACTACACTTTGACCTACAAAGACCACATCTACATCACGTTTCGATGACAAGGAATGAATCATAGTTTTATCGGCTTCATGAGCTTGTATCCACTGTTTACTCATTTTCGGTGAGGCATGAAGAGGATCTTCACAACGACACCTCTCATCTCCCCCCGTAATACACCAATGATCTACTTTGGAAATATCAAAGTCCAAGACAGAATGAACGTTGGTGAAGTCATATTTAATAACTCCGATGGATTGGTTATTGGATGTAAAGTAGGATAGACTTAGTAGACCGTATATGATCAGAATGAGGAAAGATACAAGGAGACATTTGCCTTTCAGTGGATTCGTTAGTAGGAAGGCAGTGGTGTAATAACATATTAGTTCAGGAACAGCGCAACATGCAGCAAAAATACTTTTGGATGATCCTCTGATGGTGTTATTATAATAATAGGCTGGCATGTGGTTGTCAGATTTGGAATCAAGATTCTCCGCTGCCGAAGAGGATATAAGATCTTTTAGGTCCGAGTCTTCGTCCTCTACTTCAAACATGCTTCA
>Ga0213868_10000339_pt1 | contig 44187 bp, 40 predicted proteins | sample PICome_9_FD_160087 | JGI IMG/M metagenome (GOLD analysis project Ga0213868, IMG submission 160087) | Coastal seawater microbial communities near Pivers Island, North Carolina, United States - PICO127 | ecosystem: Environmental > Aquatic > Marine > Coastal | place: USA: North Carolina...
AATCGTAGTCGCTGACAACTTCATTGAACGTCTGGATAATTTTGGACTGAGACAAATCGCTAATTTCATCAGTACTTTCACGATCATATCTAATTACCTGCTGTTGGTCAGAGATTATTCGACTCTTTCTACTTGTGATTCGATCTTTCTGTCTAATTAGGAATTTAGTGTCCAATCTAATCTCTTTTAACAATTCTATTAATTTTTTTGAAGTCTCACAATCACCTATTACACTAATGACATCAACTTTAGCTCCAAGAGTTGAGAGATTCTTAATAACATTGCCAGCGCCTCCTAATGTTAAGTTTTCAGTTTTAACACTAACAACTTGAACTGGTGCTTCAGGGGATATCCTTTCACAAGAGCCCCAGAGATAGTGATCAATCATTAGATCACCTATGATAAGTATTTTGGGGGAGTGTCCTTCAAGCTTATTCATGATCAGAAATTTTATGAAGTCTTTTAATCTCTGGTAAATATTCCAAAATTCCCTCTTCTAAAGATAGGCTTGGATTAAAGTTAAAGTCTTTTATAGAATTAGTCATATCAGCTTTTGTATTAGATTGATATCCGTCATAAGGGTTTTTAAAATACTCTGTACCTAAATCAGTCTTTAATTGATTTTGAAGGATGTCTGCAATGTCTTGAAAGCTTCTGGGTTTGCCTGTTCCAACATTATAAGTTCCATTTGCATTGCAGGCCTTAATGTTAGCTTGAACTACATCATCAATATGAATAAAGTCCCTGAATATTTTATTTGAGTTTTCAAATAATCTTGGCGCATTACCATTTAGAATTTGATGTCCTAGTTGAATTACCATTGAGGCAGTTTTCCCTTTGTAAAATTCATTATGACCATAAACATTAAAATATCTTAAACCAACAATATTTATTTCTTGGTTCAAACTTCGATAACTATCAGCAATCTTATCCATTACATATTTACTGTATCCATAGGGATTTTCAGGACTTTCTAGCCCTAATGTTTGTGGTGCAGGAGCACTACCATATACTGCAGCAGAGCTTGCATAAATCAAAGAGGCTTTATTTTTTTTTGCTATGTCGATTAATTTGTAAAATGAATTTACATTGGTTCTCATTATTATTTCTTGGTCATATACACGCGTGTCAGAAATGGCTGCCTGATGAAATATATAATCAAATTTGTAGTCGTTTAGTAATGATAGATCATTATTATTATTAATATTTCCACATATTACATCACCGATAAATCCAATTAAATTTTTATAATGACCAAAGCTTTTTAGATTTCCATTAGGAAATAAATCTTCATTTCTAAAGGAGTCAAAAACTACAATTTTAGATTTTGGATAGTGTTCTTGAAAATAAAAAGCAAGATTACTGCCAATAAACCCAGCGCCTCCTGTTATAAGAATCGTCTTGTTATTAAAATCAAGCTTTTTATTCTTCATGTTTTAAAAATCTTATAATTGAATCTAAAGTAATAATTTTAATATGAATTTGTTTATGAAATTAATAGACAAGTATTTTTAATAATAATTACCAATAACTAGAAAAATTATGATTTTTCGTTACCATTAATAAAATTAATGAGATACTTTATAATACGAAACGTCAGTATTTTGACATTTAAATACATCGAAATCAATCATACTATAACAAAGATTTAAATAGAGAGCTTATGATTAAGATATTAATAAAATGAAAAAAGCATTTATTACAGGAATAACCGGACAAGATGGATCATATCTTACTGAGCTTCTTTTAGAAAAAGGTTATGAGGTTCATGGTATTGTTCGAAGAGCTTCAGTTTTTACTACCGATCGTATAGATCATCTTTTAGAACATCCAAGACTTCATACCTATCATGGCGATTTAACTGATTCAAGCAATCTTCATAGATTATTAAATAAAATTAGACCCAATGAAGTTTATAATTTAGGTGCGCAGTCTCATGTAGCAGTATCATTTGAAGTGCCTGAATATACCGCTGATGTAGTTGCTATTGGGGCCATTCGGTTGTTAGATGTAATTCGCGAATTAAAACTTTCTTGCAAATACTATCAAGCTTCAACATCTGAATTATTTGGAGGAATTCCAGGAACTGAGCCTCAGAATGAAGAGACGCCTTTCTATCCAAAATCACCCTATGGAGCTGCAAAACTTCATGCTTACTGGGTAACTGTAAATTACAGAGAAGCTTATGGACTATTTGCATGTAACGGAATTTTGTTTAATCATGAGTCACCCAGAAGGGGCGAGACTTTTGTCACTAAGAAAATTACAAAAGCAGTATCTCGAATTTACCAAGGCAAACAAGAAGTATTAATGCTAGGAAATCTTGATGCAAAAAGAGACTGGGGCCATGCCAAAGACTACGTTTATGCATCTTGGTTAATGCTTCAACAAGATAAACCTGATGACTTTGTTATAGCTTCTGGAGAATCGCATTCAGTAAGAGAGTTTGTTGAGTTAGCTTTTAATGAGATTGGCATAGATTTAAAGTGGCAGGGAAGCGGAATTAATGAAAAAGGTATTGATATAAAGTCAGGAAAAGTCATTGTCCAAGTTGATGCAAAGTATTTTCGACCATCTGAGGTTGAGATACTTCTGGGAGATTCAGCTAAAGCTGAAAAAATATTAGGTTGGAAAAGAAATATTTCATTCAAGGAGCTTGTATCAGGCATGGTCAAATATGACCTTGAAAATGATCATTTTGGCGGTAAAGAATGAAATTTGATTTTTCTATTGAAGAATCTAAAGTTATTGAAGGTGTTTGGATTATCACACCATCAATATCTAAAGATTCAAGAGGCAGTATTTGGACATCATTTCTTCAAAACAAAATTGAAAGTTTAATTACGGTAGGACTCAACTTTAATCATGATAAGTTTTCTAAATCTAAGCATAATGTTTTAAGAGGTATTCATGGAGATAATAAGTCCTGGAAGCTTGTTTCCTGTGTATTTGGTGAGATTCAACAAGTAGTTGTAGATATGAGGAAAGACTCAGCAAGTTACTTGATGTGGCAGGATTTCATAATTAATGATAAGCAGCCTAAACTTATTTTAATTCCACCTCAAGTTGGTAACGCATATTATGTAATGAGTAAAACTGCAGTCTACCATTATAAATTAGCCTATAAGGGAAATTATATTGACGCTGATGAGCAATTCTCAGTAAATTGGAACAATAAAGATATTGGTATAAAGTGGTTGGCAAAAAAACCACATTTATCAGGTAGAGATAATCAGGAATAGTTATGGAAACAATAAAAAATCAAGGCAAAATCATTTCTATAATTTATAGAGAGAGTGATTGGGTAAAAGGGTTAAATTTTATCACTCCTGGTGAATTATTTGTTCAAGTTGGGTCTTGGTGGTATGACAAAGGAAAAAGGCTTGACTCACATATTCACAAAGAATTTGATAGGGTTGCCAAAAGAACTAATGAGACAATCTATGTAAAGCAAGGCTCTGTGAAAGTCTTCTTGTATAGTGAGGCTGAGGAATTTATTGAAGATTATATTTTATATCAAGGCGATCTTGCCGTTTTTTGTTATGGGGGACATGGTTATGAAATTTTAGAAAACGATACACAAATTATCGAATCAAAAAACGGCCCATTTATCGATGTTGAAACTGATAAAAGAAAATTTAACTGATGAAATTAAATTTAAGCTATTTGTATGAATGTTTTCTGGATTTTTTGTTTAGATTAAGTGATATGATTTGTATAGACTCTCAATCTAAGATAGATGAACTTTATTTGTTTGATGATTATTTTCCTCGTAATGATAAAGAAATTGGCTTACTAATAGGTTAAATGTTGAGGCTATAAAAAATGTCTGATGATTTCATAATGCAAATGAGACCTTGGTTTGGCGAAGAGGAAAAAAAGGCAGTCTGTGATTACATGGATGAGGATGGATTTATTACTGAGTACAAGCGTACTAAGCATTTTGAAGATTTGATATCCTCCTATACAAAAGCTAAGCATTGTATTGTTGTAAATAATGGAACTATAAGCCTTTCGCTTGCTGCTATGGCCTCTGGAATTGAGGCTGGAGATGAGGTTATAGTTCCAAACTATACTATGATTGCAACTCCTAACTCATTAAAATTATTTGGTGCTGTGCCAGTATTTGTTGACGTTGAGCCCGATTCGCTTTGCTTGGATATTTCTTTAGTTGAAAAAGCTATTACCCCTAAAACCAAAGGAATAATTTTAGTTTCTGCAAACGGTAGATATCCAAAAGTTGGAATTGAAGCGTTTGAAAAATTATGTAAAGTTAAACAGCTAGTTTTAATTGAAGACTCTGCACAATCATTAGGTTCTTTTTATCCTGATGGTAGACATATTGGTTCGGCTGGATTAGTAGGTAGCTTTTCTTTTTCGGCGCCTAAAATCATTTCAACTGGTCAGGGAGGAGCAATTATTACAAATAGTGATGAAATTGCCAAAAAATTACGCTTACTAAAAGACTTCGGAAGAACTTCTGGGGGGGTGGATGTTCATGATTCAATAGGTTATAACTTTAAGTTTACCGAACTACAGGCATGTATAGGTGTTGCACAAATGGCTAAGTTGCCATACAGAGTTAAGAGAAAGAAGGAAATTTATAATCTTTATAAATCTGAGTTAAGCAATGTTAAAGAAATCAATTTTTTTCACCAAGATCTATCTACTTCTGCACCTTGGTTTATCGATGTTCTTGCAAAAAAACGTGACGATTTACAAATTTTTTTGAAGAAAAAAAATATAGGTACACGAGTTATGTATCCACCTATCAGCTCTCAATTAGCATATAGAGCAGCAGGAAACTATCCCGTCTCATTTAATGTAGGTGAAAATGGATTATGGCTTCCATCTATGACTCAGTTAACAAATGATGAAATTATCAAAATAACAAAAACAATTAAAGACTTTTACTAAATGAGTTTCATCAAAAGCGAAGTATTTTTTTTATTGAGCTAGAGCCTTAATACCAAACTTCAGGATATAATTTACTATTTGATTTTAGGAAGTTGTATAGTGAATAAAGTATATGTTTCATTAATTGCAGATCTTCTGCATTCTGGCCATATTAAGGTTTTGCAAGAGGCACAAAAACATGGTGAAGTGACAGTTGGGCTTCTTACATCAAATGCTATTAATGAGTTGAATGATGTTGCTTATTTAAAATATCAGCAAAGATTAGAAGTTATTGAGAGCTTATCAATGGTCTCTAATGTTGTTCCTCAAGAAAATGCAAGTTACCATAATAACTTGATTAAATTAAAGCCTGATATTGTGGTGCATGGTGATGATTGGATTAAGGGGCCTCAGTCAATTTATCGAAAAGAAGTAATTCAATTATTAAGCAATTGGAATGGAATGCTAGTTGAGATACCATACAGTTCTGATATAAGTGATAAGAACATAAAAGACCAATTAATTAGATTAGGAGTTGCGTCGGTTAATCGGTTACAGAGATTAAAGTATCTAATAAATAACAAAAAAATTGTTACTATTCTTGAAGCCCATAATGCACTGAGTGCTCTTATTGCTGAAAACACTGAAGTTACGAAAAATGGAAAATCAGTTAGTTTTGATGGTATTTGGTCAAGTTCCCTAACGGATTCAACTGCCAAAGGAAAGCCAGATATTGAAGCAGTTGATATATCTTCTCGGTTAAATACTGTGAATGAAATTTTTGAAGTAACGTCTAAACCAATGATTTTTGATGGAGATACAGGTGGGAAAATTGAGCATTTTGAATTTACTGTTAAAAGTCTCGAGAGAACTGGGGTTAGTGCAATTGTCATTGAGGATAAAACTGGATTAAAAAAGAACTCCTTGTTTGGTAACGAAGTTAAGCAAACTCAGGATTCTGTTGAAAATTTCTGTGCAAAAATTAGAGTTGGTAAGGCTGCTCAAATTACTGAAGATTTTATGATTATTGCTCGTATCGAATCTCTGATCCTTGAAAAGGGAATGTCTGACGCCCTATATCGCGCTGATGAGTATATTAAGGCTGGAGCTGATGGAATCATGATTCATTCTCGACATAAAAACCCTAGCGAGATTATTGAATTTATGAAGGAATTTAGGTCGAAAGACAAAGAAACACCTGTGGTAGTTGTTCCTACGAGTTTTAATAGTGTGACAATAGAGGAGTTTGTTGACATGGGAGTAAATGTAGTGATTTCGGCAAACCATATGCTCAGATCAGCATATCCTGCTATGTTGAAGGTTGCTAAATCAATTTTATTGGATGGGAGAACTCTTGATGCTGAAATAGATTGTATGTCAATCGAAGAAATTCTAGAAATTATTCCAGGAACTAAATAAGGAGTTCACATGCACAAAAAGAGAATAATGGTTGATATGTCATGTACTTTGATTCATCATGGGCATATCAGATTAATAAAAAAAGCCTCTGAATATGGAGATGTCATTATTGGTTTAACAACAGATGATGAGGTTTTTTCCAAGAAAGGCTTCAAGCCTGAGCTCTCATACCAATATCGTAAAGAAGTTTTAGAGGCCTTAAGTGCGGTTTGTGAAGTAGTTCCAGTTCCATGGGTAGTTGATGATAAGGTTTTAGAGGCCAATCAAATCGATTTATTGGTTCATGGTGATGATAACTCAAATTCAATCAATGAAGAAAAAATAAAAATCTTTGACAGAACAAAGGGAATCAGTAGTAGCCAATTAAGAAATAATGCACTTAGAGCCATCACCGAGGTTAATAATCAAAAGTTGATGCTTACTCCAGGTCCAGCAGTTGTATTGTACGAAAATCTTGAAAATATTAGACCCCTTTTTGGAAGGGGTGATGATGAATACACTTACATGTCTGAAGAGGTTATTAAATGGATAAAAGTTCTAAGCGGCCAAGATGAGGTAATAATGGCTCAAGGTTCAGCTACTTTTGCACTTGAGCTTGCAGCGCATAGTTTTATATCCGGAAAGGTGCTACTAGTTTCAACTGGGTATTATAGTGATAGACTCTTAAAGCTTCTTCCAGTTGGTTGTAATATTTCTACATGTAAGTACAAAGACCTAGATAATATAAATGAAAAATTTGATTGGATACTTTGTGCATACACAGAAACCTCAATTGCTTTTAAGGTTGATTTGGTTAAAGTAAAAACAAAAGCAGAAGAATGTAGTGCAAAATTATATGTCGATGCAACAGGATCAATTGGATTAGAAGAAAATCACGACCTTGCAGATGTTATGGCATTTAGTTCTTGCAAAGGCCTTTTTGGATTAACTGGGGCGTGCTTTGTAGCATATAAAGATGGTTTGAATTACAAGTCAACAGATCATTTTTACTTCAATCTGGACACCCAAGCAAATAAAATGACCACTGGTCCATACCATGCTATTGCTTCTCTTTATGGAGTTATGAAAAATCATCATGTTTTTAAAAAGAGAGTTGAAAATAGTAAAAAGCTTACACTTGAAAAATGGCATGATATTGTTCGAGAAGATAATCAGCCGCTTTTGTGTACTTATTTGGAAGGCCAAATAATTCCAAACGATGAAAAAGTAGTTCTGTATTCACCTCGATCTTCACTCAGTGGTTCAGTAATTTGCCATTTTGGAGAAATCCATCAAGATGTTTTAGATATTGATAAAAGGATTAAAGTTTCTTGCTAAATACAAATGATTTTTTAAGTAAGTTGATAGAAAAGGGTTACACCCATTTGTGCGTTGTTCCTTGCAGTTTTGCAAAAAATTTAATCAATGCCTCAATTAATCAAGGGAATAAAATAGCATATACCCCTTGCGCCAGTGAGGCGGTAGCTTGTTCTTTGGCAGCTGGTCTAAAAATGGGCGGTAAAAAACCTATTGTAATTGTTCAGTCTTCTGGACTTACTAATTTAGGAAGTTGCATTACTAGTTTACTCAATCCCTACGATGTTAAATTCCCAATTATTGTTAGCTGGAGAATATACCAAGATGGCGACAGCGAAGTTCAACATAAGCATCTTTCAGAGCATCTACCTGACTTGGTAAATAGTTATGGTTATGAGCCAATTAAGTTATTAAAAGATAATTTAGATGGTGCTATTAATCAAATAAATCAGTGTAATCAAAGTAACAAAATTTGTTTGATGGAAAAAGACTCCTTTTCAAAAGTTGAATTGCTAAATAAACATACTCTAGACTTAAGTAAATATATTCCAAGAAGTTCCTATTTAAAAAGACTAAATAGTATATTTGAAAATAAAGATGTTTTGTTTATTGGCACCACTGGAAATACTTCTAGAGAAATGTATGGTGTCATGCCTAATACAAATAACTTTTATATGGCTGGTAATATGGGTGGAGCATTAAGCTTGGGATTAGGTGCAGCAATATCAGGAAAGAAAGTTATTGTATGTGGAGGAGATGCCGAGTTCGTAATGCATATGGGTGGTTTGACAACTGCTGGTAGATATAATAAGGATATTAACTTGCATTATATTTTGTTTGATAATGAATCAAATAAGAGTACAGGCGGTCAACAAACTTATCAAAAACATGTTGACTACATAAAAATTGCTCAAAATGTAGGATTTACTTGTCACTCATCAGTCATTACTAGAATGGAAGACTTTTCAAAAATATTTAATAAAAGCAGAGAGAAAAATAAGCTTTTATTTACTCATGTAAAATGTGCTTATGATGGAGAATTTCCTAGGCCACCTATAAATGATATAGCAAAAAATTTTTTTTGATTAATGAATCATAAAAAAATAGGGCAAGAATGGAATTAAATTTCAGCGCTGAATTCAAAAAATATTTTAATAATACTTTTGCACTTTTTTTTGAAAAAGTCATAAGATTATTTATTGGTTTTTTTGTGATTATCTTATTAACTAGATATCTTGGTCCAGAAAAATTTGGTATTTTATCATACGCTCTTACTTATGTTAGTATTGCGGTCTCTGTGGCAGCACTTGGTCTAGATGGAATAGTTACTAGAGAAATAGTAAAAACTCCAAAGGCCAAAGATGCTCTTCTAGGAACTGCATTTACAATTAATATAGCTAGTTCTTTAATAGTAATTGGGTTTGTTGCACTTTTAGTTAACATTACAGAAGACTTCGAAACCGGATTATTTATAAGCATTTTGTCCATTACAGTCCTATTTACAACTTTTGGTTTAATAGTTGACTCATATTTTCAAGCAAAGGTACTTTCAAAATATACTGTTTACTCGAATACAGCGGCCTTTCTTTTCTCTTCAATTTTAAAAATTATTTTGATTTATTATGAAGTTGAGCTTATTTATTTTGCTTATGCTTTAGTTCTAGATAGCATCATTATTTCTTTTGGGTATTTTTATATTTATAGATTGCAAAAACTATCTTTTCTTAACTGGAGATTTGATAAAAAAATAGCACGATTCTTTATTAAGCTTGCACTGCCTCTTTTTTTTATTGCAATAACTGCATATGTTTATACTAGAACCGATCAAATTATGATTAAACATTTGCTTGGAAATGAGGATGTAGGTTATTATGCTGCAGCACTTAGAGTAAGTGAAATACTATTTTTTGTTCCTGGAGTTATAGTAGCGTCTCTTTTCCCAAAAATTGTTTCCTTGAAGGAGGAAAGTAAAAAGAAGTACTTAAGACTTTTAGAGAGTTTATATAGAGGCGTTGTTTGGTTTGCAATACTAGTTGCTATATCATTGTCATTTTTTAGCAATGAGATTATTGATATCCTCTATGGTCGAGATTATTTAGAATCAGCAAAAATTTTGAGAGTCTTGTCGTTTAGTATTATTTTTGCTTCAATTAGCGCAGTTTTTGTGAAAATTCTTTATGCAGAGAACTATGAAAAAAAATATTTAGTTAAAAATCTTCTTGGTGTTTTTGTAAATATACTTCTAAACTATTTTTTGATTAAGTCTTTTGGTGCGTTGGGCGCAGCATATGCAACCTTATTAACTTTATTCATAGTAAATTATGTTTATGATCTCTTAGACAAGGATTTAAGAAAATTTTACTATTTAAAATTAATTTGTTTTGTGCCCTATAAAAAATGACTATAAAGAATATAGCCTTTTATACTGCTTATGATAAAAGATTTCAGGGGAATCAATTTATTAATGATTTTGATGATTCTAATGAATATGTGGCTGTTTCAAAACAGTTAAAAAAAGTAGGTTTTGAAGTTCACAGTTTAGATATTTTTAACAAAAAAAAGATTAGTCCTGATGTGTGCTTTTTTTTGGACATACCACCTCATAGTGTATCTAAATTAATTGGAGGCAATACTTATTCTATTGTTCTTTTGCGGGAGCCCGATAATACTTGCCAAGAAAATTATAAAAAAAATAGACATAATGAATTTGATTTAATATTGACTTGGAAAACATCATTAATTGATAATGTTAAGTATTTACCTTATCCATCAACAAGGTTAGCAAGTTTTGAGCAACTTCAAGTGAAAGACTGTTTGAATAGAAAATTATGTGTTTTAATTAATAGTAATTTGTTTTCAAAATTAGATGGCGAGTTATATTCTTTGCGAAGAATGATTATTAACTGGTTTGATAAATTTAATCCAAAAGATTTCGAATTGTGGGGATATGGATGGGATAAGTTTAGCTATTTGGTTAAAGGTAGAACGATTTTTCAAATGAAAAAACCCAAAAAACTTATTCCTTGGTCTTATCAAGGGGTAACAAAGAATAAGTTTGAAACATTAAGTCAATTTAAATTTTCAATATGCTTTGAAAATACAAATAAAGTTAATGACTATATTTCTGAAAAAATCTTTGATGCATTTATTGCTCAGAATGTCCCTATATATTTTGGTGCACCAAATATTAGCGAGATTATTCCCAAAGAGTGCTTTATAGATTATCGTGATTTTAATTCATTTGAAGACCTTTATCTTCATTTAAAAAATATGTCGGATGATGAGTATTTAAAATATATAGCGGCAATAAACCAATATATGAAGAGCTCTAAAGTCCAAAAATTTAGTTTAAAAAATTGGGTGGATATTGTTTCAGGTGCGATTCATAGGTTAAGTATATAATCAATAATCTTAATGGGATTTTAGTGTTTAAGTTAGTTATGGATCTCTAATGAGTAATTCTAATGAATGTAACTCTGGCGCTAAAGAGTTTTTCTCAGTGCGAGTTATCTTGAAAAAGCAGAATTGTACAAATAAATTCGTAAGAATTCTAAAGAATTTAACTAAATCGTCTTAATATGTTAATTATTTATAACGATTCTACCAGCAATACTTAGTTATTTTGGAACTGCTAAATGAACCAACTACTTAAGAAAATATATTGGAATGTTTTCTCTACACATCAATGGAGTATATTATATAAATTAATCAATAGTGATGATTGGATAAGATTAAAGCAACCAAAAAATGTCTCTAGAGCTGATCCTTTTATAATTAATGAAAATAATAGGAGCTATATATTCTTTGAAGAATTTGACATTTCAAAAAGACATGGGTATTTATGTGTTGGCGAGTTAAACCAAGACTCTAAGTCACTTGAAAATGTTGAGGTTTGTTTGGAAAAATCATACCACTTATCATTTCCTAATGTCTTTAAGCATGATGATGCTTACTATATGATTCCTGAATCTCATGAAAATAAGACTGTAGATTTATATAGGTTTGATGAGTTTCCTTATAAATTGGTAAAAGTTAGAACGTTGATTGAAGATGTAGAGGCCGTTGATAGTGTTGTATTATTTAAAGATAATTTATGTTACCTTTTTACGACCATGTTATCAAAAGACAGCATCAATCATAGCGGAAATTTATCGCTATTCATTTCAAATGATATTCTGAATAAGCCTTTTATTGAGAAGCACTCTAATCCGGTAGAATCTTCTTTAAAGAACTCTAGGATGGCAGGACGGTTTTATAAAGAGAATAATAAACTTTATAGGGTTGCTCAAGATTGTAAATTAAGATACGGTTACAAGGTTAATATTTATCAAGTAGATAAATTGACTCAAAATCAATATAGTGAGAGCCTTATTAAAGAAATGCCTCCGCCAAGAGGTTATATAGCATTCCATACTTTTAATGGATATGGAGATATTTTAATGGCAGATGGAAAGATTATTCTTAAATCACCAAAAGTATTAATGAATAATATTATTAATTTGATAAGTTTAAAAATAAAAAAATTCATAACTTGAGATGAAAAAAATAGTTTTTTTTAATTCTTCTATTCAAATGGGTGGTCCTGCAAGGATTATCAATTTATGGTGTAACTACTTTTCAAAAAAGCAATATGAATTAGAAATTGTCTCAAATATTGATGCTCCTATATTTTATGATTTTGATCATAGTGTTAAATACTCTATATTGGGGATTGATGAATTTCAACAAAAATCTAAACTTAGAACATTATTTAAAATTTATTTTTTTTTAAAAAATAGAAAAAACGAGGTTTTAATATTTAATAAGGGTTACTACATTGGTTACCTTTTCATTTTGAAACAATTCGGCATCTTAGATAATAGTCTCAATCTTGTATATGTAGTTCATGGAGGTACTAGTGATTTCAAAATAATTTATAATAATTTAACAACATATATGATTCATAAAACCTTTAAACATATAATTGTGAATTATGATGATTATGATGACTTTAATGAAATTATCTCAAAATCCTCAAAAAGGATTTTCATAGATAAATTGATTAAGGATAATTTTAATTATGTCAAACCCAAGATAACTTGCTTACTAAACCCTTCAACTTTTAAGAGTTCAAAAACTCCATCATATGATGAAAAAGTTGTTATTGCAATTGGAAGACTAGATTATGTTAAAGGTTTTGATCTTCTAATAGATGCATGGAGCATTATTGCTAATGAACTTTCTGATTGGAGTCTAAGAATTGTTGGTAGTGGTAAAGAAGAAAACAAATTAAGGAAGAAAATCAAAGAACTTGATTTAGAAAGCAATATTGAGATGATTCCTTCATCATCTGATGTTCAAGATCTACTAATTAATTCCTCAGTATATGTAATGTCTTCAAGAGAAGAGGGGCTTCCAATGGTAGTGATTGAAGCAATGGAGTGTGGACTTCCTATAGTTGCTTTTAAAAGTATTGGAGCAACATTATTAGTGAATGAAAATGAAAATGGGTATTTATCTGAAATTGCTGATGTCAAAGATTTAGCGAGAAATCTTGAAAAGTTAATGCTCGATAAGAATTTAAGAAAAAAAAATGGTTTTAATTCAAAAAAAATGGCAGAACAATATCATATTGAAAATGTTGCCTCACCATGGAATCATATTTTAAGTGATTAGATTAAATAAAAGGTTGATAAATCATGTATAAAAATATTGTAGCTTGCACTGGTTATGGAGGGACTGGAAGCAGTGCAATAACAGATTTATTTAAAGAATTTGACTACTGTCTATCTATGGGGAGTGATGAATTTTGGTTCTTACAAGATTATGATGGAATTAGTGATTTAGAGTATTATTTAATTGATGGCAACCATCGCTCAAAGGTCAGTTTTGCAATTAAAAGGTATAAAGAGTACGCTAAGAGAAATAAAGTTTTTTATGAGAATTTTTTTGGTAAAGAGTTTATAAGTTTTACGGATCAATATCTTGACAGCATTGTTGAATCAAAATTTAGGAAGGCAATTGTTTCAGCTGAAGAGACAAATAGACTTAAAAAGCTATTTTTTTTTAAAATTTCGCCTTTTTTACAAATACTATTTAAAAAGATAACATTTCAATACTTTGATGAATTTTCGCCTTGGTTTCCAGTAATTGAGAAAAGTTATGCATATCCTAGTCAAAAAAAATTTTCAAAATTAACACAACAATATACTGAGAAGCTTTTCTCACTTTTAGATCCGAATAATCAATATCAAACGTTAATATTGGATCAACTAGTACCTACTACTAACATCAAAAGATATTTCAATTATGTTGAAAATTTAAAAGTTATCATAGTTGATCGAGATCCAAGAGACTTATATCTTCTGAACAATATTCATTGGAAAGGGGCGAGTTATATTTGTAATACAGATGATGTAAATGAATATATTAGCTGGTACAAATCAATCAGGACTCATAGGAAAAATGAAAATTTCATCAATAATATTATTATTATTAACTTTGAAGAATTGGTTTATGAATATGACGAGACGTTAATTAAGATTTGTGATTTTTTAAATGTAGATATAAAAAGCCATATTTCAAGAAAAAAATATTTCAATCCTGAGATATCAAAAAACAACACAAAATTATGGCTAGAACCTCATAACTATGAAAGTGAAATTAAACTTATTGAAAAGGAGCTAAGTGAGTTCTGTTACCTTAAATAGAGAAAACTTAAAAAAACTTATTGAGCCTCATTTTTTTAATGATTTATTTGACACATCATATAAATTAGAAAAAATAAAGTCATCTAAATTGCTCACTTACAATAGATTTGACTTATCTTTTAAATTATTATTTTTAAAGATGATTGAAAAGGATGACAACTTTTCAATGGATATCTATAGAGAGCATATCAAGGCATTTAGTTTAGGTGAATTTAACGAGCCTGGAAATGCAATGAAAATTAGTTTTGATGATTATCAAAAAACATTTGTGAATATTTTTTATGATATAAGAAAAAATGGTTTTGATAATAACTTGTCTGTAATTCCTCTGTCAAAAAATGGCTCAATTGCAAATGGTTCACACAGGGTTGCATGTTCAATAATTTTAGATAAAGAAATTGATTGCGTGCGAATTGATACACCTGATCACCTTTATGATTTTAATTTTTTTCGTGAAAGAGGCGTTTCAAAAACAGTGATGGATGCTGCTGCCTGCGAGTTTGTCAAGAATTCTAAAAATATATATTTAGCTATAATTTGGCCATCAGCTGGAGGTAAGGATAACCAAATTAATCAGATAATTAAGAATATAGTCTACGAGAAGAGAGTTACTCTAAATAAAAATGGTGCTCATAATTTACTATCACAGATTTATTATGGTGAGGATTGGATTGGTAGTTTGGAAGATAATTTTAAAGGCTCATATGGAAAACTTATAGAATGTTTTAAAGTATTAGGTCCAATTAGATTTATCGCCTTTCAATCTGAAAATATTAGAGAGGTTAGAGAAATTAAGGACAAAATCAGGAGTCTTTTTAATATTGGAAAACACTCTATCCATATTACTGATAATCATACTGAGTCGTTAAGGATTTCAAGGATTGCGTTTAATGAAAACAGTATTCATTTTTTAAATTATGCTAAACCAAGTAAGTATTTATCAACACACCAAAAAATTAAGGAGTACAAATCTTTCTTAGATAAAAATGACATAAGTTTTGATGACGCTATTCTTGATTCTGGAATTATTCTTTCGTTATATGGCTTGAGAGAGGCTCAAGATATTGATTTTTTAATTAACGATAATGAAAATTTAAAGATTCAAAATGATTTAATTGATATGCATGATGAGGTTCTAAAATATTACAAGCATAATAAAATCAATTTAATCTATGATCAGAGGCATTATTTCTATTTTAATGATATTAAATTTGTATCATTTTCTGACCTTTATCAAATGAAGCGTAATAGAAATGAAATAAAAGACAAAAATGATTCTAAGTTGATGGAGGCATTAATGGAAAATAATTTATTTAAAGAAAATTATTCAAGGCTAATTCAAAATTTTTTTTACGGCAAAATTAAATTGAGACATAATGTTTTGAAAGCTTTAAAGTATTTAGGTTTGTACAATTTGCTTAAAAGGGTTTATAAATCTTTTGGTCTAGAAAAGTGATTTCAATTATTATGCCAGCCTTTAATGCTGAGTCTTATATTAAAGATTCAATTGAAAGTATTATTAACCAAAGTTATCAGGATTTTGAATTGATTATTATTAATGATGGGTCGACTGATGATACTAAAAAAATTATTAATTCTTTTAATGAAAGCAGAATTAGACTTTATAGCAGTGATACAAATATGGGGATAGTTTATTCATTAAATAAAGCTATCTCAATGGCAAAAGGGGAATATTTAGCTAGAATGGATTCCGATGATATTGCTAATCATGATAGATTATTGTTACAGCTTGATTACTTAAAGTCTAATAGCTTAGATATTTGTGGCACATCTATAAGTACTTTTGGCTCAAAAATGAAAAAGATTTACTATCCAAAAACTCCTGAAGATGTGAGTTTTTTTTCAATTTTTGGGTCCCCAGTTGCTCATCCTACTGTTTTTGGCTACACTAAATTATTTAAAAATTTTCCATACAATAATGTACCGGCTGAAGATTATGACTTATGGTCTAGATTATTATTCGAGGGCTTTAAGATTGGCAATATGGAAGATTCATTATTAAATTATAGGGTTCATAGTAATCAAATTACTAGAGATTTAAGTGAAATTATTGAATCCTCTATCCTAATTTCCTCTAGATATATTGAGTCATATATAAGTAATGATCATCTCAGAAAAGAACTTCAAAAATACAAATGTTTTATGAAAGGTGATTATGAGCGTAAAGAGATTTATTCCTTTGCAAATAAAATGACCTTGATAGCAAAAGAAAATCAAGTTTCGCAAACTATTCTCTGCAGAGTACTGAGTATTATGTTCAGCAGGTCCAGAACATACAATATTTTAACTTTGATTTCTTACATTAAAGCACTACAAGCTACTGGAGCGAGTATATTTAGATTTATTGATTTAAGATTGTCTTTTTTGTTCATTTTTTCAATTAAAAAAAATTCCAATGCAGTATTATTTTTAATGCGTATTCTAAAGAAAGTATAGCGCTAAAAGATTAATTATCTTTTAAAAATTGTCATATACCAGTGATGTATTTTTTACTTTAAGTAAAATAGAGTTAATTCATTAAAAGCTTTTGCGAATGAAGATTTATATTTTGGATTATCATAGTTGATAATTCACCTTTCTATTAAAAGTTTATTCCATGAAACAATATAAAATTGCAGTAATTGGCTTAGGCTACGTTGGTTTGCCATTAAGCGTTGAATTTGGAAAAAAATTTAATACTGTTGGTTATGATATTGATCAAAAACGTATTGGTCAGCTCAAGGTTGGGTTTGATTCAACTTTAGAGCTGGAATCATTTGAAATTAATCAATCTTCCAAGTTATTGTTTACTTCATCAATAGATGATATAAGTGATTGTAATATATATATTGTAACAGTGCCAACTCCAATCGATATTCATAAACAGCCAGTATTGAAGCCTTTAATTGAGGCTAGTAAATCAATTGCAAAAGTACTCTCGCATAAAGACATTGTTATTTATGAGTCAACGGTCTATCCTGGAGCAACAGAGGAAGTATGCGTCCCTATTCTCGAACAATATTCATCTTTAACTCACATGTCATCAGAAAATGAAAATATTTCTGAAAATTATTTTTTTACAAGCTATAGTCCTGAAAGAATTAATCCTGGTGATAAAAAAAGACCCATTAGTCAAATTACAAAAGTAGTTTCTGGGTCCACTTCAGAAACAGCTGATAAAGTTCAAGAACTATATAATGAGATTATTACTGCTGGAACTCATAAAGCTGAAAGTATAAAGGTTGCTGAAGCTTCAAAAGTTATTGAGAATATTCAAAGAGATTTAAATATTGCATTAGTTAATGAACTTTCTATTATTTTTAATAAATTAGAAATTAATACAGAAGATGTTTTAAGAGCTGCACAAACTAAGTGGAATTTTATCCCATTCTCACCAGGTTTAGTAGGCGGTCATTGTATCGGTGTCGATCCTTATTATTTAACTTATAAAGCAAATGAAGAAGGATATTATCCAGAGTTTATATTGGCAGGCCGACAAGTTAATGATCAGATGGGTTCTTATGTAGTCAATGAAGTAATTAAATTGATGAGTTTTAATGATATAGGTCTTCTTAATGCTGAAATTTTAATACTTGGTTTTACTTTCAAGGAAAATTGCGCTGATATTAGAAATACTCGTGTGATGGATTTAGTTCAAGGTTTTTATGAGGTAAATTCTAATGTAAGTGTATATGACCCTTGGGCTGATGCTCAAGAGGTAAAGAATCAATATAACATTGAGCTGCTTAATAACCTTAAAGGGGGGTTGTATGATGTAATTATCTTATGTGTTGCTCATGATGAATTCAAAAAAATAGGTATTCAAAAAATTAAGGCTTTGGGCAAAACTAATCATGTGATTTACGATTTAAAGCACATTTTTGACTCCAAAGATGTTGATGGAGGGCTTTAGTAGATGAGAAGAATCTTAATTACTGGAGGGGCAGGAAATGTAGGAGGCTCTCTTGCAAGGCGATTAGTTCAAAATCCTAATAATTTTGTAATCATCATCGATAACTTAATCACTGGGAATGTGAATAAGTTGCCAGATAAAAAATATAATAATTGGTCCTTCTTAGAGGCTGATGTAAATAATTTGGATGAGTTACTGCCAATACTTAAAAGCGAAAATTTAGATTATGTATTTCATTATGCAGCATTAGTTGGCGTTGAGAGAACTCTTGCAAATCCAATTGCAGTATTAAAAGATATTGATGGAGTTCGAAATATACTCGAAATTTCTAGAAATCTTAATGTCAATCGTATTTTTTTATCGTCCTCGTCAGAAGTCTATGGTGAACCACTCGAAATCCCCCAAAATGAAGTCACAACCCCTTTAAATGCTAAACTGCCTTATGCAATTGTAAAAAAGATAGCTGAGTCTTACTGTAAAAGTTATCATCAAATGTTTGGCTTGAATTATACAATTTTTCGTTTTTTTAACACATATGGTCCTTTGCAAAGTAATGATTTTGTATTGTCAAAATTCATACAAAATGCCATTCAAGGGGAAGATCTTGAGATATACGGAGATGGCTCTCAAACACGTACTTTTTGCTTTATTGAGGACAATTTAAAAGTCACTATTGACTCCATGGAGAAAGATTTTTGGATTAATGATGTAGTAAATATAGGTAATGATAATGAAATTAGTATTCTGGAACTGGCAAATATTGTAACTAGAACAATAAATTCAAAATCAAGTATAAGATTTGTTAAACCGCTTGCTCAAGGAGATATGGCTAGAAGAAAGCCTGACATTTTGAAGATGAAATCCTTTTTTACTGGACCATTGACGTCACTCAAAGATGGTATTTTGCAAACTCATGATGCGCTAGTTAAAAAATAAATCTATCTCTTCTAGGTAAAAATGGCAGAATCATTCTTAAATAATTTTATGCTTTGTATTTGCTTTAAATTTGTTTGATTGATTAAGTTAGATAAGAATTTAAATAAATGAAGTAAAATGAATCTAGATGTGGATAAATATTCTTAATAATCAAATAATCAAATAATCAAATAATCAAATAATCAAATAATCAAATAATCAAATAATCAAATAATCAAATAATCAAATAATCAAATAATCAAATAATCATATGAATATACTTATTACTGGTGGCTCAGGATATATTGGGACTCATACTGCTGTTGAATTGATAAATAATGGCCATAAAGTTGTAGCTTTAGATAATTTAAGCAATAGTAAAAAAGATGCACTTGAAAAAGTTAGTCTTATTACTAAAACAAAATTACAATATAGTCCTTCATCAAATAGCAACCTTGTTTTTATTGAGGGTGATTTAAGAAATAGAAATTTAGTTTGCGAGGTCTTTTCCCAATACGATATTGATGCAGTTATTCATTTTGCGGGCTTGAAATCGGTTGGAGAGTCTGTATTAAAGCCTATAGATTACTATTCTAATAATGTTTTGGGTAGTATTATTTTATTTGAAGAAATGTATAAAGCAAATGTAAAAACTTTAATTTTTAGTTCTACTGCTGCAGTATATGGGAACCCTAGGTCAGTTCCAATCACTGAAAATTTTTCTACTGAGAATATTTTAAGTCCATATGGTAAATCTAAATTAATGATAGAAGATATTTTAAAAAATATACATTCTGCGCATTTAGATTGGAAAATTGCAATATTAAGGTACTTTAATCCAGTTGGCGCGCATCCCAGTGGATTAATTGGTGAAAATCCTAATGGAATTCCTAATAACCTGCTTCCATATATATCACAAGTAGCCTCAGGAAAATTAGACAAGCTTAAAATATTTGGCAATGATTATCCCACTCTTGATGGGACAGGGATTCGAGACTATATCCATGTAATGGATTTGGTTAAGGGCCATACCTCAGCTCTAAATTACATCAAAGGTAATGATTCAATAATTGATACATTTAACCTAGGCACTGGTAAAGGAACAAGTGTGCTTGAAATGGTTAAAGCATTTGAAAATTCCAGTGGCAGGGTAATTCCATTTGAATTTAAAGATAGGCGTCAAGGGGACGTTGCTGAGTGTTGGGCATCTGCAAGTTATGCTGAATCCACTTTAAGTTGGAAAGCTGACTTAGGTATTGAGCAAATGTGCAAAGATGCATGGCTATGGGAAAAAACTCTTAATTAATATTTGAGTCTTTAAACAAATAAACTCTGTAAGTTGAGTTAGAGCTTTAAAAAAGAATTTTCAGTATCAATAAGTTTGCTATATTTTTTTGCAAAGTGGTTTGCCTCTTCTGCATCTAACGAGGCAAAAGAGACCCCATTATTATTAGCCAATTTTTTTTGGAAATCATTAAATGAATTTGGATAGCTGCATCCTAAGAAGTTGAAATTGAAAATATTTTTATCAATTCTCTTATTAATAAAGGTTTTTATAATTATTGAATTTAGATAGTTTTCTGCATCTTCCAATCTACCTGATACATCCCAGTATAAAACTATTTTCATATTCTCTTTTTTAATATTATCAGGATTAATTTTTGAACTAGAAGAGGCATGTAATAATCTAGAATCAAAAATAACAACATCACCAGATTTGATAGGCACTCTGTATTTTTTTTGAGGGATATTATTAATACATTGCCTATATAAATGATTAATAGTTGTCCTGCCAAAATTTTTAAATGATTTATGAGAGCCTTTTTTTATATCTATCCCTCCACCATACTCAAATGTATTATCCTGAAGGAAAATCCCAACCTTATAAAATCTATAATCTTCTGAAAAAAGATAGTCAGCCTTCAAATAATGTTCGAAATTAGAATCTATATGCCAACCTTTATTTTTTCCAGAAAAATTGAACTTGTTAATTTGAATATTTAAGTCAGCCAAATAAAAGACTTTATTAGATAATTTTTTGAGTTTTTCTATAATTTTCTTCAAGAAAAGTGTCTCATATATTTCATTATTGAGAAGCGCATAATCTATACCAAATTCACAACTTTCTCCATCTTTTATGCCACAAAGTATTTGATTTCTTAATTTTGCAATTTCAGATGCCTCTAGACCAGATTTAAAAATAACATAACCATTTTTTTTAAAATTTTTGTAGTCTTCATTCATAATTAAATCATTTATATTAGTGAAATATAATAGCAGTACCAGTTTTTAAATAATCTCCAAAAAAACCACCTAGAGTGATATTTGGAAAATTGAAATTTTTTTGTATATGGTCCAATTATAACTAAAACAACTACAAAATATTTGATATAGCTTTTGACACAGTTGAGTTAATAAATATTTGTTGTTAGTGTAAAACAATGAATCTTATAATCAAGATCAAATATCAATGCTCTTTTTTGATTAATCAAAATTCACATAGTTAGATAATAGTTTTAATTATTAAAGTAAAATGAAGAGTAAAGCATACACAACTCTTTATGAAAAACTATTATCGAATGAATATATTTGTCATTATTGATTCAGGATATATTAGATATCATTACGTTATTGAGTTAATGAATGGCTGGTTTAAAGCCATACTCTCTGGAAGATTATTTAATAGATCTTCTTAAATAGGAGAACATGTTGTGAAAACTTTTGTGAGATTTGTAAAACGCCAGATTATTTCAATAATTAATGGTGATTTATCAACAATTTCGAGAAAATTAAAAAAGTTATATCCCCATCTGATGTACTTTCCATTATATGTTTTAGCTATTCCAGTTGTTATTATTATTAGAATAATTGGACCAATATTTTTAATAAGATGGAATGGTGCCCTAGCATCACGTATTGGAACATTTGCAGCTAATTTAGAGTTGTATTTATGTGAAAAAGATTCAGGAATAAATGTCCCAAAGCAAAGGTACTTTGATATTTTTTTCCCTGAGTATATTCCAATTTGCAATAATCAACTTTTATTGATGTGGAAGAGAGTCTTGAGAATTTGGCCAAGATTTATTTTTTACCCAATTAAGGTAGTAAACAAAATCATTCCTGGTGGTGATGCCCATGAATTTTCTACTTCTTGTAATGATAGGGATTTTTATAATTTATATGATCAATCCTTGCCCCATCTTTTTTTTACAGAAGATGAAGAAGAAAGAGGAGCACAAGGTCTTTTGAATCTTGGAATACCTATAGAAAATAAATTTGTATGCTTGATGGTTAGAGATAGTGCTTATTTGCCGGAACTTAATTATCATTCATATAGAGATGGAGACATTAATAAATATATTTTGGCTGCTGAAGAATTAACTAGGAGAGGTTACTATGTTATAAGAATGGGTGCAGCAGTAAATCAAAAATTAGAATCCAAAAATCCCAAGATAATTGATTATGCAACTAATGGCTATAGAAGTGATTTTATGGACATCTATCTAGGAGCTAAATGTACTTTTTGTGTTAGTACTTCTACAGGATTTGATGCAGTCCCAACAATTTTTAGAAGACCTAATGTCTTCATAACAGTTCCTGTAGGTTATATCTATACCTTTAGTAAAAACTTTTTGTCGATTACTAAGCATCATATTTCTATTAAAGATGGTCATGAGTTATCATTAGATGAAATTTTTGATCATAATGTTGCTTATGCTTTGTCAACAGATATATTTACAGATAATGGAGTTCGCCTTGTTGAAAATTCGCCAGAAGAAATTAGAGATCTTGTAATTGAAATGGACGAACGAATTAATGGGGATTTTTCGGGTGAAGATAAAGTTCGAAAAAATGACTCAATCAGAAACTATGTAAAGAATTTAAATAAAGATCAACAAAACCTTCATGGAGAAGTTGTTTCTTTGTTTGGCGCTAAATTCATTGAAGACAATAGTTCCTTTAAAATCTAAATTTATATTGTGACAAATAAAACATCAATTACTTCAATTTTGATAGAGTTTTTAACTCTGTATACTGCACATTTTATTTTATTATTTTTACTGCTACTTGTTGAAGGTTTTGTGGCTGCTTGCACAGTCTTATCAATGGTGCCATTGGCTGACTTCCTTTTAGATCCATCATTAACTGATAGTAATAGAGTGACTTCTTACACTATTCAAATTTTTAATAAAATCGGTATTCCAATAAATTTTTGGTCATTTGGATTCTTATTTGCAGGATTAAATTTCATTAATGGAGTTTGCAAAGTTGGAATTCGGTATGCTATTTTGAAAATAAAGTATCTAGTCTTATTTGACTTATTTAAGAATGCTCTTACTTCTTTCTTTGAAGCTAAATGGAGTTTTTTCAGTAAATCTGAGCATGGATATTTGCTTAATACACTTAATAAAGAAATGAATACAATTGGAGACACATTGGGCCACCTTGCAACTCAGCTTGCACAAGCTGTCCAATTTTTAGTTTACCTTTCAGTTCCATTCTTTTTAAATCCTAAAATGACAACGATTGCTATTTTGCTTGCGATAATTTTTTGTATCCCCTTTATCCTAATCAATAAATTAAGCTATAGATTTGGTTTAAAAAATACTAGCACTTCTAATAAATTATTGGGAGTTCTAAGTGAAACATTGCAAGCCGCAAAAATAATACTCGGTTTTGGTGAACAGAAAAAATCAATTTTAAGATTTTTGAAAGCATTTAATAAACATGTATCAGCAACCTTAAAATCTCAAACTTTAGCTGCATCGGTGCCTTCGTTATTTGCACCATTTGCTATATTAGCTGCAGTTATAGCTTTAGGTATTTCCATAAAGAGTGGAAATGAATTGCCAGAATTAGTAGCGGTATTGTGGAGTCTGTTGGCTGCATTTCCAATCCTTACTTCACTATTGCATGCAAATGTTAGTATAAATAACTTTATTCCAAGCTATGAGCAATTAGTCTCACTCAGAGAGCAAGCTAAATCTTCAGCAGAAATCGATGGCGACAAAATCTTTAAATCCTTATCTAGAAGTATACTTTTGAAGAATGTAAGTTTTTCTTATTCAGATGGCAATCAAATCATTTCAGAAATTAATATGGATATAAAAAAAGGCGAGATGACAGCTATTGTTGGTGAGTCTGGATCAGGAAAGTCAACAATTGTAGATTTAATTTTAGGCCTTCAAAGTGCAGATTCTGGAAAGATTTTAGTAGATGATATTTCTCTTGGTGACTTAAGTCATAATAGTTTTAGAAAAAAAATCGGCTATGTTCCACAGGATTCAATATTATTTTATTCTTCTATCAGGGATAATTTGCTCTGGTCAGTCAATACTGCCAGTGATGATGAAATCTGGGAAGCGTTAAAATTAGCAAATGCACATAAATTTGTTTTAAGTTTGCCTCAAGGTATTGATACTATTGTTGGCGAACGAGGAGTGCGATTGTCAGGAGGTCAAAGACAAAGAATTGCTTTAGCAAGAGCATTGTTAAGGAGGCCAGAATTGTTAATACTTGATGAAGCCACAAGCTCTTTAGATACAGAGTCAGAGATAGCCATTCAAACATCTATAGAAAATCTTTCAAGAAAAATGGCAATACTTGTTGTAGCCCATAGATTGTCAACAATTTCAAATGCTGATAAAGTCTATATTTTGCAATCAGGTAAGATTGTTGAAGAAGGCTCTTTTGCTAATCTAAGAAATGATTCTGGAAGTTATTTGTTTAATTTATTAAAGATACAAAGTGCAAAAAAATAAGCGTATTTTCTTGATTTTGATACTTTAAAGTTTTTACGTTTATTGATAAATAATTTAGGAGCAAATTGAATGAACTCTAATCTTAAAAATAACGAAAAAGAAATTTTTATAATTGCTGAAGCTGGTGATCAACACTTTGGATCAGTCAAACTAGCTAAAGAGATGGCCCTTAAAGCAAAATTATGTAATGCAAGTGCTATCAAATTCCAACATCATTTGCCAGATGAAGAAATGCTCAAAGAAATTCCTAATTCAAGCAATATGAATGAACCTTTATATGATTTTTTGGTTAAAAATGCCTTGTCAATTTCTGAACATGTCGAAGTTAGTGATTATTGCAATGAAATTGGAATAGAGTATATGTGCACTCCTTTTTCTTATAAAGCAGCAGTTGAGCTATTTAATAATACAAATATAAAAAGATTCAAAATTGGATCTGGAGAGATGACTGATATTCCAAGTTTAAAAAAAATAGCTAATTTAGGTTTGCCAATGATTGTATCAACCGGTATGTCTACTTATGATGAAATAGACGAAACCTATAACGCATTAATAGATTTAGTAAATGACTTATCACTGCTGTACTGCGTTTCTGAATATCCTCCAATTTATAAAGATATGAATATACTAAATATTCAAACTATGCAATCAAGATATCTAGGTGCCACAATTGGGCATTCAGACCATACTCCCGATTTATATACTTCTTTCGCAGCAGTTGCATTAGGCGCTAAAATTATTGAAAAACATGTGATTCTTGATAAAAGGATGCCTGGGCCTGACCAGAGTGTTTCAATAGACTTCACTGATTTGCAGTCTTTGGTTGATGGTGTAAGAAAAATTGAGGCTGCTTTAGGAAATGAAAAGAAAGTTCATGATGAAGAGAAACAAATCAGAGAGTGGGCATTTAGGTCAGTCGTATCAATTAAAGATATTAAAGAAAATGAAATTATCACCCAGGATATGGTTTGGACTAAGCGTCCTGGTACTGGGATACCTTCTAAAGAAATTCATAAAGTAATCGGTAAAAGAGCAAAGAAAGCGATAAGCAAAAATTCACTTATTTCATGGGAGCAGCTAGAATCATGAGTAGAAAGATTATGTTAATAACGGGCTCAAGAGGTGAATATGGATATATTAGGCCTGTACTGAAAGAGATTGAAAAAAATAATCATCTTAAATATGTAATTGTTGCAACAAATATGCTCCTTGTTCCTGAGTTTGGATTTGCAATTAACCAACTTCTAGAAGACAAATTTGATGTTCAATATCAGATTGATATGTCGATGTCTGGTTATACCAATGCCAGTATGAGTAAATCCTTAGGAATTTTTATTCAATCTTTGACCGATATTGTCAAAAATGATCCTCCTGATTTTATTTTATTAGCTGGAGATAGAGGTGAGATGCTTGCAGGCGCAATTGTTGGTGCGCACATGAACATTCCTACTGCTCACATTCAAGCAGGAGAATTATCAGGAAATATTGATGGTATGACTAGGCATGCTATTACGAAATTTGTTCATCTGCACTTTGCAGCTAACCAGGATGCTGAATTAAGATTACTCAAGATGGGCGAACAGGAGTTTAGAGTGTTTAATACTGGAGCGCCTCAACTAGATGAATTTAAAAATTACTCTTATCTTAATAATGAAGACTTTTACAATCAATTCAAATTAAATAAAAATGAAGATTTTGCTTTAATAGTCCTTCATCCCATAACTGAAGAGTCTGAAAAATCTGAGCAACAAATGTCTCTTATACTTAATGTAATTTTAGAATTAGGAATTCAAGCGGTGCTAATATTTCCTAATAATGACGCTGGAAGTGTTGGAATACAGAATGCAGTTAATGCTATCAATAGTACAATTATCCATACAAAAAGGAATGTGGATAGAGAATCTTATGCGAATTTAATGAAAAGAGCAAAATTTATTATAGGAAATTCCAGTTCTGGTATTTTAGAAGCACCAACTTTTAAATTGCCCGCAATAAATATTGGAAGAAGGCAAAATGGTAGGCTTCAAGCTCCAAATGTAATCAATGTAGAGTTTGACAAAACTGCAATTCATGAAGCTATCGACAAGATATACAATGATAAGGTTTTTTTAAATAAACTTAATCGCGTTAAAAACCCTTATGGCGATGGTAAATCATCAAAGAGAATTGTAGATATATTACAAAATATAACTATTGACAAAGAGCTTTTAACAAAGGATTTAACTTATTAGGAGATATTTGATGAACTCGTACACTATTGATAAAGATTTATCCCTATATGATGCGCTAGTTCAAATTGAACAAAACCATCTCAGAAGTCTTATTGTATTGAATAGCCAGAATAAAGTTGTTGGGTCATTGAGCGATGGTGATATTCGAAGAGCATTAATTAATAGAATACTTCTTACCTCAGCCATTTCAAACACGATGAATCTTGATTATATTTTTGTAGAAGAGGGGGTTACTGATGCAGAGGTTGAGCAAGTATTTTTAACTTCTGATATTTTTATACTTCCTCGTGTTAATAAGAAGAGAGTGCTCATTGATTTACACTTTAAGAAATAGTCAATCTACTATGGATTATTTAGCTTTAATTCCGGCAAGGTCAGGCTCAAAAGGGATAATTAATAAAAATATTCAAGATTTAAATGGTTTGCCATTGGTAGCTCATACTTTTAATGCCGCTCTCAATTCAAAATTGATAAATTCAATCTATATCACTTCAAATGATAAAAATGTAATAAGTATTGCTAAAAAATACAATATTCAAGTTCCTTTCGTGAGACCAGATTACTTGTCAGCTGATGCGAGCACTACTTTAGATGTAGTTTTTCATTTTTTAAATTGGTTTAATAAAGAAAATAATATCTTGCCTAAGAATTTTGTTTTGTTGCAACCTACATCACCATTAAGAGACAGTAATGATATTGATAATGCTATAAAAAAGTTTGAAAAATCAAATTCTATGAGCCTATTTTCGGCTTGTAAGGTTTCACAACATCCATTTGAAATGTTCCATCTTGATTCAAATGAATCTTTGAACTTTTTTTATCAGAAATATAACCCTATTCAAATTAAAACAAGACAGAATTATCGTGATGTTTTCTTTGAGGATGGAGCTATTTATATTTGTAATACTGAATGGTTTCTGAAAAATAAAGTTTTTTATAATAGTAGTTCAAGTTTTATCACTCTAAGTAAAAAACATTCCATAGATATAGACACTTACGAAGACTTAATGCTAGCCAAAATGTATTTAAAATAATTTTTTAGAAGAAAACTAATTTTTGTAATTTAAGGATTAAAGAAAAAATGAAAATAAAAAATAGTGCCCGAGGTCATGCTTTTAGTGAGGAGGATATCATTGAAGTTGTAAATGCTATGCGAAATTCAGATACCTATACGCAGGGTATTTATCAGAATAAATTTGAAAATCAGTTTTCTCGATATTTGGACACAAAAATGAAATCTTTTGCCGTATCAAGTGGAACTGCTGCACTTGAGCTTGCTGCAATTCTGTCAAATGTCAAAGAAAATGATGAAGTGATAATTCCAGCGCATACTTTCGCAGCTACTGCAATTCCGTTTGCTCGAACTGGCGCTAAAATTCGCTGGGCGGATATTGATCCAAATACATTTGTTATCTCTGTGGATTCAATTAAAAGACTTATTACGCCTTCTACTAAGGTAATTATTGTAGTTCATTTATACGGTTTGATGGCAAATATGGTGGAAATTATGAAGCTTGCTAAACAGTATGGAATTCTTGTTGTTGAGGATTGTGCTCAGTCATTGGGTTCGGAAATTAATGGAAGAAAAGCTGGAACTTTTGGTGACTTTTCTTGCTTTAGTTTCCATACTCACAAACATTTAACTACTCTTGGAGAGGGAGGAATGTTTCTAGTTAAAGACAATGAATTGGCATCAAAAGTAGAGGGTTTAAAGCACAATGGTTTAAGAAAGTTTGAAAGAAATTCGGATGAGTATTGGAAGCCTGCTATGTCAAATGTTGACTTTGATATCGATGGTTTTTGGCCCTATAATTTCTGTCTTGGAGAGATTCAGTGTGCTGTTGGCATTTCAATTCTAAAGCGATTAGATGAGCTTGTTCAAAGAAGAATTGATAGAGCAACTAGAGTTATTGATGGGTTAAGAGAATTTCCTGAAATAACTTTTCAATCAACTCCAAAGGGCTTTAAAAATTCATATTATGGCCTTCCAGCATTCTTAAATCCTAAATACAGTATTAGTAATGATTCATTAATTAGTATTTTGTTCAATAAATTTTATATAAAAGCCATAGTTATGTACTATCCTCTTTATAGGTATCCTATGTTTATTAAAGGTGGTTTTAAAGATAATAACTGTGAAAATACAAATATATTTTATGACAATATGATTGCCTTTCCAAATAATGACGAACTTACAAATGATGAGTTAAACTATTTGATTGACTCTATTAAGTCTTCAATTGAAGAGTTGAGATAAAATTAAGTTAATAATTAGCTTAATTTTTAAATTATTATGGTTCTTGTTACAACTGCAATCGATGATTATAGTGAATTAGGGGATAGCATTCTCTTGCTTGGGGAATGGTGTAAATCGAATTCAGTTTCGTCTAAATATCAAAAAAAAATTGACAAAACTCTTGAATATCATTGGGTAGATCGAAAAAAGTTTGCTAAAGATCAAAATACTATAATTAAATTATATGAAAACTTATTGCCTAAATACTCTAAATCATTAAACCTTATTCATAAAGTGAATTATAGTGAAAATTTTTGGAGGATTTTAATAGGCCCTTGGCTACTATTTTTTATATCTACTCTTTTTGATCGATGGTGCTCTATGCTTCAAGCAACTAACCAAGATCTAGACTTCATAGCACTTTCAATAGTTAATAAAGAAAAAATGACATCAATAAATATGGAAGATTTTTATAATAAATCTTTGGAAGATGAATGGAATAATTACATATTTAGTAGAATAGTCAAAAAATATACATCAATTGAATTTAGAGAATTTTTTCTCATCAAAGAAGCATCAAAAAATGACTTTCCTAGAGTAAAACCAAAAATAAAAGATTTTTTTAAAAAGACACTCCAGAAACTAACATCCCCTTCTTTGGGTAATGATGTTGTATTTGTAGACTCATATATGCCAATTTTATTTCAATGGAAACTGGAAAAATTACTGCGACAAAAAAAATCTTTTTTCCAGTTTAATTTCAACTTAAGACCTAAATTTAGAGAACTTGATAGAGATAAACTAAAAATCAATTACTCCCCAAAAAACGATTTTGAGGAATTCATAATTTCAATGATTCCCTGCCAAATACCACAATCATATTTTGAACATTTTGATAGTTTTTTAAATAACGCTAAAGATAAAAAATATCCTCAATCACCAAAAATTATTTTTACTTCTAATGCACATTTTTTCAATGACCAGTTTAAATTTTGGGCATCTATGAACAAAGAATTGGGGTCAAAGTTAGTTATAGGGCAGCATGGTGGTGGAATAGGATCAATGAAGGTAGTACTTTCTGAGTATATGGAAAAATCTTCTGCCGATAAATATATCACTTGGGGTTGGGATGACGCTAATTTTCACAATATTGTTCAACTTCCTGCACAAAAGCTTTTACAGCGGAAAAAGTATAGTCCTAAAAACTCACTTTTACATGTAATGGATGATAACCCAAGATATTCAAGATTAATTTCATCAACTCCAATTTCTTCTCTTCACTTGGACTATCTCGAAGATCAATATCTTATTTCAAATCAAATTAATCATAATTTAATTAAAAGTTATTTCGTAAGGAGATGTCCAAATAATTATAAATGGGATACTAAGGAGGCTTGGAATAAAAATGTTTTATTTGATAAAAATAAACATTTTTTAAAATCGATTAATGAGCATAAACTAATTTTAATATCTAGCAATTCAACTACTTTACTTCAAGTGTTGTCAGCCAATATACCTACAGTTATTTTTCTTAATCCAAAATATAATGAGTTTAGAGAAGAGTCCAAAAATGATTTTGAGGTTCTGAAGAAAGTAGGAATTTTTTTTGATTCAAGTGAGCTAGCAGCTAAACATATAAATTCAATTTGGACGAATGTTTTAGGATGGTGGGAGAATGCAGAACTTCAAAAAGCTCGAAACCACTTTTGCTTCAAATACGCTAGAACTAATTCAAACGCATTATTGGATTGGAAATCGTTTATTGAAAATTTAAAAAATGACTAAGGCTAAATTCCTTGAAAATATGAATACCTTAATTCATTTTATTACCAGGTAAATTTTGTTTGATGAAAAAACTTAAAGAAAATAAGAAAAAAGTAGTTGTAATTGGTGGAGGAACTGCTGGACTTACAATAGCTAGCCAACTTCAAGAATTTTTTGATGTTGTTGTAATTGAAAAAAGTAAATATAGAAACTATCCCTTTTTTTTCTATAAGATTCCACTACTTGGTGGTTTATTATTTAATAATTCAAAATATATATCAAAAAAAATTATTGAATTTAATGGTAGAGAAATACCATTTTTTGAGTCCAATTTAATAGGTGGAGCTTCAGTTATAAATGGTTGTGTCCATACTGTTGGAAATGAGTTGATGTGGAATAAGGCTTTAAGCCCATTCAATTCAAACTACAATGAAGTCTTATCCAGTTTTAAAAAACTTTATTCATATAATCCAAGAGAAACTCAAAAAATAATTATCAAGGAAACACCTCAGAATGTTATTGATCATGCCTTTATAAGTTCTTTAAATCTTAAAAAAATTCCTTATGGAGATATGAATAATTCAGATATGGAAATTTGTGGACCAATTTTAGTCACAACAGGAAAATATTTTAGATCTTCTGTAACTTCACTTATAAAAAATAAACAATTTACAGTTTTAAAGAATCAAAAGGTTAAAAAAGTAAATTTTGATGATAATTCAAAAGTTATTTCTGTTGATACAAATAGCAATACCATTAAGGCTGATTACGTAATTTGTTCTTCTGGAGTTATAGGTACTTGTGACCTTTTAAACAGGTCAAGGAGATATTCCGGCAAAAACAAACAGAAGTCTTTAAAAGATATTTCCATAGGTCATGATATTGTTGATCATTCAAACCTCAGAATAAAAATAATGACCAATAGAAAATTCGATTCTTTAAACGAATTATCTAATAGCTTTCTAAAGAAAATCACAATTTTAGTTAAACATTTTTTTGGAAAACATACACTTCTTAAAACAACAGGGGCATCATCAGCTGCTTATTTAGATCTTGATAAAGACGGCATTATTGATACTAAAATTCAAATATTGCAATTTACCGAATCCGGAAGACTAGGAAGTGATGGCAGTAATAATTTATTTGATACTAAACCGGGCTTTTCAATTGCTATTACATTAATTAATCCAAAATCAAAAGGCATGATAGAGCTTCATAATTCAAAGCCATCTATAGTTCCAAATTACCTTGCAGATGAAAACGATATCAATCTTTTAGGTTTAGCTTTGAAGTATTGTATAAAGCTTCTTAGTTCAAGGCCATTGAGTGATTATGTTCTAGAAATTATTGATAAAGATGATATTTTAAGTGATCCAAAAAAATATATATTTAATAATATCTATAGCGGTTATCATTTGATTGGCGGAGCTCATAAATCTGTTAATTCTGATTTCAAGGTAAAGGGCACTAAAAATTTATTTATATGTGACGCTAGTGTTTTTAAGGACCATGTAGCAAGCAATTCTCATGCTTCAGTAGTCTTGTTAGCGGATATTTTTTCTAAAAAATTTATTGAAAACAATTTTGATAAATAATAAAGAAACATTTAAAGCTATTCTTCAAAAGCATATTGATATTATTGTTGATACTCTCATATCGAATATTTATGGAATTAATACAATTATTTTATATGGGGGGTATGGAAGAGACGAAGGCGCATGGGTAAAAATAAATAACTCTTATGAGCCTTATAACGATTTTGATATTCTGATTGTTCTTAATGAAATTAATGAAAAGCCAGCATTAAATCAAATTGAACTAATAAAAAAAAATTTATTAGAGAAAATTAATATTCAATGGATTGATTTAACTTTCATTGAATTAAAAGACTTTTCAAAATCTAATAAAAAATCAATATTTCAATTTGATTTAAAAAATGGCTCAAAAGTAATTTATGGAAATAAAGGGCTTTTGACTAAAGTTAATAGTATTGATTCATCTCAAATACGTTTAGTTGAAGGCAAGTTATTATTTTTTACAAGATTATGGCCTTTCGCTGGTGGTGCAGAGTCCATCATAGATTTGAATCAAAGTCAATCTCTTTTTTTTAGGTATCAAATGTCAAAAGCCATTTTAGCAGCGATTGATATGAAACTTCTAATGCAAGGAATGTATGTTTCAAGCTATGTCGATAGATGCCAATTAGCTATTGATATAGGCAATAAAAATGATATTTTAGATAAAGATATAATTAATTGGGCAATTACCCAGAAGTTAACTCCTTGTAATAAAATGATGAAAGCTAAAGAGGTTTTTGATTTGCAGAAAAAGGTGGCACATATTTTTTCTTTTTACTCTTTACAAATCTTATCTTGTTATTACAACAAAAAATTCCCAAGCCTAATGTCTTTTTATAAGTTTTATTCAAAATCATTTAAAGAAAATATCAAAATTATTGGCGCTAAAATTCTACAAAAAAAAATAGATTATAAAAAAATTCATTATTTCAATAATATCCAAATACTCATTCTATGTGTCATTTTGGACGAAGTGACAGAGGACTATATTATTAAAGAAAGTAATAATTATTTAGTTAAAATGGGCACTCCTAGAATCTTTAATTTAAATGATTTAAGAAAATTTATTTCTAATGAGAGGCTTTCATAATGGCATCTAGGGTTTTATTTCTTATGGATGCCTTCAGTTCGGATTATTTATCTGAAGAAAATACTCCCTTTTTATTTGATTGTTCAAAAAAAGGAGAATATACAAAAAAAATAGTAACAGGGTTTGGCTTCTGTGAAAGGGCTGAAATTTTCACTGGTATAAGCTCCTTGGAGAGTAACTATATTTCTGCAATTGGATTTAATCCTTCCAAAAGTCCTTATAAAAATATAACTTTTCTTCTAAAGTTGCTAGATTTTTTTGATAAAAAAATTCCTGTAGCTATTTTTAGAAAAATTTTAAGAAGACTTTTAGCACTTCTTATTTACTCATTTAAGCACCCCTTAAATCCTTATCAGATTCCTTATCAGATGCTTAAATATTTCTCATTAACTGAAGATTATTTTGATTCTTCTGTGCCAAATTTTCTTAATAATGAATCCATATTTGATATAGCTAAATCAAACTCTAAAAATATTTATGAAGATTCTTTCACTGGCCTTAATAAAAAAAATAATGGTACCGATGATGATCGATTGAATTTGGTTCTTAAAAACTTGTCTGAAGATTATTCCCTCTATTTGGTTTATATATCAAAAATGGATTCTTCTGGTCATAAATATGGTCCAAATTCAAATGAAGTAAAAAAATCCCTCAGAATTCTTGATAAAAAATTAGAAAAATTCGTTTCAAATTTTGAAGAGGTCCAGCCTGGAAGTACTTATGTTTTTCTTGGTGATCACGGAATGACTTCTATTAAAGAGCGAGTCGATATAAGAGATGTTTTTTTCAAGATGGACAAAAGCATTATGACTTCTGTGAATAATGATTATATCTACTTCTTAGATTCTACTATGCTAAGAGTTTGGGTATTAAATGATAAATATAAAAAAGAAATCGAACAGTATCTCATGTCTCATACAAAATTAGTAGATAAAGGTATTTTTTACTCCAAATACTTTAAAAGAAAGCCACCTTTAAGTCTTGGTGATATCGTATGGTGTGCAAATTCTGGGGTTTTAATCTCTCCAGACTTTTTTCATAATGAGAGTGATAATTTGAAGGGTATGCATGGATATTTAGAGCCTAAGGAGGGTGGCTTTGGAACATGTATAAAATATGGATCAGTTGAACCTAAAGTATTTGAAGAAAGACATTTACACTCTGTTTTTGATGACATAGTAGATTCAGTCAGATAAGGCTTTTTTTTAATATGATTGTATGAAATAGGAAGCAATTTGAATCATATTGACAAGGTATAATTTATCAAGTAAATGATTTTTGGATATTAAACAATGAAGGTATTAATAACTGGTGGGTGTGGTTTTATTGGAAGTCATTTGGCTGACGAGTTAATCAAATTAGACTTTGAAGTCTTGGTAGTTGATAATCTAATTACGGGGCGGATTGAAAATATTTCACAATTGGTCGAAAATCCAAAGTTTACTTTTCATAATTTAGACATTGTCGACTATGATGCTATTTTGCCCAAGTTTGATAAAGTTGATTGGGTATTTCATCTAGCCGCTTTAGCGGATATCGTGCCTTCAATTGAACATCCCGACTCATACTTTAACTCAAATGTAACAGGTACTTTTAATGTTCTTGAGGCATGTAGAAAAAATAATGTTAGAAAAATTATTTATACTGCGTCTTCGTCATGCTATGGCCTTCCTGATGAATTTCCAACCAAGGAGACTGCTGAAATTAAACCTCAGTATCCGTATGCATTAACAAAAAATATTGGAGAGCAATTACTGATGCATTGGTGTCAGCTTTATAAGATACCGGCAATTTCACTACGATTTTTTAATGTTTTCGGCCCTCGAGCGCGAACATCAGGAACATATGGAGCTGTTTTTGGTGTTTTTCTGGCACAAAAGCTCGCAAAAAAGCCATTTACTGTTGTTGGTAATGGGGAACAAACAAGAGATTTTACATATGTAAGTGATATCGTAGATGCGCTATATACGGCTGCAAAAAGTGATTTAAGTGGTGAAGTAATAAATATTGGTTCCAGTAATACATATAGTATTAATGATTTGGTTAAATTGCTGGAAGGTCCATTTATAAATATTCCAAAAAGACCCGGTGAGCCAGATTGTACGTGGGCTGATATTACTAAGGCTAAAGAGCTTCTAGATTGGGAGCCCAAGGTAAGTTTTGAAAAAGGAGTTGAGGCTTTATTGGATGATATGGACTACTGGTCTGATGCTCCAGTCTGGGATAAGGATTCTATTGCAAAAGCAACAAATAAATGGTTTGAGTATTTAAGTTGATTTAAGAATTTGAAACATAAAATAAAAAAATTAGATGAGCTAACTAAAATTGCTTCTAATCATAAATTGAATGGTGAGAAGATTGTTCAATGCCATGGTGTTTTTGATCTTTTGCATCTTGGACACATAAAGCATTTTGAAGAGGCTAAAAAATATGGAGATATTTTGATTGTCTCAATTACCCCTGATGAATTTGTAAATAAAGGCCCTGGGAGGCCTGCATTTTCTACTTCTCATCGATTGGAGGCACTTTCTGCAATAGAGGTAGTCGATTATGTGGTGGCGAATCATTGGCCTACTGCTGAAGAGATTATTAATTTTTTAAAGCCAGATGTTTATTGTAAAGGGTCAGATTATAAGAATCACTTGGATGATATAACTGGCAAGATATCAGAAGAGGAAAAAGCAGTTGAATTGATTGGTGGAAACATTAAATATACTGATGAGATTGTGTTTAGTTCAAGCAGTTTAATAAATAAATATGGAGATCTTTATTCCAAAGAGCAGGAATTATTAATTCAAAATATAAAACAAAAATATAATTATGATGCAATTGGAAATCAAATTTCAACTTTAGAAAATTTGAATGTATTAATTATTGGCGAAACCATAATTGATCAGTATGTTTTCTGTGAGGCATTAGGTAAGTCTGGAAAGGAACCAGTTTTGGTAATTAGAGATCTTGAAACTCAAGAATATCTTGGAGGTGCTTTGGCAATTTCTCGACATTTAAGTGAATTTTGCAACTCTGTTTCTTTACTAAGTTTTCTTGGTGAAAAAAATGAATATAAAGACTTCATACACAATAACATTGAGGAAAATATTAATGTGAATTTTTTGTCAAAGAAGAACTCTCCAACCATTATTAAAAGAAGATTTGTTGATAATATTGATAGAAAAAAAATCTTGGGAGTTTATTCTATTAATGATAATTCTTTATCTGCAGAAGAAGAAAATAAGTTCATAGATGAATTTGATAAGTTAATTAAAAATATTGATTTAGTTATAGTATCTGATTATGGTCATGGAGTTATTACCCCTAGAATTGCAAAACACATTTCTGAATCCAATAAGTTTATCAGTTTGAATGCTCAGGTTAATGCAGCTAATATTGGCACACACAATATAAAAAAATATCGTGATATAGATTGTTTGATTATTAATGCTTCAGAATTGCGTCATGAAATGAGACAGCGTGATGGCGAAATAGAGAGTATGGCTAAAGACCTCAAGAAAATGATTAATGCTAAATTTATTTCTGTCACTCAAGGAAAAGATGGTGCAATGTTAATTAATAATAAAGAAACCACAGTTAGGTGCCCCGGATTTGCTGTTCAAGTAATTGATAAAGTTGGTTCAGGAGATGCCTTATTGGCTTTATTATCAATTTGCTTATATTCAAATTTAGAGGAAAATTTATCGCTTTTTATCTCTTCAATTGCTGCTGCTCAATCTGTTGAAACTCTTGGCAATAGTATTCCAGTTAGTAAAGTTAAACTTTTAAAAACAATTTCTCATTTGTTAAAATAGTTAAATGAATGATCATCAATTTATAAATAGTTACTTAGAAGATTTTAAAGATCTTTTAAATCCCGACTCTGGATTAGTGAATTCCTTGATAAAGGTTCGTGATTTACTATTGAAGGTTAAATCAAATAATAATAAAGTTTTAATTTTTGGTAATGGCGGTAGTGCAGGTATTGCAAGTCATTTCAGTGTTGATCTGACAAAAAATGCAAAAATTAGATGTGAAAATTATAATGAAGCTGGGATTATTACTTGTTTTTCCAATGACTATGGATTTGAACATTGGGCAGAAAAGGCTATTGATTTCTATGGTGATAAAGGGGATCTAATTATTGTTATCTCATCTAGTGGAAAATCTAAAAATATGCTTAATGCTGTTAATGCAGCAAGAAATATAAACTGTGAGTCAGTAATAACATTTACTGGATTTTCTGACCAAAATGCTCTCAGAAAAATAGGGGATGTGAACTTTTGGGTAGACAGTAAGTCATATAATTTTGTAGAGAATATTCACCAAATCTGGCTCTTATCTCTTGTTGACTTAATAATTGGTAAAAGGGAATATTCTGCCTAAATAATTTAATAAATAGGAATTTATAATTATGAAAAAAATCTTTATCACTGGTGGTGCTGGATATGTAGGGGCTGTAATGGTGCCCCATCTATTAGAACAGGGATATGAAGTTACAGTCCTTGATTTAATGATATATGGTGAACAAGTTTTACCTACACATAATAAACTTAATGCTATTAGAGGCGACATTAGAAATCAAGGTTTGTTACAAAAAATAATTCCAGGACATGATGTTGTTATTCATTTAGCATGCATTTCAAATGATCCAAGCTTTGAGCTGAATCCAGATTTAGGCAAGAGTATAAATTTAGATGCATTTGAACCTTTAGTTTCTATTTCTAAAAAAGCTGGTGTCAAAAGATTTTTTTATGCTTCATCTTCTAGTGTATACGGAATTAAGGATGAGCCTGATGTTCATGAAGATATGGAGCTAGAGCCATTAACAGACTATTCAATTTTTAAGGCAGAGTGTGAACAAATATTAGCAAAATACCAAAGTGATGAATTTACCACAACTACTATTCGTCCAGCTACAGTTTGTGGTTATTCACCAAGGCAGCGGCTTGATGTGGTGGTGAATATTTTGACTAATTTGGCATACCATAAAAGGGAAATTTCAATTTTTGGAGGAGATCAGCTTCGACCAAATATTCATATAAAAGACATGGTCGAGGCATATATGGTTCTTATCAATGCACCAAAAGAAAAGATTGCTGGAAAGATTTATAATGCCGGCTATGAAAATCATTCAGTTCGCGATATTGCTGAAACAGTTAAAAATACTGTTGGTGATGACGTCAAGCTTGTTACAAGCCATTCAGATGATAATCGCTCTTATCATGTTTCCTCTAAAAAAATTCAAAATGAGCTTGGTTTTGTTGCAAAACATACGATTCGAGATGCTGTAGAAGATCTATGTAAAGCTTTTGATCAAAATCTTCTACCAAATTCCCTTGATGATGAAATGTACTTTAATATCAAGAGGATGAATAATTTGGAGTTAAGCTAGTATGAAAGTAAGGTACTCATATTTGCCCCAACAATTTGCAGATTGTGAAGATCTTTGGGAAGATTTAAAAAAATTCGTTATCACAGGAGATTTTACTCTAGGAGAGCCATTAACTAGATTTGAAAAAAGTTTTGCTGAACTGATTGGAACTAAATATGCCATTGGAGTTAATTCAGGAACAGATGCTATCAAATTATCTCTTAAGGCCTTTGATATTGGCCCAGGAGATGAAGTTATAACAGCTGCTAATACCTTTGTGGCAACTGCTGGGGCTATCTGTGAGCTTGGTGCAACCCCTGTCTTCGTAGACTGTAACGATACTTTTTGTATGGACACGCAGTTAGTTGAAGAGAAAATTACTGATAAGACTAAAGCATTTTTGCCAGTCCATTACACTGGATATATGACTGATATGAGAGTTATGAATCAACTATCAGAAAAATATAATATTCCAGTTATAGAAGATGCTTGCCAGTCAATTTTGGGAGCAATTGATGGAAGAAATGCTGGTACCTGGGGCATCACTGGTGCATTTTCATTGCATCCTTTAAAGAACATTAATGTTTGGTCCGATGGTGGTGTAATTGTTACTGATGATGAAATTCTTTACAAAAAACTTAGATTGCTCAGAAATCATGGTTTTGAAGATAGAGATACAGTTGTTATGATGGGTTGTAATTCTCGACTTGACACTTTGCAAGCTGTTGTAGGGAATTGGATTCTTCCTCAGGCTAAATCTATTTCAGATAAGCGAATATCAAATGCAAAATATTTGGATGAAGGATTAAGCAAAATTCCAGAAATTACTATTCCTCCTCGCCCTAAAGACTTTCGTTTAGTTTTCCATCTCTACATTGTTTTTGCAAAAGATAGAGATGGGCTTTTGAAATATTGTTTGGATAAAGGTATTGATGCAAAAATTCATTATCCAATTCCAATATATAAACAATCTGCACTAGATTACTTAGGTTATAAAGATGGAGATTTTCCAGTTACTGATGAGCATGTAGAAAAAATTATTACTTTTCCTTGCGACCAACATCTTGAACATGATCAGCTTGATTATATTATTTCTACAGTAACTAAGTACTATGAAAAATGATTCGCTAAATATACCTTATGTAAACCTTCAAAAACAATGGGCTGAAGAAAGAAAAGAATTATTACCAATTATTGATAAAATTCTTGGCAGTGCTCAGCTTGTTGGGGGTGAAGCAATAGATAGATTTGAAAATAATATTGCTAGACTTTGTGGAACCCAGTTTGCATGCGCTCTTAATAGTGGAACAGATGCTCTGATTTTGGCATTATCATTGTTGGGTGTTAAAAAAGGAGACGAAGTGATTACGCCTCCAAATTCTTTCATTGCCTCGACTGCTGCAATAGTGCATCTTGGTGCAATACCTGTTTTTGTTGATGTTTTGCCTGACCAAAATATTGATCCTTCTAAAATAGAAGAGGCAATAACTAATAAAACTAAAGTAATTATGCCTGTGCACTTGACTGGAAGAATGTGCAAAATGGATGCGATTTTAAAAATTGCAAAAAAATATGATTTAAAGATTGTTGAAGATGCTGCTCAGGCAGTTGGCTCCAAGTTTAATGGACTACCTGCCGGGTCCTTAGGAGATGTAGGATGTTTTTCTACTCATCCATTAAAAAATTTGAATGCTTGTGGTGACGGCGGTTTTTTGACAACTAATGATAAAGAGATTTATAAAAAGTGTAAATCATACAGCAACCACGGAATTGTAAATAGAAACAATGTCGAGCGTTTTGGAAGTGTTACTAGAATGGATAATCTTCAAGCTGGTATTCTAAACTATAGATTAGATAAACTTGAACAAGTTACACAAAAGAGACGAAGCAATGCTCAAAAATATATTGAAGGTATAACCAATAGTGATATTTTCATACCTAAAGAGCAAAAAAATGAATACAACGTTTACCACACTTTTGTTATTCAGGCTGAGTATAGAGATGAATTAAAAAAGTTTTTATCTAAAAATAATATTGATACAGCAATTCATTATCCTGTTCCAATTCATCTCCAGCCCGCAGCGAAAAAATTAGGCTATAAATCTGGAAATTTTCCTGTAACTGAGAAGCAATCTAAAGAAATTTTGACTTTGCCAATAAACCAGTATCTAAATAATAATGAGTTAGAGAGAATTATTAATATTGTTAATAAATTTCAATAGTTGCACTATATGAATTGTACTCCACAAGAACTATATTTTTCAATACTAAGAATCAGAATGATTGAGCAAAAGATTTCTGAATTGTATTCTGAGCAGGAAATGAGATGCCCTGTTCATTTATCTATCGGGCAAGAGGCTGTTGCAGTTGGGGTTTGCAATAATCTATACAAAGAAGATATTGTAATGAGTGCACATCGAGCACACGCTCATTATCTTGCTAAAGGAGGAGATTTAAAGTCTTTCATAGCAGAATTATATGGTAAAGAAACTGGCTGTGCTATGGGTAAGGGTGGTTCAATGCACTTAGTGGATTTGAAAAATGGTTTTTTTGCAGCGGTTCCAATAGTTGGGAGTACAATTCCAATAGCAGTCGGAGTGGCATGGGCATTTAAGCTAAAGAAAAGCAAAAATTTAGTAGCAGTTTTTTTGGGTGATGGATCAACTGAAGAAGGGGTTTTCTTTGAGAGTCTCGATTTTGCGAGTTTGAAAAATGTTCCTATTCTGTTTGTTTGTGAAAATAATTTCTACTCAGTTTATTCTCAATTAAATGTTCGCCAAGCTTCTTCAAGAAACTTATCTAATTTGGCAGAAAGTCATGGAATAAAGTCTTTTAAAGGTGATGGTAATAATATTGATGAAGTTAATATGATTACCAATGAGGCTATAACTCATATTAAAACCAATAATGTTCCAGCATTCATTGAACTGGAGACATTTCGTTGGCTTGAACATTGCGGTCCTTTTGATGATGATGAGTTGGGTTACAGAGAAAAAGGTGAGTTAGATCAGTGGATAAATAGAGATCCAATTGAAAATTTTCAATCAAAATTGATTAAAAATGGCAAACTAACAGAGGAGGACATAATCGATAGTACAAAAGTAATATCGCAAGAAATTGATGAGGCATTTAGATTTGCTAAAACAAGCTCTTTTCCTGACCAAAAGCTCCTAAATCGACATATTTATAAAGACTAGGGGTAACTATGAGGGAATTAAATTTCGCAGATTCAATTAAAGAGGCTACTGACTTTTGTTTAGGTGAAGATGAATCTGTTCTTTTAGTTGGCCTTGGAGTTCCTGATCCAAAAGGGATTTTTGGAACAACAATTGGACTTCAAGATAAATATGGCTCTGACAGAGTAATGGATATGCCACTTGCTGAAAATGGTATGACTGGAGTTATGATTGGAGCATCTTTAAATGGGTTTAGACCTATCCTAACTCATCAAAGAGTTGAGTTTGCTCTCTTATCTATAGAACAAATAGTTAATCAAGCTGCGAAATGGTATTACATGAATGCAGGTCAGCAGCATGTTCCTCTAGTAATTCGATTAATTGTCGGAAGAGGATGGGGGCAGGGAGCTCAACACTCGCAGAGTCTTGAATCTTGGTTTGCTCACATACCTGGATTAAAGGTAGTTATGCCCTCAAATGCATATGATGCAAAAGGCATGTTAATTTCAAGTGTCGAAGATAATAACCCTGTTATTTTTATCGAACATCGGTGGTTACATAATACTGTTGATTATGTTCCTGTTGATGGATATAGAGTTCCTATTGGAAAGGCTAAAATAGCCAGAGAGGGAAAAGATTTAACTATTGTAGCTCACTCTTATATGGTCTTAGAATCACTTAGATGTGCAGAAGTTTTGGCAGATTATGGCATTTCTATTGAAGTTATTGATTTGCGAACAATTAGACCTTTAGATACAGATACTATATTAAGTTCAGTTTCAAAAACTTTACGCGTATTAGTGGCTGACAATGGGTGGGTTAAATTTGGAGTTAGTGCAGAAATAGTTTCGGTTATATCTGAAACTATTTTTGAAAAGCTCATTTGCGCACCTGTTCGGATTGGAATTAATGACTCTCCTAGTCCAAGTACAAGAGCTTTAGCTAACAATTTTTATCCAAGAGCAGAGAATTTAGCTCAGTTAATATCTGATATGATGGGAATTAATATAAAAATTAGAGACTTATTTCCAAAATCAGATAGGCCTTTAGATATTCCAGATCCATCTTTTACTGGGCCATTCTAGAGGGACTAATTTATAATTCCTTATTAAAAATAATATAACAAACTTATTAAGATTATTGAAATGCAAAGAAATAACCCTTTTTTATCTGAATATGAAAATAAACTGAATGATGATTATATTTCCAGGGGGTTTTTTGTTGGGAAAATTCAGAATCCAGAAATAATCAACTCTATAAGAAATTCTTTAATAGATATTACGAAAAAGGAACTCAATATTAAAGGTAACACCTCTAATGAAATTTTTTTAGATCATGTTCATAAATACGTGTCTCCAAATAAGTTAAACGACTTTAGGCTCAAAATGATTGAGGAAATGAATTCATTGCCAAATTTTAGGGAGAATTACTATAAAGTTGTTAAGACATATTTAGATTCAATTGTTGGAAATGAGGTTTCTATGCAACGAAGAGTTAACCTTTCAATTCAGTTGCCAGAGGATGACAGTTCTCTTTTGCCAATTCATGCCGATACTTGGTCGGGAAACTCTCCGTATGAAGTAGTTATTTGGATTCCACTTGTAGATTGTTTTGATACAAAATCAATGTATATCCTTCCATCAAGTAAATATTCTAAAATTCAAAAAAGTTTTAAGACAATGCATGATGCCAACACTGATGAATTATTTGAAGCAGTTGAAGATGATTTAGAGTGGATTGAAATTAAATTTGGTGAGGCCTTAATTTTTAATCAGTCATTACCTCACGGAAATAGAGTAAATTTAGAAGGTGAAACAAGATGGTCAATGAATTGTCGGTTTAAGTCTATTTTTACACC